>ERZ773087.1382-NODE-1382-length-15544-cov-16.828846_pt1 | contig 15544 bp, 13 predicted proteins | sample MGYA00511375_ERZ773087 | MGnify/ENA primary metagenome ERZ773087 (study PRJEB29015, sample SAMEA2737995) | human oral metagenome | biome: human oral; feature: human-associated habitat; material: dental | place: China | collected 2063 ...
TGTATCATAGACATATCCTTTTTTCAATTTTTTTACAAAAAAAGCAATTCATCTCCCACTTGTAGAAGTCGGAGACTTCTTGCTATCTTTTTGTTAAAAAATGAAAAAACAAAAAACTACAGAAAAAATTTTTATTGACAAAAATTCACTTTATAAATTATCTTTTATTATTATAACATTTTTCTGAAAAAAACTGAAAAAAAATCACAGCTAATATTCTTAACTGTGATTCTAATATTTTTACAAAAAAACCAAAAAATTTACTTTTTAAAATTTCTATTCAAAATTATTTATCTTACAATTTGGAATAAAATTGCAACAACTAGAAATAATGTTGCAACGATTTCTGTAAATTTTTCAATTCCTTCTTTTTCTTCATCCAAGATATTTGCAGAACTTTTTGCTAAACCTTGGCTTCTGTCTGGCTGTAGTAAAATTACACTTATCATAATGATTGATAAAATTACTAAAGCTACTATTAACAAATTTTCTAACACTTTATTAGTTCCTCCTATAATCTAAAAAACAAGAGAATAGTTAATTATTTTTTATTTTTAAAATAAAAACAATTATTTAGCTGCTGCATCTCCAGCTTTTATTATTACAGCAAATTTTTCAGGAATCAAACTTGCTCCTCCTACTAATCCACCGTCAATGTCTGTTTGAGCAATTAAGTCAGCTGCATTTCCATCGTTCATTGAACCACCATATTGAACTGTTACATTTTCTGCAACTTCTTTTCCATATAGATCAGTTAATAATCCTCTGATGAATGCATGAACTTCTTGAGCTTGATCTGGAGTTGCAGTTTTACCTGTTCCAATTGCCCATACTGGTTCGTAAGCAAGTATAACATTTGCCATTTGTTCAGCTGTAACGTCTTTTAATCCACCAACAATTTGAGTTTTTACAACATCATTAGTTGTTCCAGCTTCTCTTTGTTCTAATTTTTCCCCAATACATAAAATTGGTTTTAAGTCGTGAGCTAATGCTGATTTTACTTTTTCATTGATAATTTCATCATTTTCATGGTAATATTCTCTTCTTTCAGAATGTCCTAAAATTACATATTCCACACCTAAATCTTTTAACATTAATGGTGAAACTTCTCCAGTATATGCTCCACTTTCTTTAGCATTCATATTTTCAGCGGCAATTTTAATGTTGCTTCCTGCAGTTTCTCTAGTTGCTGTTTCCAATGCAGTAAAAGGTGCTCCAATTATAATTCCTGCATTTTTAACATCTGCTACTAAAGGTTTCAATTCATTAAAGAATTTTGCTGCTTCTTTCGCAGTTTTGTTCATTTTCCAGTTTCCAGCTACTATTACTTTTCTCATAGTTTTTTCCTCCATTATTTATTTAATACATTTTCTTTTATTTTACCATATATTACTTTTTTTATCAATGCTGATACATCGAATTTTTTTCGCGAATATTTTATACTATTTCCCATTTGAATAGCAGGCTTACAAGAATCCAAAAACTCTTAATAGCAAATAATCTGAACCTCCCACGACAGTGGAAAGCGTCATTCACATAAGTTCGCTACTACTTATGCAGTTCTCCTAATATTTTCACTCCTTAACAAGTTAAGGAGAAAAGAATATCTTGAACTTCTTGTTATCTCTAACAAGCACAGACTATATCTTATCCATAGTGTATCTCAACACCTTAGGCGAAACCACTTCCAATACCAATCGCTTGTATTGTACTCCCCTCACGAGGGATAGTCGTTGAACTTTCCTTTTCAGGCTTAGCTGCTGATTGTCTATTGTATGCCTTTCTATATGGCTCAGTGTTTAGGATTTAACCTTGCACCATCTAGTATATTTTTTCTGCTTTCGCTACCTTCACATTTGCCTCTTATGAGTAAGATTGCTATGTTGTGGTCATACTAGCTTTAAGAGTTCCCAGCAATTCAGTTTCTTTGTTGCACAGTTTTGCTCCATGTCTACATACAAGTTTCCCTATATGCTTACTAAAATTTTCGTGTAATTCATCTCACGATTGGGCATTATCTCTCCTTAACAAGTTAAGGAGCTTAGCCTTGTGTCGCAAGTGTTCTTGCACTATTTAATAAATATTTTTTTCATTTTTTATTAGTTTTGGTCTATATTCAGTAAAAGTTTTTAATAAACTTTCTCCTAAGGTTGTCAATTTGACCTTTATAGTTGCAGCCTTTCCTAAAAATGGATCATATTTTTTCTTCATACTATCTATGAATTTTTTATCTCTTTTCTTCATTTTTTCAGGTAATATAGCCACTATTTCCATTTCTTTTAATTTATAATTTTGATAAGAATTTAATTTTTCAACATAGCAAAATAAGAAGTTTTCATTTCCTTTATCTTCCCTACGAATAAAGATTGGGTCTACATCAATAATTTCAGAGAAATATTTTATTTTTAATTTATTTTCATCTTTTATAGAATCTAATATAGATTTTAACTTATCTTCATAGATAAATAATTCTCTTTGATACTTAAATTTTGAACAATATATTTCAAATAATTCTCTAAAATACTCTGCCTCAATTTCAACCTCATTAGATTTTAAAATATCATAATATATCTCTTTGTTATTGACATTTAAGTCAAATTGAATAATCTTTTTATGAGTTCTTCCTTGAGCTTGAAGTAATTTTTCTGTTTCAATTTTTCTATTAAACTTTAATTTTTCTAAAATATAATTACAGAATTTATTGTTATTTATTCCAAAGTCTTCTTGATCTATTTTTATTATATCCCAAACATCTTCAGGAACTGTAACTCTTATTTTTTTCAAAACTTCTCACCTCCATAGAAAAAAATTTCATAATTTTATTTATTATATCACAAATTTAGATTTTACGAAGAAATAAAAATAACACCTGCTGTAACAAGTGTTATTTTAGTTTCTCATTTTTCGTATTTCTTTCATCTAAGCTAATTATAATCTTTTATTTTTTAAATGTCAATGATATAATTAACTAGTTTCTTCATTTTTTATTTTCCTCCTAATCTCTTTATAAGGAGGTGAAAGAGTGAAAAAAATCGTATTTTTAGTAGTCTTGATAGTAGTAATTATATTACTATTATCTAAAAATATCTATATAATTATTAATCTTTAAAAATTAGTAATTAACATTTTATGTAGGTAACTTGCTGTAACAAGTTACCTGCTTTTTTACATTACATCAGAGTAAGTTGCTTTCTTTTGGAAAATTTCCATTAGAGCATCTTGTGTTAATTCTTCTTTTTCTTTTCCCTTTATATCTAAAATAATTTCACCATTATGAAGCATAATTAAACGATTTCCATATCTTATAGCATCTTGTAAATTATGAGTTATCATAAGAGTAGGTATTTCAGATTTTTTAACTATTTCTTCTGTTTTATCCATAATTATTTTTGAAGTTTTAGGATCTAGGGCAGCTGTATGTTCATCAAGTAATAAAACTTTTGGTTGATTTAAAGTCGCCATTATTAATGCAAGACATTGTCTTTGCCCACCTGATAGATATTGAACTTCTGTATCAAGTAAATTTTCTAAACCTAAATCTAATTCTTTTAATAGATTCGTATAGTATTTTTTTCTTGAATAATTTAAGCCCAAACTTAAGCCAAATGTTTTTCCTTTATTATCAGCCATAGATAAATTTTCAAATATAGTCATAGAAGGAGCTGTTCCTAATGCAGGATTTTGGTAAACTTTAGATATGAATTCTCCTCTTTTATGTTTAGCTAAGTTATTTATATTTTTTCCATCAACATCAATATAGCCATCATCTAAGTCTATGTTTCCACTAATGGCATTAAGTAGAGTAGTCTTTCCTGCTCCATTACTTCCTATAACTGAGATAAAATCTCCTTGATTTATTTCTAAATTTAGCCCATTGAATACAGCTTTTTCTTCACCTAATGCAGAATAAAATGTCTTTTTAATATTTGATATATTTATCATAGTTATTTTCTCCTTTTATCTTTTTGCTTTTGTATCCATAAAATTATAATTACAATTATGGAGGTAATTAATTTTAAATCGCTTGCATCCATACCCATAGATAAAGTTACTGCTATAACTCCTCTATATAATATTGAACCAATTATTACAATCGTAGTCCCTGCCAATCTTCTTCTTTTTCCAAATAAAGTATCTCCAATTATTATTGAGGCAAGCCCTATAACTATAATTCCTGTTCCCATTCCTACATCAGCAAAACCTTGATATTGTGTAAGTATAGCTCCTGAAAAAGCTACAAAGGCATTTGCTATCATAAGTCCATATATTTTGTATTTTTCTTCATTTAATCCTAAAGACACAATTAAATTTTCATTATCTCCCAATGCTTTTAAGGCAAATCCAAACTTTGTTTTTAATAAATAATCTAAGATAATCTTACTTATCAAAATTAAAACTACAATAGTTATCATCATTGAATATTCAGTATTGAATATATTATCTTCCTCAAATAATGGTATATTTGACTTTCCCATAACTCTTAAATTTACACTGTATAGGGCAGTCATAACTAAAATTCCTGCAAGTAAATCTTTAACTTTTAATTTCACATGGATAAGTCCTGTTATTGCCCCTGCTACTGCTCCTGCCACAAGTGCAACTAGCAATGTTAAATATGCATTTACTCCTAAAGTTAATAACTTTGCTGAAATCGCTGCTCCCAAAGGGAAAGTTCCATCAACTGTCATATCTGGAAAGTTTAATATCCTAAAAGATATATAAACCCCTAAAACCATTATTGCAAATATTAAACTCTGTTCTACCGTAGCCTGTAACATTTTTTCTACTCCTTCTACCATTTACTTTTTCTTTGAAAATAGATTTGTCATATTAGAATTAGAACTAATACTTTTCTTGAAAATAAAGTAAAATAATCTTTAAATGAAACTACTGCGACGTCCATTAATGTTTGGAGAGCCTTTTATTGAGCTCGAAAAACATTAACGGCTGTCAAGTAGTTGAAGTTTATTTGTAGAAAATTTTTAAATTCCTATTTCAAGAAAAGTTATAATGTAAACTTGATTGATAAATCTATTTTAATACTTTACTGCATTTTTTAACTTAGGATTATCAAGTGATATATTATATTTCTTAGCTATTTTTTGATTTACAACCAAAGTTGTTTGTTTTAAAGTTTCCACTGGAATATCTTTAGGATTTTTTCCATTTAAAATATCTATTACTCTTTCACCAGTTTGATATCCCAATTTTTCATAATCTATACTTTCTGTTGCCAAAGCTCCTTTTTCTACAATATCATTTGTTGAAGCTATAACTGGCACATTCTTTTTATTAGCTTTTTGTATAACCAAACTAGCTGATGAGTACACTAAATTATCAGTTGGTATATATAGAACATCTATTTGACTTAATAAAGAATCTATTGCTAAATTAATATCATTTACTGAACTAACACCTTTTTCTACAACAGTAAGTCCTTTTGCTTTTGCAATCCCTTTAAATTTTTCTAATAATAGTAATGAGTTTTGTTCACTAGGATTATATATAAATCCTACTTTTTTTGCATTTGGAAGTAGAGTTTTAATAAGCTCTGCTTGTTTATCCAAAGGTGACATATCAGAAGTCCCTGTTATATTATTTCCCTTTAATCCTGCACTAGCTCCATCTGTTACTGCTGTATAAACTATTGGTATAGTCTTTGTTGCATTAAGTGCAGCTTGGGCACTTGGAGTTGATATTGCAACTATTACATCTTTTTTAGATGAGGCATAAGACTTAGCAATTAGTTGTGCTGTTCCAAAATCTCCTTGTGCTGATTGGTATTCTATTTTTATATTTTTTCCTTTTCCCTTTTCTTTTAAAGCTTTTTCCACACCTTTTCTTGCAGCATCTAATGATGGATGTTCTACTATTTGTGTTATTCCTACTTTTATTTCCTTTTCAGCTGCCACTGATAAAGTTGTTAAACCTAACATTAATCCTAATATTGTTAATAATTTTTTCATCTTTCTTTCCTCCTGCTTTATTTATTGCAAGCATTTTAACATAGTTAGGATAGAAAAATATAGATAACAATTAAAAAATATATTTGTTCTATCTAAAAAAAATATTTCCTTTATTTTCAATATTTTTATTAAAATTATTTTTGAAAGTTTGTAGGTACTTAACTGAAAGAATGAGTGAAAGTTTGTTAGAAAATAAAAAATGGAGTGAATGAACTTCATCTGCTCCATAAATTTCTTTACAAATTTTATTATATATTAGTTGTAAAATCTATTACATAAGAAAAGAGTTTAACTAATAAAATATATCAAAAGAATTTATCTTATTTCTAGTATACATCATAGACTTTTCAACTTTTATTAAAATCATACATCTATAAAAATTTTTTGAAATTCTATTACTTTATATTCTTTTTGTTTATTAGTTTGATATTGATTTATTCTATCTACAAAAAATGATACTGGAACACAATTATACTCATTATTTTTTATTGATTTTATAGCTAAATAAATTGAAACACTTATTTTTGAAGTATTCAATAGAAAAGTTGCATCTAATTTTGTAGGAATACATTTAGTAGAATTAAATTCAACTACTTTTTCTACATTATTTAATAAAAAATTTAAACAAGGAAAATATCCCAATCTATCTTTTATATTAATTAGCACATTAGCTTCACTTGATTTTAAGTTTTTTATATTAAGACTTTTATTTTTTATTGCTTCAATTATGTCAGATTGTTTTCTATACTTTGAAACTATTTTGAATTTATGTAAACCTAATAAATGTGGAAAATTACTTTCATTAAATGCTAATTTTATTTTTAGATTATTTTCTAATGTATACAAATACTGATATTTCGCTATTTCTTTATAAAAATTCTAGAATATCTACTTGACTAATAGAAATTTTTTTATTTCTCTCCATATATTTTTCTATCATTCTTGTACTTCTCCCAAGAAAAAAGCCTGTTAAATACATAACAGGCACAATAAATATTCATTTTGAGATTGGAAAAATTTTTAGTTGTATTTCTTCAACATAAACATAGTATAAGCCCCTATGTGGGTTCCTACCATCTCTCCAAGTAAGTTCTATCATCACCTTGATAGTCTAGGAACAATACTTATATTGTTAATTAATTATAATCTTAAATCTAATATTTGTCAATATTTTCTTAGAATAATCCAGAGATAACTCCATTTTCATCAATATCAATTACTTCTGCTGATGGTTTCTTTGGTAATCCTGGCATATCTATGATATCTCCTGCCATAGCTATAACAAATCCTGCTCCAACAGCTAGACGTAAATCATTTATAGTTACTTTAAATCCAGTAGGTTTTCCTAATAATGCTGGATTATCTGAAATTGATTTTTGAGTTTTTGACATACATACTGGAAGTTTATTTAATCCTTCAGCTTCTATTACATCAAATACTTTTTTAGTTGCAGGTGCAAATACAACTCCATCTGCTCCATAAATTTCTTTACAGATTTTTTCTATTTTTTCTTTAATAGTTAAGTTTATATCATAGAAATAATCAAATTCAGTTTTATTTCCATCTATTGCTCTTAGAACTTTTTCTGCAAGGTCTATTCCACCTTCTCCACCTTTTGCCCAAACTTCACATAGAGAAACTTCTGCTCCTCTTTCATTACAGAATTTTTCTATCATAGCGATTTGTTCATCAGTATCTGTTACAAATTTGTTGATTGCAACAACTAATGGTAATTTATATTTATTTTTGATATTGTCTATATGTTTATCTAAGTTTTCTAATCCAGCTTTTAGGTCACCTTTTCCATGATGTTCTAAAGCTCTAACTGTTGCAACTATAACAGCACAATCAGGTTTTAATCCACCAAGTCTACATTTGATGTCTATGAACTTTTCTGCTCCTAAGTCTGCAGCAAATCCAGCTTCTGTAACAACATAGTCAGTTAATTTTAATGCCATTTTTGTAGCAAGTATAGAGTTACATCCATGAGCTATATTAGCAAATGGTCCTCCATGGATAAATACTGGAGTATTTTCTAATGTTTGAACTAAGTTAGGTTTTATAGCATCTTTAAGAAGAGCTGCAACTGCTCCTTCTATATGTAAATCTCCAACTCTTAATAATTTTCCATCTAATGAAGTTCCAAAAACTATATTTTTAATTTTTTCTTTTAATTCAGTTATTGAGTTAGATAAGCAAAGTATTGCCATTATTTCAGATCCAACTGTGATTTGGAAAGAATCTTGTCTTGGATATCCATTAGCTTTTCCTCCAAGTCCAATAACAATATTTCTAAGAGCTCTGTCATTCATGTCCACAACTCTTTTCCAAGTTATTTTAGTTATGTCAATTCCTAAAGCATTTCCAGAATTGATGTGGTTATCTATACAAGCAGAGATTAAGTTATGAGCTATACCTATTGCATGCATATCACCAGTGAAATGTAGATTTATATCTTCCATAGGAACAACTTGTGCATATCCTCCACCTGCTGCTCCACCTTTCATTCCAAAAACTGGTCCTAAAGATGGTTCTCTTATTGCTGCTGCTGATAATTTACCAATTTTATTTAAAGCTTGTGTAAGCCCAATAGTCACAGTTGATTTTCCTTCTCCAGCTGGAGTAGGTGTTATTGCTGTTACTAAAATTAATTTACCATTAGGTCTTTTACTCTTTTGAAGAACATCTAAATTAACTTTAGCTTTATATTTTCCATATTGTTCTATATCATCCTCTGTCAACCCTAATTTTTTAGCAATTTCTACAATGTTTTCCTTTTTAGCTGCTTGTGCAATTTGAATATCAGTCATTCTCTAAAACCTCCTGAATTTATAATTTTAGTAAAATTACTTATCCCACATAATTATTAAAATGACTTTAAAAATTAATAAAAAAATAATTTTACATCTATAATATAATAACAGTTATTCATTATAATTTCAACTATATTTTTTTAAATATTAAAATTTTTATTTAAATGTAATAAAACCACCATCATTTGTTATAGTTCTGTACCATAGTGATAAATTAATTTTCAGAATTTCTTTATCATCAATTATATTTAAAAAATATTCCCCATTTTCTTCAAATATCTTTACTACTACAACCCAATGCCATTTATCTAAATTATTTTCTTCACCATTACATAGATTTAAAAAAGCAATAGGTCTATCTTCCAAAAGCTCTTTTCCTATAAAATCTATAATTTTATCTAAACTAGGTTTGTTTTTTATATCCACATTTATGTAGTCTATTGTAACTCCTTTATTATTATAATAATTTTTAATTCCATCATAAAATAATTTTATTGAGTTAAGTCCATGTTCAGTGGGTAAGAGATAAAACCATAACTCTTCCATTATTTTTAAGGCATCTGAAATACCAAGTTCTTTAAAATCATCTATTTGATTATAATAACTTATAATACTTGATGCAACAGTTGCTCCACAACCAGCTTTTTGTTGCCATATATCTTTATACCATTCTTGTGAAAAACCATAATAAGTGTTTTCATTATCTTTAACTTTTAAAAAATCTATATTTTTTATTTTAGCTTTCATCTTTTCTCACCCCTTGTAAGCCATTAAAATTTATCTATATATTATCACAAATTTTAAATATTTTTTAATTTTTATGATATAATTTTAAAAATATATTTTTTAAAAGAAGGGAGAGATATGAATAAACAAAAATTAAAAAAATTTTTTGATAATAGAGAAGAATTTGCTCCAAATGAAAGACTTTGGCTATTTTGTATGTTAATGTTGATTGCAGGTTTTTGGGGTGGTTTTACTTATTCTTTAAGAGGAAGAGTTTTTGTAAATGCTCAAACTGGTAACTTAGTATTTTTGTCATTGGGTATTGCTTCTTGGGACACTGCTCTTATTAAAAATGCTCTTGCTACATTTCTAGCTTACTTCTGTGGAATAATTACAGCTGAACTTATTTCAAAAGAAATTAATAAAATATCTTTTCTTATTTGGGAAAGAATTCTACTATTTTTTAGTCTTATTGTAACCATATGTTTAGGCTTTATCCCTGAAACTGCTCCTTTTGAATTTACAAATTTTAGTATAGCTTTTACTGCTGCAATGCAATTTAATACCTTTGAAAAGGCACATGGAATGGGAATGGCTACTCCATTTTGTACTAACCATGTAAAACAAGCTTCTGCTAATTTTGTTAGATTTTTAAAAACAAGAGATAGCAGTAAATTAAGAATTTCTTTAAGCCATTTAAGTATGATACTTTCTTTTATTACAGGTGCAACATTATCAATATTTTTAGGAAGATTTTTCTTAGGAAAGGCTATTTGGTTATCTTCAGTTTTTTTAGTTATAACCTTATATTTCTTTTCAAAATCTTTAAAAAATTATAAAGCTAGGAAATTAAAATAATGTAAAAAACCACAAGAATGAGGGGAAACTTGTGGTTTTTTATATCTATATTAACTTTATTAGGGTGGGGTAACATAATTATTAGAAATCTTTTTTATCTCTTAAAATTTCTCCTGTATTTGCATCTATAAGGAATTCTCTATCCATAAATCCTTCAGCAATTTCTACATCATATACTAATACACCATTTTTATGTTTTAATTCTATTTCTTTAAATTTTCCATTTTTAGAATTTTTTAATGCTATTTCTTTAGCTTTATCATAAGAAATTTTTGGATTATTTACTGAATTATTATTTCCATGATTCTTTTGTTCTTGTTCTAATTTTACTATTGCTCCTGTTTCAGCATCTATTTCATAATCTCTTTCAATATTTCCATCCATGACTTCTATTTCATAAACCATTCTTCCATTTTCTCTATCTAGTTTGAATTTAGTTATTTGTCCATTTGGAGCTTCTTTTTTTACTATGTCCTTTGCTTGTTGTTCACTTATTGCTGCTAAAGCACTTGTTGAAAATCCTATACTTCCTAAAATTATTGCTCCTATTATTAATATTTTTTTCATTTAAATCCTCTCCTTATTGTTATCAATTCTATTTTCATTCAAATCTTATTTTTCATCTTTATACTCATATTATAAATTATAATTATGAATTAAAAATGAATTTTTTGTTTTAATTTTGTTATCCATCTCTATATTTTTATAGTAAACTACTTTTATGAATTAAAGATGAACATTTCTATATATTTTTATGGCTTAAGAAAATTTATAGTAATCCTTACTTAAGCTCTTATGTCCCTAGTATACATAATTAAAATGAATACCAAGTGAATATACTTTATTTTAGATTTCGTATTTTACCTTTACATTCTTACCCTTAAATGCTATTCCTATTTTATATATCTTAGATATTCCTTTTTCTTTTAATCCTGCATGATATTGTTTTTCTTTTATTTGCTCTAAAGCTTCCTCTGCTTTTGCAGTTAACCCCTTTATTGTCTTTGAGACTTTAAATTCAAATAGATAGGCAGGTTTTATTTTATCAAGAGGTATTAACATTGCATCATATCTTCCATGTCCTCCTTCTCCATTTGATTTTACTTCATAATTATCTCTTAACCAAATTAGCATTCCTAAAAACAAAGAATGATATACTTTTTCTCCTTTTAAATCATAAAAACTTGTGTTTACTAAAAATATATTTTGTAATCTTCTTTCAAATTCCTCTATATCTCCATCTAACAAGGCATCCATCATTGGATTAAAATAATTTCCACTCACTAAAAATTTATCTATAAAGCCTTTTTTGAAAAATGTTTGTATTTCGTAGTTTGGTATTTTTATCATATACTCATCATTGGATAGCTTTTCATTTATCTTTAAATATCCATTGTATACCATTAACTGCCATATTCCATCAAACTTTGATAATTCTTCAAAAGTAAAAAATGGACTTATTTCTTTTTTTATTTCTTTTCCTTCAAACAAAGTTTGTAAATTATTAAATACATCTACTGTTGAATTTTTTAAATTATCATAGATTAAAGCATTATCTGAGGTATTTACCCAATATGCTTGCAATTCTTTTGTTCTAAGATAATTTATTATAGACCAAGGATTGTATACTTCTGAGTTTCCAAATTTATATCCATCATACCATTTCTTTACTTCTTCTATTTCATATTCTAACTCAAAATATTTTAAAGAGTTTTCTACTTCTTCTTCACTTAAACCAAAAAAAGTTTCAAAATCATTTCCTAGTATATTGTAAGTTATTACATTATTTAAACCAGAGAATATACCTTCTTTTGCTACTTGTACTATACCAGTCAATACTCCCATTTTTAAATTTGAATTAGTTTTTAAAGCTGAACTATATAAATTTCTATAAAAGTTTATTGCTTCCTTATAGTACCCATTTTGATTTGCTACTATCAATGGATTATCATATTCATCTATCAATAAAACAACTTTCTTTTGATAATAATTGTATAGATATTCACTTAATAATCTTAAAGAATTATCATAATCTCCATCTTCTTTTTTAAACCATATCTTTTCAAATTCTATTAAATCTTTTTCATTTAATTTTTCTCTTATAAATTCAAACTCATTGTATAGATTAGAAATTAATGATTTTGCAGCAAAATACATTTGTTCCCAAGTATTTTTTTTCAAATCTTTCATTGTAATAAAAATAACTGGATATTGTCCTTGTTCTTTAAAATATTCTGATTTTTCTATATATAAATTTTTAAATAATTTTTTATTTTCTTCTGCATTTCTCACATCAAAAAAATATTTTAATGTTGTCATATTCAATGTCTTTCCAAATCTTCTTGGACGGGTAAATAATTTTATTTCTGTTCTATCCTTTAAAAGTTCTTCTATGTAGTTAGTTTTATCAAAATAATAACAATCTTCTTCTATTATTTTTTTAAAATCTTCTATTCCTATTCCAATTCCCTTTTTCATTTAACCCTCCTTCTTATAAATATTTTCTTATATTATACCATACTCATTGAAATACAAAAAACCACAAGAAATGAGGGGAGAGACTTGTGGTTTTTCTATCTACATATTCATTTTATTAGGGAGGGGTTTATCTATGTTCCCTTATATGCTTTAAGTATATAGCAGAAAAATGAATCTAAAATGAATTTATTTTATTTCTTTTAAATTTTTTTATTCATCTATCTCAACCTTAAGCTTTATGTACATATCAGAGTTCTCATTTTTTTTAGTAGTATTTTTAAAAAAGAAACTTATTATAGGAATATCTCCTAAAATTGGAATTTTACTTTCTATATTTTGTTGAATAGATTTCTTCAAGCCCCCTAATAAAATAGTATCTCCATTCTTCACTCTAACCTTTGTTGTAAGTCCTCTACCAACCTTAGAACCCCCCTCTGAATTATATGTCCCAGAATTTATATCCTTTAAATTTAAAACATTTCTCTTAAACTTAAAATCACTTAATTCTAAACTAATTTCTAAAATTATATAATCATTATCTTTTATAATAGGTTTAACTTTCATTATTAATCCTGCTTCTTTAAAAACAGGTTCACTATATCTATCTTTTTTATCATCTCTATGACTTTTAACTCCAACAATAACTTCTTCTGTTACTTTAAATTCTCCCTCTTCTCCACTTGCTATCATAAGAGTAGGAACTGAACTTACGACTAAATCATTTGTCGCCTCCAATAAATTTATTCCTGCACTCAACACATCACTTTTATTATTAAATTGCCTTACTATATTTACAGTACTTCCTACACCATTTAATCCAGCCTTACCTAAAATTATTGCTGTTAGACTATTTCTTTCTTGACTTTCAACATTTTGTTTATATACCCAGTCAAAGCCCAATTCTTCAAATAAATTGTTTGATATATCTAAAATTTGAGAAGTTATTTTTACTTGTTTTGGGTTTTTATCTATATCCTCTATTATAGATATAGCATTCTCCAGAATATCTCTTTCAGCACTTACTACCAATTTATTTACTTTATTTAAAGTACTTACCTTTATATTATCTCCAAAAGTTTCATGTAAAATTCTTGAAACTTCATCTGGTGAAACATTAAATAATGAAAAAGTTTTTGTGTAATAAAATTTACCATCTATCTCATAAAAATTTGAATTTGATAAATCATCAGAAGTATCTTTATTTTCATAATTATTTTGATTTTCCTTTAAATCAACATTTAATACATTAATTGACTTAACAGTATCTATTATTTCTCCTCTTTCTTCATAGCCTTTCTTTGAAATTTTACAAACATACACATCTTTTGGTATATTATCAATAATAAAATTTCCACTACTATCTGTATAAACTACCTTGTTTAAGTCTTTTAACTCTACTTTTGCATTTTTTAGAGCTAGACTATTTGAAGTTACTTTTCCAATAATTTTAGTTTTTTTACTATTTTTCTCACTTTGTAACATAAAAATTGTGGTATTATTTTCTTTTTTTATTGACAAATCATAAGTTTCAGCAAGAAATTGTAGAACTGAATTTACATCTTCTCCCTTGTTGAAATAGGTATCTATAACAATATCTTTAGCTTCTTTTGAACAAATTAAATTCTTTCCTGTTTCCTTAGATAAAATTGCTAAGACTTCATGTAAAGGCATATCAATAATATCTATATCACGATTTAAAGCAGCAGGGAATATAAAGGTATTTAAAATTAAAAATATGATTAAAGTAAATTTTTTCATCTGTTCTCACCTTTTCTCAATTATATATAAGTCTGTTTATTTAATATTTAAATTTATTCAACTTTTTCTTTCTTATTATCTATACTTTCTTTATCTTCTTCCTTCTTACTAGATTTTTTATTTTTACTCTTCTTGTCTTCTTTATTTTCAGTTGTAGTCTTATTTTCAATCTCTTTTTTCTTGGAAACTCTATAATATGTCTTATCTCCTATTCTCATATATGAATATGAAACTTCCTCTCCCTCAGAGTTTTTATTAGTTCTTTTAAAAATATCTTTATTACTTGTATTATTGTCAATAAGACTATCTATTTTTTCTGTTTTATCTAAAACACTAGCAGATAAAGTTGTTTTTACTTCTAGTAAATTATTATTTACACTGATTTTTAGATATGAAGAAGAAAAGTTAATATCATAATTTTCATTTTCTATCTCTCTAAAAAAATTTTTTATATTTCTTTCACTTCCATTAAAAGACATAGCTACTTTTAACTTGTCTCCATCTTTTCTACTTCTTCCAAAACTTTGAAAAATAATATTATTTTTGGAAATCTTTTCTTCTATATAATTGAATAAGTTAGGAATATTATCAAATTCATCTTTATCAGATTTTTCTTCCTGATTTTCAATTCTTTCTCTATCCTTCTCAAAATCTTTTCTTTTTATATCCAGTGCCTTTAAAACAACATTCTTTTCATAATTTAACTTTCCTATTTTTATATCTTCTTGTTCCACCAATTCTTTTATTTCAGCAAGTTTTAAAATATTTTTAAAAATAAGAAAATAAAAAACTAAAAGATATAGGAAAATTAAAACTATTATTTTTAAATTTTTATTTTTTAAATCTAAGTCCATATCATCACCCAATATATATTTAAGAGTTACATATAGAAATAAGTGAGTTACATTCCAGATTTTAGAATAAAAATTAAATAGAATGAGCCGA
>ERZ773087.1385-NODE-1385-length-15537-cov-9.414223_pt1 | contig 15537 bp, 10 predicted proteins | sample MGYA00511375_ERZ773087 | MGnify/ENA primary metagenome ERZ773087 (study PRJEB29015, sample SAMEA2737995) | human oral metagenome | biome: human oral; feature: human-associated habitat; material: dental | place: China | collected 2063 ...
TAGAAAAGCCGTAAGTTTGAAGATTAAAGGATAATGACATGCGTCATCGTAATGGCAACCGCAAATTAAACCGTACTAGCAGCCACCGTGCTGCGATGCTGCGCAATATGGCGAATTCCTTGTTGACTCACGAAACCATCGTGACAACTTTGCCTAAAGCAAAAGAATTGCGCCGCGTAGTTGAGCCCTTGATTACCTTGGGTAAAAAACCTTCTTTGGCAAACCGTCGTTTGGCTTTTGACCGCACTCGCGATCGTGATGTTGTAGTTAAATTGTTTGACGAATTGGGTCCACGCTTTGCTGCTCGTAACGGCGGCTATGTTCGTGTACTGAAATACGGTTTCCGTAAAGGCGACAATGCTCCTTTGGCATTGGTTGAATTGGTTGATAAAGCAGCTGATTCTGCTGAATAAGCAAATTAATATGAAAGCACTACCTGTTTAGGTGGTGCTTTTTTATTTGGATAGACCCTTTCTCATTTCGCAGTGCTACAATAAGATTTGGCAACGCGCGGCGAAACCGTGCGTTGTAGCTCCCTTTCTCATTTCGCAGTGCTACAATCAGACGCCCCCAAACCCGACAAAAGAGAATGTTGTAGCTCCCTTTCTCATTTCGCAGTGCTACAATCTATAGTAGTATTCTGTAGGTTATCTGTAGGTTGTAGCTCCCTTTCTCATTTCGCAGTGCTACAATAACAGGTAAGTACCGGCAGGCAGGTTTGGGGTTGTAGCTCCCTTTCTCATTTCGCAGTGCTACAATTTTCCGACCAAGTAATTCAAAGCCGTTTTTGTTGTAGCTCCCTTTCTCATTTCGCAGTGCTACAATACAGGGGAGTTTAAATACTTGTCTCTTTGCGTTGTAGCTCCCTTTCTCATTTCGCAGTGCTACAATAGTCTTGATTGTCGATGAAGCGCACTATACGTTGTAGCTCCCTTTCTCATTTCGCAGTGCTACAATGCATGGAAAGGAAGCCGTCATATTGTGCGGGTTGTAGCTCCCTTTCTCATTTCGCAGTGCTACAATGTTTCTGCAGCTTTCAGTGTGGCGTGTTCGGTTGTAGCTCCCTTTCTCATTTCGCAGTGCTACAATTAAAATCCTTCCAAATCTTCATTCACATAAGTTGTAGCTCCCTTTCTCATTTCGCAGTGCTACAATGTAGGTGCTATCTGACCGCCTATTTCCTGAGTTGTAGCTCCCTTTCTCATTTCGCAGTGCTACAATATTTCTCCATTTGCTACCTTTGCGACCCACGTTGTAGCTCCCTTTCTCATTTCGCAGTGCTACAATTCCCTGTTGCGCTGTAACTACCTATTTTTGGTTGTAGCTCCCTTTCTCATTTCGCAGTGCTACAATCACTTTCACTTTCTCCACCACCCCATTCATGTTGTAGCTCCCTTTCTCATTTCGCAGTGCTACAATAAATCAAAAAGAAAATGGCCTTTGTTCGCTGTTGTAGCTCCCTTTCTCATTTCGCAGTGCTACAATATGTTATTGATGAATTGGAACAAAAAGGCTGTTGTAGCTCCCTTTCTCATTTCGCAGTGCTACAATCATTTTGCGGAGTGTCTGGAATAGTAGCAGGTTGTAGCTCCCTTTCTCATTTCGCAGTGCTACAATCTTGTAGCTGTTTTTGTTCTTGTGACGGCGGTTGTAGCTCCCTTTCTCATTTCGCAGTGCTACAATTAATTATCGAATTGGTTTTAAAGAAAGTTAGTTGTAGCTCCCTTTCTCATTTCGCAGTGCTACAATTGAATCATTGTTTTTTTTGTTTACATTACAGTTGTAGCTCCCTTTCTCATTTCGCAGTGCTACAATTCTATATCGGTTTCTGAATGAACACGCATAGTTGTAGCTCCCTTTCTCATTTCGCAGTGCTACAATCTCATTGGCTGAACATTTGCATTCTGAACAGTTGTAGCTCCCTTTCTCATTTCGCAGTGCTACAATCTTTCAGGGTCTTTTGCGCCGCCTGTCGTCGTTGTAGCTCCCTTTCTCATTTCGCAGTGCTACAATCTTATGTTTGTAAGTACACACTACAGAAAAGTTGTAGCTCCCTTTCTCATTTCGCAGTGCTACAATCAGTGATTTGGTCGCAGACTTTTTTCAGACGTTGTAGCTCCCTTTCTCATTTCGCAGTGCTACAATCTTACCGTTATTCGTTCCATTCAGCCAATCGTTGTAGCTCCCTTTCTCATTTCGCAGTGCTACAATTAGGTTCATCAGCTTGTGCAGATTTGAATTGTTGTAGCTCCCTTTCTCATTTCGCAGTGCTACAATATACCGAAGAGTACGGCATCAATGTCATGGGTTGTAGCTCCCTTTCTCATTTCGCAGTGCTACAATCATATAGCAATGGTAAGGGAGGAAATTCAAGTTGTAGCTCCCTTTCTCATTTCGCAGTGCTACAATCCAAAGACGTCAATTTCGACGATGGGGCTGGTTGTAGCTCCCTTTCTCATTTCGCAGTGCTACAATGAGCCATGTGGTAATAGGTCATCTCGTTAAGTTGTAGCTCCCTTTCTCATTTCGCAGTGCTACAATTTGTGTTAGGGTGGTCTATTTGGCTACGTTGTTGTAGCTCCCTTTCTCATTTCGCAGTGCTACAATCTGAAAACCATCATAGGCATAGGCGAAGCAGTTGTAGCTCCCTTTCTCATTTCGCAGTGCTACAATCCTGCGTTTTGATGTTGTGCCGGCGGGGGCGTTGTAGCTCCCTTTCTCATTTCGCAGTGCTACAATTCGATTTTGCTTTGCAGCGCTTGTCGTTGAGTTGTAGCTCCCTTTCTCATTTCGCAGTGCTACAATACCTCAACGGGAAACCCTTATTTTATAAGGGTTTCCCGTTTTATTTTGTCTAAAAAAATGTGTTTAAAATAATAATAGTTGGTCTGAATTTACTCTTTTTTCTTGGGTTTTCAGCTCTCCCAACAGTAGTTTCATGGTGGCATATTGCTTTTCCGTTACTTCCAAACAGCGGATTGACCCTTCTTGCGGTAGGTTTGCACATAGCCTGTTGTGGTGTTTTTGCAACGAATCTCGACCTTTGACAATACGGCTGTATACGGAAAGCTGGAGCATTTGGTATCCATCTTTTAATAGAAACTGGCGGAATTGATTGGCAGCTTTGCGCTTTGCCGCTGTGGTAACCGGTAGGTCGAAGAAGACAATAATCCTCATAAATTTGGCCTCACTCATATTGGTATTCTTTCAATGGCAAGATTTCAGGCAGTTTCAGCTGTTTGGCATTTTTGTCAGTTACGCTGGCTTGAAATGAGGAAATCATTTTGTCTATGGCAGCCAAGGTGCTGAAGTATTGCCGTTCGATGCAGATTTGACAGTGAAGGGTCTTGATAAGGTTTTGTTTGATATTAGGGGTCAGATCAGTTTTCAGACGGCCTTGTTCATGCAAATGTATAACGACCAGGTCGGCCAATGGGCGTAAGGGTTCGATAAAGTCATCGGCGAGGTTGAATGGATTTAGTTCGCTTCTATGAAACAAGCCTAATGCAGGCAACCATCCATATAAAGTCAGGGCGCGTGCAACTGCTGCACGGAGTACGGCGTAGGTGTAGTTCAATGCGGCATTGACGGCATTGTTGTCATTGCGAGTAAACTTTTCTCCAAAGAGGGCTTGGAAGTAGAGGGCGGCAGCTTGGGCTTCACGGTTTCCTGTATCGCCCGAACGGACTTCGACTGCCAAAGTGCGCAGCCGTTTGGCAGCAAGATCATTGCCTGTTTCGTCTGCGACAAATGCTTGATTTAGGATTTTTTGGCGGATGATATGTTGCCAGAGTTGCTTTTTTAAGGGTTCGCTTATATTCAGCTGCAGCTTGAGGATTTTAAGTTGGCGGTGATATTGGGCATAAGGCAGCCATTGTCCGCAGGGTAGGAACTGTTCGTCACATGTCAGCAGGGTTGAGCCATGTTCGGCTAAGGCTGATAGGAGCGGGGCAGTAATCAGGGTTTCGCGGTTTTCGATGATGATAACGGCGATGTCTTCTAATGGTACGGTATGGGACTCGCCGTTTTGTTGAATCAGCAGTCGCCGGCATTGCAAGGATAGTTTGCCGCCATTTTGAATGAGCAGGCTGCGCCAAGTCATGTTTTTCCCCTTATTTTGATATAAAAAATCCCTGCTTCAGGCCGTCTGAAACAGGGATAGATTAATTTAGCGGACAGGCGGGCGTTTTTTCAGACGGCATGGTCTGATTTCTTTGCCCAGTTCATCGATTTGGTATTTTTGCATCAATACAAGATTTTGGGTACTAATACGGAATTGCTGTTCTTTAGAGCCTTTATCATGCCAAGCTAAATAGAATCGTCCATTAGAGCTATCACAGTTGATATAGTAGGCGAATTCTACTTTAGATTTTTCATCTTTCTGAAAAGCAATCAGATCATACTTATGCAAGCTAAAACAGAATGTATAGCTATCATCAATCCGGTATCCTTTACAATCAATATCGGGAAGAATGTTTTCAGCAACCTGCCAAGCATAGATGGGAACAATAAAATACTGATTTTTTCCTTTCTTATCCACTTTACAGAACACATCAACACGTACCATGTCTCCATTATCTGCAATGGTATAAGCATTTTTTTTGTTTAATAAGACTCCACTCTCTTGGGTTTTTTCGACCCTCACAGCTTTAACCAGTTGTCCCCCCTTTTTATAAAACGGATTGTCCTTAGGGTCAAATGCTTGTTTAGCATTACCTCCATATGCCCCTAAACGTGCCTTAAGAGCCTCATATAATTCAATCTCCCTACCATTTTTATAATTAACCATATTTTCAAGGTCGGCCAACTTGATTTCGGTTAACCATACTCGTTTAACACTAATTTTTTCATTATGTTTAACAAATCGTTTAGCAGATCTCAAAGTATCTTTATGTGCACCGCTCATCTTCCGATTGGGCGCGCGTGAAACAAACAGTGGCGTAACGTATTCGTGTACGGCTTCGGGGCGAGATGATAATTTTTCAGCAAGCAGCGCGCGCAGTTTTTCGGGTGTATCGGCTTCTTCAAATTCGGGTTTGCCGTCCGGTTTGCCAAAGACGCGAATCATAACTTCCTGCGCGAAAAATTCCCAAGGTTGCGGGAAGTGTGTTTTTTGATGCAGCACTTCTCCCGTCTCTTTGTCCACGGTTTTGCCGTCAAATGCGTTCATTTCTTTGTAACGTACGAAACAGGTAATTTTCTGCTGCATAGCGACGGTCGAACAGGCAACGACAACTGCGTCCAAAGCATGATGGCGGTCGTTTTCCGCACGCACTTTGCGCAATCCCCAAAAACCGCGCAACAGATTGGTAATTTGCCCGTTTGAGGCAAAGACACGTCTTTTCCCTTTACCTGTCAGCCGCATATGGTCGGCAACAAATTGACACAGGAAACGGTTGACGTAGCGCGTATCGTTCAGATTGCGTTCTTTAAAGCCATCTTCATCGAATTTTTGCAGCAGAATCCGTTGTTTTTTACTGCGTGGGAAACGGCTGGTTTCGACACGCGCTTTAAATTCCTGCCATTCGCGGCTGTTGTCTTTGCCGTTGAAATATTCGTAAGGGGTTTGGTTGCCTTTGTTTTGGTTTTCGCTGCCCAATACCAGCACTTTATTGTTGAAACTGTCGTCCCATGTGCGCGAGAACGGCAGGGCATGGTCGATTTCGACATAGCCTTTTTCGTTCAGACGGCCTAAGTTGATTTCTTTGCCCGAATACAGGCATTTGCCGTGTTGTTGCTCATACAGGCGCAGTTTCAGAATATCTTTGGATTTGGGTTCGCCGACAAAATTGGGGAAATACTCTCGGAATTTGGCGGCGGCTTTTTCACGGTCTTTACGGTTTTCTTCTTGGCGTTTTTCGATTTCTTTGCGGTCTTTAAACGATTTGCCTACTTCCCTTGCCGTTTCAATATGGATACGCGCAGGGGAGCCGTAACGGCGCACAACGGCGTTAATAACTTTCCGTGCTTGAGATAAGGCGCGTAAGACGACGGGGTTGCGGATTTCGTCGGCGGGAATCGGCGGCAGATAAATCTCTTCTTCCGTATTTTTCTTGCCGTAATGGTCTCCGTAGATTTCGGTGCAGGCTTCATCGTAACGTTTGCCTTGCTCCATTAGAGGCACAATTCGCCGCAACGCTTTCAAGGAAATTTGGACGAACTTATCGAAGTTGATGTGCTTTAACAGCGCTTCTAAGATTTCGGGCTGTACACGGTCTTTCAGACGGCCTGTAATGTCTTCATCGGTTTTGAACAGGGAGAATACCGTGCCGATTTCGTCTTGTAATTCGGGAGAAAGGTTTAATGGGGATTTTTTGTCTTTCAATCCTTCTTTTTCCAGTGCACGGCTGATGGCATGGTAGGCCTTCATTTCCATCAATGTTGAGGCTTCGGCATTGTCTTTACCATAGCGCAAGCCTTTGAAAAAGGCGGTATCGTCTAGATCCAAAAGCTTACGGGCTTGTGCGTAAGTCAGTTTCTTTTTATACGGCTGATTTATAAGTATGGCGCGTTCGATATCGGTCAATGGCCGCTCGCTGCCTTGCTCTAAAATACGCAGGTTGTTCAGCTTGGTCAGCCAGATGAAACGTTCGGCGGTATAGGTGTTTTTAGCGGCTTTCGGCTCTGTCGGCTCAAAGGTGCAATACCCCAACATTTTTTGAACAGCATCGCCAGACAGGGCAGGGCGTTGCGCCATCAGCAGGGTTTCAATACCTTCTTTAAGGCCGTCTGAAACATGCGGATTGCCGAATTCTTTTTGTTTTTCAAACAGCAAAACGAGTTCCGCCTGTAAATCTTCGCGGCTGAATGTATGCGAATAATCGCCGCGCTGGTTGCGGATATGACCGCTTTCTTTTTCAAATTTATTCAAAGCCAATTCGGCCGGAGTGCGAAAATTGCCTGTCTGTAAGGCTTGAGTGTTGCTCTTCATACCTGCACGCAAAGCCCCAAGCTCCTTATCGGCAGGTTGCTCTTCATTTTTCCGTTGCGACAAATAGCCGCGATGCTTGATTAAATGCAACAAGACTGCCGCCCATTCTAAAGGTGTCAGTTTGCGGTCTAATGCGGCTGCGCGAAGTTGCCATGGTATATTCGGTAAGGATTTGATCAAGCCGTTTTCATCAAAATCGGCGGCTTGTAATACGCCTTCGCGTTTCAATAGGCGGCGGGCCCGAAGCAGGCGGTGGGCGCGACGGCGGGTCAGGCGGCGGACGCTGCGTGCCAAGCGTCTTGCCGCTGCGAGAGAGTCGCCTGTTTTCGGTACTTCTGCACGCTCAAATACGCGCACGCCCAAATCAATCAGGCGGATGGGGTTTTCTTCTTCGTCAATTTCTACCATCGCCCAGCCGACGGATGCGATGCCGATATCGAGGCCGAGGATGTAGTTGATTGGATTGGGTTTGAATGCAGCCATCAGTTTCTCCGTAATATGATGTTTAGTAAGTATAAATATATCCTAGGTAAGTATTACCATGCAAATGAAATGCTTGACTGGGTGCCGATTTGGAATTAGAATTTGGACATATTGTTGCACTGCGAAATGAGAAACGTTGCTACAATAAGGCCGTCTGAAAAGATGTGCCGCAACGCTCTGCCCCTTAAGGCTTCGGCTTTAAGGGGCATCGTTTTGTCTAAATGGCAGGGATTAAAAAGGCCGTCTGAAATTTCAGACGGCCTTTGGTGTTACCAGATATCGGATTTGATTTTGCGTTTCAAGCCTGGGTGTTCAGAGAGTTTGAACTCTGGGTCTTTGCCCATTTTCAGCTTGGCTGTGTAGTCTTTCAACAGCAGGAAGGCAAGTGGGGACAGGAGTAGGATGGCGACGAGGTTAATCCATGCCATGATGCCCATGGCCATGTCTGCCATATCCCATACCAAGGGTACGTTGGCAACTGCGCCGAAGTATACCCATGCCAAAACCAGCATACGGAAAACGGCGGTAACCAGCCAATGGCTCTTGATGAATTGGACGTTGGACTCGGCATAGGCATAGTTGCCGATAACGGTTGAAAAGGCAAACATAAATAGGATGACGGCAAGGAAGCCTGCGCCCCATTCGCCTACCTGGCTGACGATTGCCGCTTGGGTCAGCGCCGCACCGCTCAGGTCTCCGTAAGGCTGTTGATAGGTCAAGACGATAAAGGCGGTGCATGAGCAGACGATGATGGTATCGACGAAAACGCCCAGCATTTGAATCATGCCTTGGGAGACGGGGTGCTTCACTTCGGCTGCGGCTGCGGCGTTCGGCGCGGAACCCATACCTGCCTCATTGGAATACAGACCGCGTTTGATACCCTGCATCATGGTGGTCGAAATCAGACTGCCGAGAAAACCGCCTGCAGCCGAATCGAAGTTGAACGCGTTGGAGAAAATCTGACCGAACACGTCAGGAATCAGGGAAATATTGGTAGCAATGATGAAGAGTGCTATGACGAGATATAAAACCGCCATCAGCGGAACGATGATTTCCGCGGCTTTGGATACGCGGCGGATACCGCCGAAGATAATTGGGGCAGTCAGAATGACCAGGGCGACGCCGACATAGTGTTGATCCCAGCCCCATGCCGCTTTGGTGGTATCGGCGATGGTATTGGTCTGTACAGCTTCAAATACAAAGCCGAAACAGAAAATCAGGCTCAGGGCGAACAAAACGCCCAGCCATTTTTGTCCCAGGCCTTGAGTGATGTAGTAGGCAGGGCCGCCGCGGAAGTGGTGGTTGTCGTAGTCCCGGACTTTAAAGAGTTGAGCCAGTGAAGATTCGACAAACGCCGAACTCATGCCGATTAAGGCGGTTACCCACATCCAGAACACCGCGCCCGGTCCGCCGAGTTTGATGGCAATCGCCACGCCGGCGATGTTACCCACGCCTACGCGGCTGGCCAAGCCGGTAACGAATGCTTGGAACGGTGTAATTCCGTGCGGATCATCACCTTGTTTGCGGCCGCCCAACATTTCTTTGATACTGCGGCCGAAGAGGCGGAATTGTACAAAACCGGTGGTAACGGTAAAAAAGAGGCCTGCGCCTAAAAGCATATATACCAATCCCGACCACATTGGGTCGTTGATGGCGTTTACCCAGCCGTGAAGCTGTTCGAAAAATTGATCCATACAAACCTTTCAGAGTTTTTGCATTTTCAGACGGCCTGTGTGTGGAGGCTGTCTGTAACTGGATGTATTCTAGCAGACTGTCAACAAACTGAAAAACGTTTACATATTCTTTTTTATATTATCTTTTTGATTATCATGGAATTTTATTATTATGGTGTAAAGGATTTATCGATTTAAACTCTTCCGTTTCACATATTTGAACAAAAAGGCCGTCTGAAAACAGAGTCTTGTTTTCAGACGGCCTTGATTTTATTTCAATACGTTATTCGGGACGCATCTGCGGGAACAAAATCACGTCGCGGATGGTTTGCGAATCGGTCAGCAGCATCACCAAGCGGTCAATGCCGATGCCGCAACCGCCTGTCGGCGGCAGACCGAATTCCATCGCGCGGATGTAGTCGGCATCGTAGTGCATGGCTTCGTCGTCGCCCGCATCTTTTTGCGCCACTTGTGATTTGAAGCGTTCGGCTTGGTCTTCAGGGTCGTTCAATTCGGAATAGCCGTTTGCCAGTTCGCGGCCGACAACGAACAATTCGAAACGTTCGGTCAGACCTTGTTTGGTATCGGAAGCACGTGCCAACGGGGAAACTTCGACCGGGTAATCGACGATGAAGGTCGGGTTCCACAGTTTGCTTTCGGCACAACCTTCAAACAGGGCGAGTTGCAGGCTGCCGATGCCCGGGGACGGCGGCAGGCTTTCACCGTGTTTGACGATTTCTTTTTTCAGCCACTCCGCATCGTTCAACTGCTCGTCGGTGTAGTGCGGATTATATTTTTTGATGGCTTCGAGAATGGTCAGGCGTTCAAACGGGCTTTCCAAATCGACTTCTTTGCCGTTGTAGCTGATTTTCGCCGTACCGTTTACCGTGCGCGATGCGTTGCGGATGATGTCTTCCGCCATCTGCATCATGCGCTCGTAGTCGGAGAAGGCTTCGTAGAATTCAATCATGGTGAATTCAGGGTTGTGGCGCACGGACATGCCTTCGTTGCGGAAGCTGCGGTTGATTTCAAACACGCGCTCCAAACCGCCGACCACCAAGCGTTTCAGATACAGCTCGGGGGCGATGCGCAGGTAAAGCGGGATGTCCAAAGCATTGTGGTGGGTCACGAACGGTTTCGCCGTCGCGCCGCCGGGAATCGGGTGCATCATCGGGGTTTCGACTTCGAGATAATGCTCGTTCACCATGAAATTGCGCACGGATTGGATGATTTGGCTGCGTTTGATAAAGGTATTGCGCGATTCTTCGTTGGCAATCAAATCGACGTAGCGTTGGCGGTATTTGGTTTCCTGATCGCTCAAGCCTTTGTGTTTGTCGGGCAGCGGGCGCAGGGATTTGGACAGCAGGCGGATGTCGGACACACGCACGGTCAATTCGCCGTGGTTGGTTTTGAACAAAGTGCCTTCCGCGCCGACGATGTCGCCCAAGTCCCAGTGGTTGAAATCGTCCAAAACTTCCTGACTCACGCCTTTGTTGTTCAGATAAAGCTGGATTTGACCGGTAACGTCTTGAATGGTGGCAAAGCTCGCCTTGCCCATTTGGCGTTTGAGCATCATACGGCCGGCAATTTTGACGGGGACGGCTTGCGGGTCGAGTTCTTCCTTGCTGACTTCGCCGTATTGGGCATGCAAATCGGCAGCAAAGCTGTCGCGTTTGAAGTCGTTGGGATAGGCGTTGCGCTGTTGGCGGATGTTGTGCAGTTTTTCGCGACGCAGGGCGATGATTTGGTTTTCGTCCAACTGCGGCTCGGTTTGCGGATTGTTTTGTTCGCTCATGGTGTTTTCCGGAAAAATGAGTCAGGCTGCCGGAGTTTTCAGACGGCCTGAATAAAGTGAAAAATTGGCTCTATTTTACGCGATGTCGGTGTTTTTTTCTATAAAGGCAAAAATGCCGCCCGAAACCCGAAAATCGGTTGCAGGCGGCATTTCGTTTAACTGAGGCTAATATCAGTAGTTAAATATTGGTTTCCAAATAAACGACTTGGGTTTGCAGATATTCTTCCAAACCGTGTTTGCCGTCCGCGCCGCCGATACCGGATTTTTTCCAACCGGCGTGGAAGCCCTGCATGGCTTCGAAGTTTTCGCGGTTGATGTAGGTTTCGCCGAATTGCAGGCGGCGGGTGACGTAGAAGGCTTCGTTCAGGTTGGTGGTGTAAACGGAGCTGGTCAGCCCGAATTCGCAGTCGTTTGCCAAGGCGATGACTTGGTCGAGCGTGTCGAAAGTGGAAACAGGCAGGACAGGTCCGAAGGTCTCTTCCTTCATGATGTCCATGTTGTTGTCGGTGTCGGTCAGCAGGGTCGGCTCAAAGAAATAGCCGCGTCCTTCGGCGCGTTTGCCGCCGCAGACCAGCGTCGCACCTTGTTTGACGGCGCGTTCCACTTTTTCGGCAACGGCTTTGACGGCGCGCTCTTCAATCAGCGGACCCATTTCCAGCGCGCCTGCTTCGGCTTCGGCAGGATTGCCGTAGCGTACGCCTTTCATGGCGGCGGTCATTTTTTCAATGAACGCGTCTTTCAGGCTGCTGTGGACATAGACGCGCTCGGCGCAGTTGCAGATTTGACCGGTGTTGCCGACGCGCGAAGCCAAGATGGATTTCACTGCCAAGTCCAAATCCGCGTCTTTCAAAACGATGGCAGGCGCTTTGCCGCCGAGTTCCAGCGAGACTTTGGTGATGTTGGCGGAAGCGGCTTCCATCACTTGGCGGCCTGCTTCGACGGAGCCGGTCAGGCTGACCATATCGACTTGCGGATGGGCGGACAAGGCATTGCCGATTTCCGCGCCCGGACCGTTCACCACGTTAAACACGCCTGCGGGCAGTCCGACGGCATCAACAATTTCGGCGAAGATGTGACAGTTGATCGGGGTCACGCTGCTGGGTTTGACGACGATGGTGTTGCCCGTTACCAAAGCGGGACCCATTTTGCGGGCAATCAGGAAGAAGGGGAAGTTCCACGGCAGGATGCCTGCCACGACGCCCAGCGGACGTTTGAACAATAAAATATTCTCGCGCGGGCGGTCGCTTTGGATGATTTCACCTTCGTAACGGCGCGCCCATTCGGCTTGGTAATCGAGATAGTCGGCGGTAAACATGACTTCCACACGCGCCAAGTCTTTGGTTTTACCACCTTCGGCAACGATGGTGTCGGTCAGCTCGTCGGCGCGTTCGCGTATGCCTTGGGCGATTTTGCGCAAATACGCGCCGCGTTCGACCGCAGGCAGCCGCTCCCATGCCGGTTGCGCCGCGCGTGCCGCCGCTACGGCGCGGTCAACATCCGCCCTGCCGCCTTTGGGTTCGCGGGCGATGGTTTCTTCGGTGGAAGGGTTCAATACGTCGCGCCATTCGCCGTTGAAATCATTTTCAAAGCGTCCGTTGATGTACATGGCCAATTGTTTCATTTCAAGTTCTCCTGTTGTTGTAGTCGTGTGTAGTCAGTGTATGCTTAAATTGTCTGGCATACAAGTATATTTGTGGGAGAAGTAGATTATTACGGAGAACATGAAAAAAACCTGCTTTTTTTTAAAGCAGGTTTTAATGTTTGGTGGGTCGTGAGCGATTCGAACGCTCGACCAACGGATTAAAAGTCCGCTGCTCTACCGACTGAGCTAACGACCCGATAAGATGTGAATTATATTGGCAGACATCCTGTGCGTCAATAATTTTATTGAAATTTTTTTCAATAAAAGTAAACAGCCTGTTATTTGCCGTTAAACTACCCTATTTTGCTGACCTGTTATGTTATGATGCCCACGCCTGCCTCAAACGAAGTAGGTGTTTTCTAGATTAAGAAAGGATAAAACATGAAAAAATTACTGATTGCTGCGATGATGATGGCCGGCTTGGCTGCATGCTCTCAAGAGGCCAAACAACAAACCCAAGAAGCTGCTTCCGCCGTAGCTTCCGATGTCAATGCAGCCGCTTCCGAGGCAAAAGATGCGGCTGATAAAGCAGTCTCCGACGTTAAAGATGCAGCTGCCGATGCCAAAGATGCTGCTGAAAAAGCTGTTTCCGATGTTAAAGATGCGGCTGCCGATGCTAAGGCAAGTGCAGATAAAGCTGTCTCCGACGCAAAGGAAACCGCAGATAAAGCCTTATCGAATGCAACCGAAGCCACAGGAAAGGCAGTTGAAGAAGCTGCCAAAGATGCAAAAAATGCTGCTAAAGATGCTTTGAACAAAGCCGCTGATGCAACTCAAGATGCTGCGGACAAAATGAAAGACGCTGCCAAGTAATTGTTTTAACAACGTATCAACAAGCCGTCGGAATTATTCCGTACGGCTTGTTTTGTTTACCTCGTTTTATTTTTCAGACGACCTCTTGTGTTAAGATGACGGCTTTACTGTGCAGGAAATCTGTTATGACCGATATTCTGAATAAAATCCTTGCAACCAAAGCCCTGGAAGTCGCCACACAAAAAGCTTCTGTCTCTTTGGATGAAATGAAAAAACAGGTAGATGCCGCCTTGCCCGTACGCGTTTTTTTTGACTCTATCCGTACCAAACACGAGCAAAACCGCCCTGCCGTCATTGCTGAAATTAAAAAAGCCAGCCCGAGCAAAGGGCTGATCCGACCCGATTTCCATCCTGTGCAGATTGCCCGCGCTTATGAAAATGCCGGAGCTGCATGCTTGTCCGTCTTAACTGACGAACAATATTTCCAAGGCTCTCCCGAATATTTGAAAGCGGCACGCGCGGCAGTCGGGCTTCCCGTTTTACGAAAAGACTTCATCATTGATGAGTATCAGATTTATCAGGCGCGTGCCTGGGGTGCTGATGCCGTCTTACTGATTGCCGCCGCGCTTGAGCAAGAACAATTAGAACATTTTGAAGCAGTAGCCCATCAATTAGGCATGAACGTATTGTTGGAACTGCATGATACTTCCGAATTGGAAAAATGCCGAAATCTGACAACACCCCTATGGGGCGTAAACAACCGCAACCTGCGGACATTCGACGTATCTTTACAGCAGACTCTAGATTTACTGCCTGCACTGGCAGGTAAAACCGTCGTTACCGAAAGCGGCATCCGAAGCAAATCCGATGTCGATTTTATGCGCAGCCACGGCGTACATACCTTCCTTATCGGCGAAACTTTTATGCGCGCCGACGATATTGAAGCGGAAGTGCGGAAGCTGTTTTAAGGTTTCATATTGCGGAATCATGTAAAAGGTCGTCTGAAAACAGATTTTGGTTTTCAGACGACTTTTTCTTCAAACTCAAATAACGGGCAAAACCGTCCTTATATCCGAATAAAAACTCAGACGGCGTCATTCCAATCCACGCCATACCAATAATCCCGTTCCTCAAGAAACTTGCTGTATGGGTTCTGCCTGCAAGGATAATAAAAAAGAGGTCGTCTGAAAACCTGAAACGAAGGTTTTCAGACGACCTCTGTAATTGTTCACCCAACAATCAGTCTTTCAACTTCGCTAACTGATTTTGCACTTTCGCCATTTTGTCTTCCAACTCCGCCAAATCGGCTTTGTCTTTTTCCACCAGATGCGCCGGGGCTTTTTCGGTGTAGCCGGGTTTGGAGAGTTTGGCGTTGAGTTTATCCAAGGCTTTTTGCAGCTTCTCGGCTTCTTTGCTCAAACGGGCGGTTTCGGCGGCTTTGTCGATTTCGATTTTCAGCATCAGGCGCGCGCCGTTGCAGACGGCGACGGGCGCGTCTTCGCTTTCGGGCAGCCTGTCCACTGTTTTGGCTTCGGTCAGGCGCGTGAGGGCGGGCAGGTATTTCAGCAGCGCTTCAGGCACACTGCCTTCCACAAACAGCGGCGCTTTCACGTTCGGGGCAATGCCCATTTCGCCACGCAGGTTGCGCACGGCGCCAATCAGGTCTTGCAGTTGCGCCATTTGGTCAAAAGCAGCCTGCACGATTTTTTCCGGGTCGGCTTTGGGATAGGCGGCCAGCATAATGCTGTCGGCGGTTTTGGCGTTGGCCAGCGGGGCGACGGCCTGCCACAGTTCTTCGGTGATGAACGGGATAATCGGGTGCAGCAGGCGCAATGCGGCTTCCAGCACGCGAACCAAGGTGCGGCGCGTGGTGCGCTGGGTGGTGGGGCAGCCGGTTTGGATTTGCACTTTGGCCAATTCGATATACCAGTCGCAATAGTCGTTCCACACGAATTCGTACAGCGTTTGCGCGGCCAAGTCGAAGCGGTAGGTTTCAAATGCTTCGGCAGCGGCGGCTTCGGTTTGTTGCAGGCGGCCGATAATCCATTGGTCGGCGAAGGTGTAGGCCAGCGGCTGGGTTTCGTCTTGGCCGCAGTCTTGGTTTTCGGTGTTCATCAGCACAAAATTGGTGGCGTTCCAGATTTTGTTGCAGAAGTTGCGGTAGCCTTCGGCGCGTTTGAAGTCGAAGTTGACGCTGCGCCCCAAGCTGGCGTAGCTCGCCATGGTGAAGCGCAATGCGTCCGCGCCCATGCTGGGGATG
>ERZ773087.1389-NODE-1389-length-15506-cov-8.346903_pt1 | contig 15506 bp, 10 predicted proteins | sample MGYA00511375_ERZ773087 | MGnify/ENA primary metagenome ERZ773087 (study PRJEB29015, sample SAMEA2737995) | human oral metagenome | biome: human oral; feature: human-associated habitat; material: dental | place: China | collected 2063 ...
CGAGTGCCCGACCGGTCCGGCCTCCGAGGAGGAGGCCCGCCCCCGGGAAGGAGACGCGGAGGCGTGAGCGCGCGCCGAGGAATCTGGGGCAAACCGGCCCCCGCCAGCATCGGGCCACTGCGTGAGGACGTGCAGGACCTACCCGCCTGGCCGTTCGTCGTCGCCTACTGCGCGTACCTGCTCTGGTGGGTCCTGGGGGCTGGCGACCTGATGTGGCCGCTCTTCGCCATCGTCATGCTCGTCCTGATGGTGGGCCGCAGCGGCCTGCGTTTTCCGCCGGGGACCATCCTGTGGGTTTTCTTCCTCGCCTGGGTGATTGCTTCCATGTCCATGTTGGACTCCGGTGGCCGCGTGATCGGCGCGATCTACCGCTTTGCTCTCGAGCTTGCCCCCGGCATCTTCGCCGTCTACGCCTTCAACGCCCGCAAGTCTTTGAGCGTGCGAGCGATCGTGGCAACCATGTGGGGTTTTCTCGCATCCACGACGGTGGGCGGATTCATCGCGATGGCGTTTCCGACCCTGCGCTTCAAGACGCTCATGTACTACGTCGTTCCGCGTTCGCTTCACGGCAACGACTTCGTCAAGGAGTTCGTCAGGCGCGCAACCACCCAGTGGAACCCGACGTCGTGGGCGCTGTCCGATCCTCGTCCTTCCGCCCCGTTCATCTATTCCAACACCTACGGCAACGTTTTCTCCTTGATCTTCCCCCTGGCCCTGGTGTTCGCGTTCGTCCTGTGGCGCGAACGCTCGCGGTGGCGTTTCATCGCTGTGGGAGTGTGTGCGCTTTCCGTCATCCCGGCCGCAGCAACGCTCAATCGAGGCATGTATATCGGGTTGCTGATCGTCGTCCTGTGGGTTGGATTCCAACGCCTGAGGGTTGGCGCGTGGCAAACCGTCGCGGGCATCGGAGCAGCGGTCGTTATCGGTATCGGCGCATGGCTGGCGACGCCAGCCTCACAATCGCTCCTCGAACGAGTGGCAGCTTCCTCCTCGACCGAGGACCGAGCCTCGAACTACCTCGAAACCATCTCGGAACTGGCTGAATCCCCGCTCCTGGGCTTCGGAGCCCCGCGCCCGTCCGCCTCCGCGTGGCTTCCGTCGCTGGGCACGCAGGGACAATTCTGGACGGTGCTCTTCTCCTACGGAATCGTCGGAGCTTTCCTCTTCATCGCATTCTTCGTTCGGATGCTTCCGCGGGTGTGGCGCGCGACGGACGTGTACGGGTCGATCCTGGGAGGCATCATCCTGGCGACCCTTGTTGAGCAGTTCTACTACGGCATGAACACCGGCCTGATGCTCTCCGTCGTGGCCGTCGCACTGCTGGCCCGACACCTCGAGGAAGAGAACGAACCTCTGCGTCACGAGGCTGCCGAGCGTGAGGGTGTGCCCACGCCGGGCAGCGTCGCGGGAACGATGCGCGCCGCGCCCATCGTCCGCGTCGGGGAATGGGAAAGCCCCGCCGCGAACGACGGGGCTTTCTCCACGCGGATGCTGGAGCGGCTCAACAAGTCGGGTCGTCGGGGAAAGACACCCCCGACAGCTTCCAGTTCTCGCCATCCTTCACAAACTGAAAATAGGTGAGGGCACGAGTCATGGTCGTGTCATCCGTCAGAGAGGTTCCCGCGTCGTTGAGGACGCTCACGGATGAGGAATCCACGCACGCGGAGACCGTGACGTTGCCCGCCCCGTCGTCGCTCAGGATATGCACGTCCTCCAGCGTGGGCGTGCCCGTGACGTGGGTTCCGTCGCGGGACCATTCCACTGCCTGGGCGTCGAACTCTTCCAGCGCGGAAGCGGTGAGCACCGAGGACAGGTCCGTTGCCTGCGCCTGGGCAGGATCGGAGTACGCCCCCCACAGCGTGTTGACGACGAAAGAGGTTTGTCCGGCCGCCTCCGCGTCGGTGCTGAGGGACCCGGACGCGTTCGAGGGGCCGCCGGACTGGGGCGTGATGGTCTTCGGGATGGACTGCGGCTCGCCGGATTGGTCGTCGGGGGCGCTCTGCACGCCCGAGGCGGTGGCCGTATCGGCGTGGGGGGAACCCGATAGACGCAGGACGGCCACGACGACGAGCGAGATGATCAGGAGGATCGCGGCCACGAGGAGGATCTTCTTGCGCAGCGGCGAGAGTGAGTTGACGAAGTCCATGAGTATCCCATCGTTCGGTTATGGAGCAAGGTTACCGCTGGGGAGCGGGGAGGACGGACATGAGTGAGACAAATCAAGCCAGACGTTCGTTGGCGCGCGGCGGCATTGCCGGTTTCGTGGGCGCTGCCGCCTCGGCGGTCCTTGGGTTCGCGTTCACGATCATCCTGTCGCGGATGCTGGGTGCGCAGGGGGCGGGTGTCGTCACCCAGGCGACCGGCGTCTTCGCCATCGTCATGGCGCTGGCCAAGGTCGGCCTCGACTCGACCGCCATCTACCTGCTTCCGCGGCTCTCGTTGGATGCCCCGCAGGAGATACGGGCGACTCTGTCCTTCATGGCGACGATGACGGTAGCCGTCTCGACCGTGTGTGTTCTCGTTCTCGAGGTCGCCGCGCCCTTTATCTGGGATGCCCAGGTGGCATCCTCCACCCGCGCCGTCCTCTGGTTTGTCCCGATCGGTGCGCTCACGCTCGTTGCCTCGGCGGCTCTGCGCGCCCTCGGAAACATGCGTGAGTACGTCCTCGTTCAAAATCTCCTGCTTCCTGGCCTTCGCCCTCTCCTGGTGGCGCTCGCTGCGGCGCTCACGGGATCGCTCGCGCTCGTCTCCGTTGCCTGGGCGCTTCCTTTCGTGGTCGTTCTCGTCGCAGCGTGGTGGCTGCTGCTGCGGCACATGCCCTCCGCCGTCGACTCGTTCGGCCGATGGCCCTCGTCGAAGAGACGGCGCCAGGTCCTCTCCTTCGCCCTGCCTCGTACCCTGACCGCGGGTCTCGAGCAGGCCCTGCAGTGGTTGGATGTGCTCCTCGTGGGCATGCTGGCGGGCAATGCCGCCTCGGGCATCTACGGTGGAGCGATTCGCTTCATTCAGGCGGGAATGGTGGTTGATACGGCGCTGCGAGTTGTCGTCTCGCCCCAGTTCTCCAAGCTCTTGCATCGACGGCGTACCGGCGAGCTGCGAGATCTCTATGGGACGGCCTCCATTTGGCTGGTCCTGTTCGCCGCTCCGATCTACGCGCTGATGGCGATCTTCGCCCCGGCGCTCATGCGGATCCTCGGGGACGGCTTCGCTCCGGGGGCCAGTGTTCTCGTGGTTCTGTGCATCGGCTCCATCGTCACCTTCATGGCCGGTAACATTCACTCCCTGCTCATCATGAGTGGGCGCTCCGGATGGGCGGCGGTGAACAAGATCGTCGTCCTCGCGCTCAACATTGTGGGTAACATCATCTTCATTCCGCGCGGTGGAATGGTCGCTGCCGCCATCGTGTGGGCGGTGTGCATGGTCCTTGACGCCGCGATGGCTACCGTTCAGGTCTCGCGATTCGTCGGCGTGACACCAAAACTCTCCGAAGTGGTTAAGCCGATCCTCGTTGTGGGAGTTTCCGTGGTGATTCCGGGCGGGTGTATAGCTGCGGTTCTCGGCCGCGATTCGTTTGTTGCAACCGTTACTGGATCACTGCTGTCGATTCTGACTTTCGCCTGTGCCTGCTGGATATTCAGGGAACGCCTCCATCTGACGGGACTTGGGTCCCTTGTGAGGGCGAGAAAGCGTTGAGTGAGGGGCTCGTGGTGCGCCTGTGAAAGTCGTGCTTGACCATTCGGTTGATGGGTAGGGCTTGTTGTGTAATTATTTATTTATCAAGTCCATGTACTCCGAAAGGTCGTGCCATGTCGTCCGCGATTTCGCGCCTTGCGATCTGTGCAACCACGCCGATTGTTGCGTGTGCTCTGCTGGCGTTCGCTCCCGCTACGGGCGCCGCAGGCATTCAGCCCGCGGCGCCCGCAAGTGGTCAGACAACTGTGCGTGACGGACTCTCTGCCGCCACGGCCGCTGCCTCCTGCTGGGACATCAAGCAGCATGATTCCAGTTCCGCCGACGGCGCCTACTGGTTGCAGACTCCCGCCATGGATCACCCCGCCCAGTTCTATTGTGACCAGACGACAGACGGCGGAGGCTGGGTTCTCATCGGCCGTGGGCGCGAAGGCTGGGAAGGCTGGAGCGGCGGCAAGGGAGACCCCTCGAAGCTGACCACGCGCGAGCGCAACGCCTCCGCCTTCGATGTCGTTCAGTACTCCAACGACACCATCAATCAGCTGCTCAACAACGAGTCGGTGAAGGATCAGTCCGACGGGGTGCGCGTCCTGCGCGCCTGGAGCACGAACGGCAGCTCCTACCAGAAGCTGGACCTCCAGTTCCCCAAGATGACCGACTTCGTGTGGCCTTTCAAGATGGGGCATCCCGTGAACATGTCGATCGAGGGGCGCGGCGCCGTCTCGAACGACATCTGGAACTCACCCGGCTACGACCGGGGATGGAACGCGCTCCAGGTCTACCCTTCGACGCGCACCGGCTGGAACATCGGCTGGGGCTATGGGCTGGATGCAGCGCGATGGGGCGGCGACGTCTCCTCCTCTTCATCCTTCTTCCGTAAGAGTGGCCAGACCGTCTTCCCGTACTCGGAGGCCTACATTCGTCCCCGCATCGCCTCGGACTCGCCGGCCTTCGCTCGTATTCCTGACGAAGGCGTAGGCGCCTCGACGGTGACCCGCGCCGTCTCGCAGTACGCCGCCCGTACCTCGTGGGGCGTGACGGGCAACCTCAACGGTTCCGTGCGAGAGGGAAACATCCAGGTTCAGGCCTTCGCCCAAGTCGGCTCCACCATGTACGTGGGCGGCAACTTTACCGGCGTGAAGCAGGGCGACAACGGCTCCGTTGTCCCCTCCCAGGGGCTTGCGGCTTTCGATGTCGCAACCGGGAACTTCACCGGCCAGACTTTTGACTTCAACGGGCAGGTCAAGGCCCTGGTTGCCCTTCCCAACGGCAAGCTGCTCGCCGCCGGGGACTTTACCCGCGTCGGAGGCGAATCCCACGTGGGTACGGCGGTCATTGACCCGTCGACCGGCCGAGTTGACTCCTCGTGGAATCTGACTATTTCGAGCGCTCTGCGCGGCGGAGCGGTCAGTGTGCGTGCCGCCACCTACCACGACGGCTACGTCTACCTCGGAGGCTCCTTCACGCACCTGAGCGGAGGAAATCGCAACCGGGTGTACGGCCGCAACGCCGCCCGTGTCTCGCTCAATGGCGTCCCCGACCGCTCCTGGAACCCCGAACTCAACGGTGCCGTCCAGGCCATCAGGGGCAGCGAGGCCAATAGCTCCATCTATGTCGGCGGATACTTCAGCCGTGCCCACGGGGGCGAGCGCGCCTGGTACGCAGCGAAGTTCTCCACCCAAGCCGGAGCCGCCCAGGATACGGGCTTCGCCTTCGTTCCGTCCTCCGAAGGACAGGCCAAGTACCAGCAGACCATTTCCGCGGACGGAAACCGCGTCTTCATCGGCGGGTCGGAGCACTCGCTCTTCGGCTACGACACCGGCTCCAATCAGCGCACCTCCGCGTCGGTGACGATGAGTAACGGCGGCGACCTCCAGGCGTCAACGATCTCTGCCAACGGCGTCATCTACGCCTCCTGCCACTGCTCCGACGGCAGCTACCAGGACAAGCGCATGTGGGAGGCCGGCCACGACTGGTCTCGCGTTGACGAGATCAAGTGGGTCGGCGCGTGGGACGCGACCACCGGTGAACACCTCCACTGGACGCCCTTCGAGCTGCTCTCGCAGCGCAGGACGGGCGCCTGGGCGCTCACCACCGACACCAACGGCAACCTGTGGGTGGGAGGGGACTTCACCCTGTCCCACATCGACGCTTCCCGCACGCAGTGGAACGGTGGCTTCGCCCGATACGACGCACGTGACAACGTTGCTCCCGAGACGCCGAGTGCCGTGCGAAGCTCCTCGGCCGACGAATCGACGGTGACGCTGTCGTGGGAAGGCGTCTCCGACGCCACATCCTATGAGATCCTGCGTGACGACAGGGCGATCGCTTCCACAGACGCGACGTCGGTGACGGTGCCGCGCGGTGGTGAGAACCGTTTCTTTGTGCGCGCCGTTGATGCCGCCGGCAATCGTTCTGCCACCACGGCGGCCTACCAGCCTCCGGCTCACGGACAGGCGGACCCCGCGAACCCGGTGCTCTTGGACGCCGCTGCAACCTGGAGCTACCGCGCCGACAACAGTCCCGCTCCCGAGGACTGGGCGCAGAACTCCTTCGACGACTCCGACTGGTCGACCGGAGCGGCTCCCTTGGGCTACGGTGATCCGCGTATCACCACGCAGCTTGAGCGCCGGGGGACCCGTCCCGTGACCACCTACTTCCGGTCGCGCTTCTCGGTGCAGGACGCGAACTCCCTCAAGGGGATCACCCTGAAGTACCTGGCTGATGATGGTGCCGTCGTGTACATCAACGGTGTCGAGGTCCACCGCACCCGCATGGGGTCCGGCGCCGTCGACTACAACACGCGAGCCGAATCGGCCCCGCGCTATAGCGCGGCAGTCGCCGCACAGTCCGAGACATTCGTTCCGGCTTCCGCACTGAAGACGGGCGAGAACGTCATCGCCGTCGAGACCCACGTCAACTACCTGCGTACCGCCACCGTGTCCATGCAGGCATCGATCGTGCGTGTCGAAGGGCGCCCGGATACCTCGACGGGTTCCGGCGGCGCCAGGGCCAACGACGCCGAGGCCGAGAACACGGGGGACGCGAGCCGCAGCATCGATGCGGCCCTGGTCAAGACCGGTACGGTCATTCCCTCGGGTACACAGTGGAACTACTGGACCTCGACCACCGCGCCCGCATCCGACTGGGCGGCCGGTGCTTCCCTCGCGGATTGGTCTCGCGGGTCCGGGCCCATCGGCTGGGGAGATGCCAACGCGGCGACACCCCTCGACATCGCCAAGAAGGACCGTGCCATCACCTACTACTTCGCGCGCGATATCGACCTGGGCACCATCACGTCATCGACCACGCTGACCGTCAAGGTTCGAGCGGATGACGGCGTCGTCCTGCGCGTCAACGGAACGCAGGTTGCCACCAAGCGCATGTCGGAAGGGGAGATCGGGCACACGACCTTCGCCAACGCGGCCGTGTCGACCTCCAAGGCAAGCTCCGACCTGCTTGAGGTGACCATCCCGGCCAAGCTCCTGACGAACGGAACGAACAGGATTGGCGTCGAGGAGCATGTCAACTACAAGGGCACCCCGTCCATGACATTCGATCTGACGGCAACGCTGGCCAGGTAGACACCAGAAAGCCCCATCGGGCCGACAACCCCACGCCCGCGCCGCTCAGGCTCGATCGCAGTGGCTGACAAGGGAACCCCCACCGCAGCGGTGGGGGTTCCCTTGTGTGTGGTCAAAGACTCTCGGGTTTTGTTAACCGACTGGTTGAGGACCGCCGGAGCCCGTGACAGTATAGAAGTAACCATTAACATGCGACCTATGAGGACTTGATGAAGACTGTGCGCCGCTGCCTTGCCCTCGGATGTGCGTTGTTGGCCGCCTACGGAGCGCTCACGCTCACCCCGACAACCAGCGCAGCTGCCGATCCCCTCCACGACGGACTTAGCGAAGCGACGGCCGCGGGATCGTGCTGGGAGATCAAGCAGAAGAATCCGTCCGCGCAGGACGGAACCTACTGGCTCGAGACACCCACGATGAATGCTCCGGGTCAATTCTTTTGCGACCAGACCACCGACGGCGGCGGCTGGGTCCTCATCGGGCGCGGACGTGAAGGTTGGGAAACATGGGCTCAGGGGCAGGGCAATCAGTCCAAGCTCGCCACTCGCCCCCGCACCGCAGGCGACTTCGGTGTCCTCCAGGCTTCCCACGAAACCGTGAACGGTCTGCTCGGCGGCACCGCCGTCTCAGGCCTTAACGACGGCATCATGGTCCAGCGCGCGTACAACCCCAGGGGCACCAGCTACCAGACCGTGCGCATGCGCTTCCCCAAGATGCGTGACTTCATCTGGCCCTTTAAGAGCGCCCACCCGGTCAGCGTCAAGTTTGGCCACGAGTCGTGGCTGAACGGCGGGATCGTGTGGTCGGGCTTCGGGTCCAACACAGCATGGGGGTACGTCAACCTCACGGCGACGGGACAGAACAAGTACACGATGGGCTTCGGCTACGGTCCGCTCGCCCAGTCGTGGTATGACACGTCCTCGCCCACGTCCTTCTTCCACCGCAACGGCACCATCATCAACCCCTACGCAGAGGTCTACATTCGCCCCCAGATCTCCTCCGATGACCCGGGCTTTGCCGCCATCGACGACGGTGGAACCGGCGCGGAGCAACCGAAGGCCACCGTGTCCGAATACGCCTCCCCCATGTCGTGGGGAGTGAGCGGCAACCTCAACGGCTCGGTGACCGAAGGCAACATCCAGGTACAGGCCTTCGAGCAGGTTGGTTCCACGATGTACGTCGGGGGTAACTTCACCGGGGTGCAGAAAGGAAAGGACGGTGCCGAGACGGCGACAAGCGGCCTCGCCGGATTCGATGCGACAACGGGGGAGTGGAACGGACAGACCTTCACTTTCAACAACCAGGTGAAGGACCTCGTCGAACTCCCGGGCGGCAAGCTCCTGGCCGTCGGGGACTTCACGCAGGTCAACGGCGAAGCGCACACGGGGACAGTCCTCATCGACACGAAAACGGGTGCGGTCGACCCCTCCTGGACTCTTCAGATCCGCAACGGTTCCTTCAATAGGGTCACCGTCAAGTCCGCCAAGCTCGTTGGCGACACGATCTACCTCGCCGGGGCTTTCACTCACCTGAGCAACGGATCGACCCGCGTCTACGCTCGAAACGGCGCGCGCGTGAGCCTTACCGGCACCCCCGACCGCACGTGGAACCCGGAGTTCAACGGGACGGTCGTCGACCTGGACGTTGACGAGAATGCCAGCTACTACTACGCCGCCGGCTTCTTCACGCGGGTTCACGACAGGAGCGCCGAAAACGCTGCCCGCGTCTCGACCTCGGCAGGAGCCGCCCTCGATCAGTCGTGGACCTTCCGTCACTCCTTCTACACCGGCAAGTACCAGCAGACCGTGACGGCCGCACGAGGTCGCGTCTACTTTGGTGGCTCCCAGCATTCCCTGTTTGGATACAACGCCGACACGATGACCCGTACGTCGGGATCCATCGTCATGGCCAACGGCGGCGATCTGCAAGCCAGCACCCGCTCGACCTCGGGGGTCCTCTACGCCTCGTGCCACTGCTCGGACTTCACGTTCCAGGACGCCTACCGATACTTCGAGCTGGGCACCACCTGGACCCGCGCCGACGAGATCCAGTGGGTCGGAGGCTGGGACGAGGCCACGGGAAAGCAACTCGGATGGACACCCTATCGACTGGCGTCCCAACGCTCGACCGGCGGATGGGCCCTCGAGATGGCCGACGACGGCGCCCTGTGGGCCGGTGGTGACTTCACCCGTTCGTTCACCACGCGCACGACCAGCCAATGGTCCGGCGGCTTCGTCCGCATGCCCACGCGGCGAGCTGCTCCCGCCACCCCCGCCAGCGTGCGCTCGTCGGAGGGCAACGCCCAGCAGGTGACCCTCCACTGGTCCACTGTTCCCGGGGCGGCCTCCTACGAGATCCTGCGCGATGACCGCACCGTGGCCACGACCTCGTCGACGAGCGTCACCGTGCCCCTGGCGGGCAACAACCGTTTCTTCGTCCGCGCCGTCTCCGCCGAGGGCCTGCGCGGGGCATCGACTCCCGTCTACTCGGTCGCCTCCGACGGCTCCGCCCTCACCCCTGAGGACTCAACGCTCCTCGTCGCCGAGGACGCCACGTGGTCGTACCACTGGTCCACCGACGCCGTCGCCGCCGACTGGACGCAACCCACGTTCGACGACTCGTCGTGGCCGAGAGGCGCTGCGCCCATCGGCTACGGCGCCCCCACGCTGGGAACCAAGCTCACCCCCGGCGCCGCCAAGAGCCGCCCCGTCACGATGTACGCGCGTACCCCCTTCACGCTCGCCGATCCGCGTGCCATCGGCGGGGTGAACGTCACCGTTACCGCCGATGACGGTGCGGTCGTCTACGTCAATGGCACCGAGGTCGCGCGTCAGCGCATGGGTGAAGGCCCGGTGTCCGCGGGGACCTTCGCCAACGCGTCGGTATCGACGCCCGCAGCCCGCGCGGACCGCCGCACCATCTTCGTGCCCGCGTCGCTTCTGCGCGCGGGGAGCAACACCCTGGCCGTCGAAACGCACCTGAACTACCGCTCCAGTATCTCGATGAGCGTCGATGCCCAGGTGAGCGTCGTTCCCGGTGGAGCCGCAGATGCTCGCCCGGCGCCCGCCGATCCCGATCCCGAGCCCGATCCGGCGCCGGCGCCCGACATGCGCGTCGAACCCGACCCGGAAAAGCCCCTCGGTGTCCTGGACGCATCCGGCTTCAACTTCGGTAACTTCATGCCGACGGGCATGTACTGGAACTACTGGAACTCCAAGGAAGCCCCCGACGCTGCCTGGAACTCGACCGGCGACCTATCGACGTGGAAGCACGGCCCGACCCCCATCGGATGGGGAGACAAGGACGCCGGGACTCCCTTCGATCTGCCCCAGGCGGACCGCCCCATCACGACCTACTACGCCCGAGACGTCAACTTCGGCACGGTCACCGCAGACTTTGACCTCACCCTGCGGGTGCGCGTCGACGATGGAGCCGTCATCTACATCAACGGCACCGAACTCAAGCGAGTCAATCTCCCGGAGGGAACGATCACGCCCGACACGCGGGCAACGACCAGCGTCCCTCTCGCGGAAGCCAGCAAGAACCTGGTTGCCATTGCGGTGCCGAGCGAGCTTCTCAAGGATGGGGTGAATCGCATCGCCATTGAAGAGCATGCCAACTACGGCGGTGCGGCATCTGTTACCTTCGATCTGAAAGCGAGGATGGTGAGGTAATCCCCATGACCGAGAACAAGCCGACTTCCGATTTCGTCGTCGACAACGCCGCGTTTGCGGCAATGGCCGACCGCCTGCTGACCCGCGGACATGCGACATCCTGGCTTAACCACTGGTCGCTGCTGCACGCGGACTTCGGCGCGCTGGCGCGCATGAACACTATCGGCTTCGACGGGACCTTCCTCCAGATGAGGCTGCGTGCCGCGGGGCACGCGGTGGCTCGCACGTCAACGGACCTGGTGCTTCCGTACGTCTTCGATCGCCTTGATCAGGGAACGCGCATCACCCTGATCGGAACCACCGTGGAAGCCGGGCAGGCGGCGGCCGCGCGCCTGCCGCGCTTCGATGTTCAGACGATCGACGGCTACGAGGGCTTGCGCCGCCTCAAGGCCGATCCTGGGATTCTACGCGCCTTCGATCCGCGCCTGATTGTTGTCGGCCTGGGTGCAGGCCTCCAGGACATCGTTGCCGCGTACGCGCTCGAGCAGGTGCCCAATGCCTCCGCTTGCGTCGCCGGTGGGTGGATCGACCAGTTTTCGGCGGCCGCGGATGACTACTTCCCCGACTGGGTGCACGCGGCGAGGCTCGGGTGGGCGTGGCGCATCGCGCACGAGCCGCGTCGTCTCACGAGGCGCTACACGATCGAGGCCCTCGACTTCGTTGCCCACGCTCCCGAACTGATCAGGCGCTTGGAAGCCATCGGGCACTTTGACGATCTGGGGCTGGTGGTCGAGGGAGCACGATAGGCTCGCGACAGGACTGCTTGTCGGCTGTTGGGGGGCGAACCGTTGGTTCGCCCCCCAAGCCTTATGTCGGAAGGTTCACCCCCCAACAAGCCTTTGCCGCAAGGACAGTCTGAGGTCCAGACAGGGGTGGGGCCCGAGCCGTTGGCTCGGGCCCCACCCGTCATCACACACACGCAAGCAGGTCTAGTAGGCTCCCTCGTGGCGCAGGAGCGCGGGGATGGTCTGGAGGATGATCCACGCGTCCAGGGTGAGGGAACGGTGCTGGGCGTAGGACAGATCCAGGTGGACCGTCTCGTCCCAGGAGAGGTTGGAGCGACCGGAGATCTGCCACAGTCCCGTGATGCCGGGACGAACGGCAAACTTGCCCATCACTCGCGGTTCGTACTGCGCGACCTCGCTGGGGAGCGGGGGGCGGGGGCCGACGAGAGACATGTCGCCGCGCAGGACGTTGAACAGCTGGGGAAGCTCGTCAATCGAGGTCTTGCGCAGGAAAGCTCCGACTCGCGTGATGCGCGGGTCGTTCGCAATCTTGAACATGATCGAGTTTCCCGCGCTAGCGTCGGCCTCGTTGGCCTCCTGAAGCGAGGCTTTGAGGGCCTCAGCATCCACGCGCATGGTGCGGAACTTAAACATGGTAAAAGTCCGCCCGTCAAGGCCCACGCGCTCCTGCGTAAAGAAGGCCGGTCCGCCGTCGTTGAGACGCACGACGAGGGCCACGACAAACCAGAGGGGGGTCAGGAGAATGATTCCGATGAGAGCTGCGACGATGTCGCACATGCGCTTGATTGCCCTGTCGGCGGACACGGCAAGATCAGACGCATGCTCAAGTGCGAGAGCCGTTGATGCGGCCCGTGCGGTGGGCTTTGTCAAGGTTGTCATCTGTGCCTATTCCTTCTGCTCAATCAAACTCAAATGCTGCATGTCGGTTAGGTCTGTCAAACCCGAGCCGACTAGGACGTTTACGGGGTAAACGTGGTGAGCGCGTATCGGTCATCGTTAGGTGTTAACCCTAGTCTATCCACACGGTTAGCTTATTTGCTAACCAAAAGGTTAAGTACAAGCGAAAAAATGCTGTGATTTCATGCACCACGGGAGTTCCACACCTTGATTTGTAACAAGTCGTGACCAGGTGGTAGCTGTCTGACAGCCATGAAAGCTGCGAGGGAAACAGGCGGAGGATAGACTGGGAAACGCGTCGTGACTGGCGAATAGGTGGACCACCACCGGGGAGCGGCGCGTCGGCATCGATAGCCGCCCGCCTGGGCTAGAAGCCACCGCCAACCACAATCGAATGATCAATTAGGAGAACCCGATGGATTCCCTCAACGACGTGACGCTGGCGCAGCTGGACCCCGAGATCCAGGCTGTTCTAGATGCCGAGCTCGGGCGACAGCGCGACACCCTGGAGATGATCGCCTCTGAGAACTTTGTTCCGCGAGCCGTTCTCGAGGCGCAGGGCTCGGTCCTGACGAACAAGTACGCAGAAGGGTACCCGGGGCGGCGCTACTACGGCGGATGCGAGTTCGTCGACGTGGCCGAATCCCTGGCAATTGAGCGTGCTAAGCAAGTCTTTGGTGGTAACTACGTCAACGTTCAGCCTCATGCCGGCGCTCAGGCCAACGCTGCGGCGCTCATGGCCATGGCCAACGTTGGTGACCCCATTCTCGGTCTTTCCCTCGCTCACGGTGGTCACCTGACCCACGGCATGCGTCTGAACTTCTCGGGAAAGAACTACAGGGCGCTCGCCTACGAGGTCGATCGTGACACCATGCGCATCGAACCCGAGAAGGTCCGCGAGGCGGCGCTGGCCGACAGGCCCCGGGTCATCATCGCAGGCTGGTCCGCGTATCCGCGTCACCTCGACTTCCAGGCGTTCCGAGAGATCGCCGACGAGGTTGGAGCCGCCCTGTGGGTGGATATGGCTCACTTCGCGGGCCTGGTCGCGGCAGGCCTGCATCCGAACCCGGTTCCCTTCGCGGATGTCGTCACGACCACCGTCCACAAGACCCTGGGGGGTCCCCGCTCCGGCATGATTCTGTCCTCGCGCGGCGAGCAGTGGGGCAAGAAGCTCAATTCGTCGGTGTTCCCCGGCCAGCAGGGAGGCCCGCTCATGCACGTCATCGCCGCCAAGGCGATCGCCATGAAGATCGCCCAGACCGACGAGTTTAAGGATCGCCAGCGTCGGACCCTCGAGGGGGCTCAGATTCTCGCCGAGCGCCTCGGGGCAGATGACGCGCGCCAGGCGGGCATCAAGCTGGTCACGGGGGGCACCGACGTCCACCTCGTCCTGGTGGACCTGGTCGCCTCCGAGCTGAACGGCCAGCAGGCCGAGGATCTGCTGCACGAGGTCGGCATCACCGTCAACCGCAACGCGGTTCCCTTCGATCCGCGTCCGCCGGCCGTGACTTCGGGCCTGCGCATCGGCACGCCCGCCCTCGCGACACGCGGTTTCGATGCGGAGGACTTCGCCGAGGTTGCGGACATCATCGGCACGACCCTCGTCCAGGGTGCTTCGGGAGGCAACGTCGAGGTGGAGGCGCTGCGCGCGCGCGTCAAGAAGCTGACGGATAAGCATCCCCTCTACGCCGGACTCGAGCAGTGAGGGCCCCCTGGCCTGGACCCGCGAAGGTCCTTGATGGCAAGGCCACGGCCGCCGCAATCAAGTCCGAGCTCGCGCAGCGCGTCGAGAAGCTACGCGCCGCCGGCGTCGTTCCGGGACTGGGAACGATCCTGGTGGGTGAGGATCCCGGCTCCATCGCCTACGTCGCGGGCAAGCACCGCGACTGCGCGCAGATCGGGGCGCGCTCGATTCGAGTGGACCTGCCGGCCGATGCCACGCAGGAACAGGTCGAAGCCGCCATCGACCGCCTCAACGCCGACCCCGAGTGCACGGGCTACATCGTCCAGCTTCCGCTGCCCAAGGGGATCGATACGAATGCCGTCCTCGAGCGCATCGACCCGGCGAAGGACGCCGACGGCCTGCACCCGATGAACCTCGGGCGCCTCGTCCTGCGTGGGTCGGGCCCGATCGACTCGCCCCTGCCGTGCACGCCCCGCGCTGTGATCGAGCTCGTCGAGCGTCACGGCATTGACCTCGCCGGAAAGAACGTGTGCGTTGTCGGCCGCGGGGTGACGGTGGGGCGTTCCATCGGACTGCTGCTGATGCGCAAAGAAGTCAACGCAACCGTCGATGTCTGCCACACGGGCACGGGTGACCTCGCCGCACACGTGCGTCGCGCGGACATCGTCGTGGCTGCCGCTTGAGGACGCATAATCTTACTGTGCCCTGGCTTAGCTACTATATATGCTATGAAGATGGGGGATATCATACCGAGGATAAGTGCGATCCTGCATACGTCTCGTCTCCTCCCTCTGATGAAGAGTTTGCTGCGAATCGTAAGCGCAAGGGCATTACCTCTCTTCCCGATACGATCTATCTCCTCGACCACTACCAAGAGAGTCGCCAGTGGAGTCGCAAATCTTTGGGCGATCTCCTTGAGGAGGCACGCAAGCGTGGTCCGAAGGAGATGATTAACGCCGGGTGGGAGTTCCTTGCTCCGGCTTGGCGTGGGGTGCAGGACTCCGCGGCCTATCCAGCTTTCCGCTACTACTATGCTTCATTTGATGACGAACTTTATTCGGGTGCCAATCCGCATCTCCTTGCCTTCTATGTGAAGGAGGAGCCCGTAGAGCGTTCGCAAGAGTGGCTTCGTGGAGTGAAGTTTACCTCGATGAAGCACTTGGATAAGCTGGTGCGTGACTACACTTATGACCTCAGGTGTCTACCCAAGCAGATCTATATCGTGCGGGTGACG
>ERZ773087.1390-NODE-1390-length-15501-cov-71.537809_pt1 | contig 15501 bp, 15 predicted proteins | sample MGYA00511375_ERZ773087 | MGnify/ENA primary metagenome ERZ773087 (study PRJEB29015, sample SAMEA2737995) | human oral metagenome | biome: human oral; feature: human-associated habitat; material: dental | place: China | collected 2063 ...
CGCGGGTGGTGCCGGCTTCGCGGGCGACGATGGCGGTGCGGGCGCGCGTCAAGCGATTGAATAGTGAACTTTTGCCAACGTTAGCTTGTCCGATGATGGCGACGGTGGGTAATTTATGAGACATAATTACGCCTATTATACCAGAGGCGCGGGGATTTGGCGAGGATAAGCGGTATGTGAAATGAGGCCAACCTTAGCCTGCCGGAGTGGGTATTACTGTAGCAACTGGTGTTGGGCTGCTTTCTGGTGCTTGTGAAGCGGTACACTCGGGACTGTTAGGAACTGCTGTTATGCCACCTTGCCCGTAGTAATTATAATATTTGTATAGTAGCGTGGTATCATCACAACCTTTCTCTACGGATGATATTGCACGCTTGCAGTCAGGTTCATCAAGACAGTTCTGGTCAACAGTCTGCCAATCGATATTGGACTGGTTGGTTGAGTCTAGCTCCGAGCTGATTGTAGATCCTTCTGTAGTTGCCGTTGGTGCTGTTTCTGTTATTGGCGCACCACAGCCTGAAATGGCTAGTCCGGCGCCGGCTACTACACCAAGCATAGCTCCTACTTTTTTCCGCCATAATCCACTATTATTTTCAATTGAAAATTTGTTACCTTCTCGCATGGTATGTCCTCCTATATATCTATACGATACACCAATCATTGACTTGGTGTCAATTTACTTTCCTGAAATTCCCCGCGTTTGATGTCACCGAGAGTGTAGTTACCGAAGTCTGTCCGGTGAAGCTTGGTGACGGTGTAGCCAAGGGCGGCGAAGGTGCGGCGGATTTGGCGGTTACGGCCTTCGCTCATCTGGACGATCCAGTGGTGGTCGTCACCGTCGTGCTGACGTTCGAGTATCAAGCGGCTGGGACCGTCAGGTAGCTGCACGCCAAAGTCATTGATCATTTGCCGGTGGAGCGGCTGGAGTGGTCGGTCGAGCGTCACGAGATAGCGCTTGATTTTATAAAACGATGGGTGTGTCATCTGGTGAGCAAAATCCCCGTCGTTGGTGAGGAGGATGAGCCCAGAGCTGTCTTTGTCCAAGCGACCGACGGGTTTCAGGTGGTGGAGGCTGGTTGGTAATAATTCATAAATGGTCGGTACACCGCCTTGAGAGGCACGCGAACAGAGGTAACCCACGGGTTTGTGGAGGAGAATGAGCTGGTGGGTTTGGGCGGTGAGTCGTTTGTTGCCGTGGCGAATGATGTCGGTGGTGGTGATGCGTTGGCCGAGTTTGGCGGGCTGGTCGTTCACGGTGACCCTGCCCTGTTCGATCAGCTCGTCAGCCTGGCGGCGCGATACACCAAGCGCCAGCGCCACGAATTTGTTGAGGCGCTGGGCGGGTTCATGAGTCGGTGTGGTATTGTCTGACATTTATGCTTGTGGTTGTGCTGGTGGAGGAGTTTGCGGCGGTTGTGGCGGCTGAGACGGAAGCGGATGCAGGACTGGAGCTGGTGGCGTATGAGTCGGCGCAGCGTTTGTTGGCGCTTGCGGAGCTGAGTTGACGACCGGTGCTGCTGGAATGGTTGGAGCTGACTGTTCTGGAGTAGCGGCACTTTGCAAGCTTTGTGGAGCTTGAAGCGCTGGTGTCATCACGGGAATGTGAGTAGGCTCTGCTGGAATGGTTGGAGCTGACTGTTCTGGAGTTTTATCAGTTTGCGGAGCTGGTGCTGTTTCCTCTGGAGTGTTGTCAGGTGTGGCTGACTGTGGTTTAAGATTTGGAATACCCTCTAATTCTTGTTCCATGAGTTTGGCAACATCTTCTGTCGGTGTCAGGCTGGCACCTTCAAGCGGGCGGATGACACGTTCACCCAGGTTGGCAGGACGTGGCGCCGAAGATGAGAAAGGCGCAGTTGGTTGTGGCAAAGTAGCTGGCGCTGGTGCGGCAGCTTGCAATGTTGGCTGTGGTGACAATGCTGAGACATCAGGCCGGACTGGCGGCATCTGAGGCGATGGTGACATGGTTGGGGCTGGAGTTTGCTGAGGCGCCGCTGTTGCTGGCTGTGCGGCTGGTTGTGGTTGCGGCGCTGGCGTAAGTCCCGGAACATCACCCAAAACTTCGTGGACGGTGCGTACGACGTCTTCGATACCGACTTGGGATTTCACGAGGTATCGGTCAGCTCCGAGTTGTTCACCGCGGGCTCGCTGGTCCTCTGAAGACAAAGCAGTCATGATGATCACTTTGATGTCTTTGGTTTCGGTGGCAGACCGTAAAATATCTAGCATGTCAAAGCCAGAAATTTTCGGCATCATCACGTCGCTCAGGATGAGCGCTGGCCGTTCTTTGATGGCCATGGCGAGCGCTTCTTCGCCATCACCTGCGGACACGATATCGTATCCTTCTGCTAATAATCGTACGCCATAGATTTCGCGTAAACTTTTGTCATCTTCAACGAGTAAAATTTTTGTCATATCTATTACCTACTATACGATATTATTATTAAAATTGCTATCATTCTTATGCTTTTATGAATTATTGGTTCTCCGCGGTATGCTGATGGCGCGACGGCTGGTCTCTAGATGATGTTCGATGTCTGCAAGCGTGGTGTGTTCTGGGCTAGTTGATGTTGGTTGCGGCTGTGGTGGCTGGCTGGGCTGGACAGGTGGCTCAGTGACCGGGGCAGGTTCGGTTAGCTGCGGAGGCTGTTCTATCGGTTGCTGAGGTTGAGGCGCCACTGGCGGCTCAGCGGGTGTGACGACAGAAGCTGCTGGAGTTTGTGGTTGATGGTACTGAACTGGCGTCGGCTGCAGGGAGGCTTCTTTGTGAGCGGCTTCTTCTTTGGAGATTCGCGGTATCTCCAAAAAGAAAGTGCTTCCCTTGCCGTACTCGCTCTCGACACGTAAATCGCCCGACATGCTTTCGGCGAGTCGGCGAGACAGATACAATCCCAAGCCAGTACCGCCGATTTCACGAGTGGCTGAATTGTCAACCCGATAAAACTTTTGGAAAAGATGCGGAACGTCTTCTGCGGGAATCCCTAGGCCAGAATCCATCACGCTGACAACCACCTTTGACGAATCACCAGTGACATCGACCACGACCTCGCCTTCTTTGGTGTATTTGATGGCGTTTTCTATGAGGTTGGCGGTGATTTCTCGGAAATGGTCGGGGTCGACAAAGGCATAATAAATGGGCTGTAAATGCTGATCAGCGGAGTCTTTGGCCAACGCGTGTGGCCGGAAAGAATAGAGTAGATTTTTCTCAGCCGCTTTGTGTGCCAGACCTTCAAAGATGTCTGCCACAAAATCAGTCACATTGAATAGCTTTGGTTCATCTTTGAGACGTCCATCCTCGGCCCTACTGATATCCAGCAGGTCTTGAAATAATCGGCCCAAGTGTTGAGCGGAGGCGTGCGCTTTAGTGATGAAGTCGCGAGCTTTGTCGTCAATCTGGGCGGTGGCGGGGTTGAGTGCCAGGCCCAAATACCCCTCGATGGAAGCCACAGGCGTGCGCATTTCGTGGCTGGCAGTGGAGATAAACTCGGCCTGCTCTCGCTCTTCGGCGCGTTCTTTGGAAATGTCGCGGAACACGATGATGACACCTTCCTTTTGTGGGCCTATGGGAGAACTGACGATGGTGATTGGCAGTCGTTTGTCCGAGAAAGTCTTGAGAAATAAGTTATCGCTGTGGGTGGGCTGGTTTGAAGATAGGGCTTGAGCGACCGGATGCTTGCCCTCTGGGATGTCGGATCCATCCTTGAGCACCAGTTTGAGGACGCTTTGCCAACTCAGGCCCAAAGCGTCGCCTTTGTCCCAGCCAATCATCTGTTGCGCGGCTGGATTGATGAGCTCAATGATACCGTCATTGGAAATAGCCATCACGCCGTCGTCGATGGTATTGATGACGACATCAGATTTACCCTCGGCGGAGGTTAGCCTATTTTCCAGTTCAGTAAATCGGTCATCAAGCTTTTTCTGCGGTTGGTATCGCCATAGAACGATGCTTAGGACGAGTGGCATAACACCAAGCGCTAAGCTGATGGCTATTTGCTCCAGCGTCAGTGGTGTTTCGAAATGAATCATGGCGATGTGCGCCACAACCAGCAAGATGATGCCGCCAGTCAGCCACAGCCCGAATACGGCCGCAAAGATAGTCACCATGAGCCACAGGCTGGTGAATGGAGAATAGATGCCGCCGCTGGTGGCGATGAGTGCGGCGATGGTGATGATGAGCGACGCATAGGTGGCGCATGCCAGGTAGGCGCGTTGTTTTTTGGGCGTCCAAACACAGAGACCAAGCGCCCAGACTGCGGACAATACGCTGATAGCGGCGGCTAGGTTAGTCACTGAATCGCCAATAGTAAAGCGATAATTGCCAGGCAAAAAGCGAGCTGATGCGTATGTGAAGAGAATGAAGAGATTGACTAGTAGCGAAGCTTTACTGAGACGGCGCAGCCAAAATTTGGAAAATGTTCTGTCAGACTGCCCCACCCTCGATTCTTTCATGATATTAAGTATAGCGTCAAACGGTGGTAAAACGCAAGCGCGTCTCTGTTGGCTGGTGCGGCGGTATAGACAAAAGCGGCTGCGTCGTGGTATGATGCTTAGTGTTGGCCTCATCGTCTAGCGGTTAGGACACCGGGTTCTCATCCCGGCAACCGGGGTTCGATTCCCCGTGAGGTCACCATAGAGAAATTATCAGCACTGCCCTCTTGGGTAGTTCTTTTTAGTATTGTAATGATTTATTTTGAAAGCTGTGTTCTTGTACTACTCACCCAGCTGCTCGATCACTTCCAGCAGCTTCCGAGGCGTGATGTCGGCTTTGATGAGATAGCCGTCGATTCTGGGCAGTAGCTGCGACTTGGATTGGTCGTCTTGCTCAAAATTGGTCATGATGAGAATTTTGCTGTTAGGCACCAGATCAGTTTCGCCGTTTCTGAGGGCGTCCAAGATCTGGTCGCCACGCTGCTCTGGCAGCATCAAATCCAAAATGATCAAGTCGTACGGCTGGTTACGCGCTGCCACCAAACCATCATTGCCGTCCACCATCCAGGTGACGGTGTAGCCGGCACGCTCCAGGCTGCGCACGTACATTTCGCCGATAAATCTGTCGTCTTCGATGCATAAAATTGTTTTAATCGCCATGATTACTCCCTATACATTTTGTGATTTTTTATCCACCCGCCGTCAGTGCGAATGAGCCGATTGTTTAGCTGGCCGTCTTCTAATAATTTTTCTTTCACCGAGGCATAGACGGGGATGGTGAAAGAAAAAATTGAGCCCTGGTTCTCTTGGCTGCGTGCGGAGATGCTGCCGCCGTGAGATTCGACAAAGGCTTTACAGATGTATAGGCCGATGCCAGTGCCGGCCACTGTTTCGCGTGATCGGTGCGAGCGGTAAAATTTGCGAAAGAGGTTTTTGATCACGCCAGCTGGCATGCCGACGCCGTTGTCTGAGACGGAAACTTCTACAAATTCGCCTTTTTGCACGGCGGAAACTTGGACAACTCCGCCTTCGAAGCTGTATTTGATGGCATTGTCGATGAGGTTGGAAATCACTTCCCCAATGCTACCACGGTCGGCTGCGATGGTCGGCAAGTTGCTGGGGATGGATACATTCAACATGCGGTGCTGAGCCGAGGCGCGCAGTTGCATGTCGTCAGCGATGGTAGCGTAAATGGCTTCCAATGTGTCCTCGCGCAGATGCACGTACAGGTGGTGCCGATCAAATTTTGAGACGTTGAGGATGTTATTGATGTAGCTGGACAAACGGTTGGCAGAAACGGTCAGACGATTGAACAATTGCGGTTCATCGTCCCGCAGGCGGTCGTGAAGCTCTTGCTCCAAGATGTCCAAGTAACCGCGGATGACGGTGATGGGTCCACGGAGTTCATGCGCAGCAAAGGCAATGAAATTAAGATCTTCTTCCTCGGGCAGGTATTTGGCGGAGCGGTCAAAGAGGATGATGACCGTTTCGCCGGCTGCGCCTTTTTCGTAGGAGGCGCTGACGTCATAGAACTTTTGTGGCGCAGAGGTTTTGGCCTGAGCTGGTACGCGCGTCCACTGGTGGTGAGCGGTGATGTTGTCTTTGGCGACTTCTTGAATCCACTCATTGATGGAGATTTCATCAATAAAGTCTAGCCCCAAAGTCAGCACGCCGTCCATGTCAGAAACGACTGGCGCAGTTTCATTGGCAAAGATGATGTTTTTTTGGTGGTCCAGTACGACGATGCCGCATGGCGTGTGATTGAACGACTGAATGATGGCGTCAAGTTGAGACGAAGCTTTTTGGGCAGTCGGTTTGGTAGGCGCGCCGTTGGTATATATGGCCTCAAGCACGGTCTGGAAACCAGTGCGTGCGTGTGCTGGTGAATTGATTTTGGTTGGCTTTTCGGCGGTCAGCTCCCCTGTTTTGTAAGCTGCAGCGTAAAGCACGTCGCGCATTGGTTTGCTGATGAACGGTGTGATGGTTACTGTGCCAATGACACCTCCGGCTGCGCCGAGGAGGATGACAACGTACCAGTTGACCTCGACAGCCGCTAAGTTTGTCAGTATGAGATGAGTGATGGTAGCAAAAGCAGCAGCGATGCCGACAGGCACCAGCAACAATAATACTAATCGACGCATGTAATATCGATTGTAGTCGCGAATCGATCGGCGACGGGTTACTGCCATGCAATGCTTCCTCGCCCTGGTGTAAAGGCGGCGATCCACGTCTGGCCTCGGTTCAACGCGATATCTTTGCCGGCGGCGTCAACCAATTTCAATTCGGCGTTTTCATTGTCACGCTTCCAGGTGGCTTGAGCTACGACGCCATTTTGAAAAATATACGCTTTGCCAGTGCCAACAGTGATGACATCCTCGTACCCTTCGCGACTGCCTGGGCGATGCTCAACGTTCACTTCCAGCACTACGATGCTGTTTGGCGCAATTTGCCCAGCCTCGGCGTCATTGTGTGGCTGCCCTGCTAGCGTGCGAGCGTAGGTATTAGAATCTTTGTTGTAGGTGTAATTGGTGTTAAATAGCGGACCACTGAAATTGATGGCAATTTGAGTCGCATTTGGCGTTTCGGCAGGCTTGCCATCGGCACGCTTGAACCCAGTGAACACTGATTCGTTGTGACCTTTGGCGGTGTTGGTTTGATCAATCTTCTCGCCTGAGGTATAGGCATTGTGCGGCGCGCGTCGATCATTGGCCCGCCAATACGAATTGCCATTGCTGAACTCGTCGATGTCGTGATATTTGCCGTTACGAACTGTGCTGAGGGCGTTGGCGCTACCACCGACGTGGAAAATTGAGGCCTTGTACGGCGTTGACCACTGCAAATAGTACAGACGCAAGCTGCGCACTGGACCAATTTTGGCTGGCTTGTTTCCTTGGTACAGTGCGAAGAAACGAGTGATACCACCCTCAGCGACAGCTTCGTAAACGATGCCGGCTTTTGATAGTCCAGACTGTGGTCGGGCGTTAGGGCTGTTTTCGACAATTACACCAGCGACGGGAGCTTTGACCGCATTGGCATCAGCCACCTCCAGGCCGGTCAGTGACGAGTAGAACTTCTCTTTTGGCTTTTTAGTGCCAGTGAAAAATGGCGAGCCGCCGTCTGACTGGACGGAGTACATGGCGATGACGAAAATTATTGCGACAACTGCCGCGCCTACAACAAGTGCCAGCGCCAAATGGTGCTTGTGAACCCACTGAGTGAACGCTTTGAATTTAGAGTGATTGATGAGTTTATCCTGAGGAATTCGAGGCTTTTCCATATGATTAGTATAGCATGTCGCTTATGCTAATAAAACTAAGACAGCGTGCGTCGGCCTTCGAGTGCGTGCGACAACGTGATCTGATCGGCGTATTCTAGGTCGACTCCCACAGGGATGCCGCGAGCCAGTCGCGAAACAGTCAGTGTCAACCCAGCTTCTTGGATGTATCGCTGCAGAAACAGCGCGGTCGATTCACCTTCTACTGAGGCGTTGGTGGCAATGATGATTTCAGTGACGCCGTCGTTTTTGATGCGCTCAATCAGCTCAGGGATATGAAGCTGCTCTGGCCCGATACCGTCGATTGGTGAAATCGCTCCACCTAAAACGTGGTAGGTGCCGTCAAACTGACCAGTGCGTTCCAATGCCATGATATCCAGCGGTTCTTCGACGACGCAGATGAGCTGGCGATTGCGGTGACTGTCAGCATAAAGCGGCGATACGTCGTCACTGTCGTCAATCAACGCAAACGTCACCGGACACGTTTTGACACGTTGGTGTAACTCATTCAACGCCTGAGCTAGCCTTTTGGACTGCCCTGCTTCGCGGCGCAAAGCAGCATAGGCGTAGCGTTCGGCAGTTCGCGGACCAACTCCCGGCAGACTACCAAATTCGTCAATCAACGCCGTCAGCGCTTTTGGTAAAATATGAGTACTCATCGGTAGGATTAGATACCCAGATTGCCCAAGCCGCCCATCAATGGCTTCATTGTTTCAGCAGCAACTTCTTGAGCTTTAGCCAAACCGTCGCGCACCGCGATTTGAATCCAGTGCTCAAGCTGTTCGATGTTGTCCAGATCTACCATATCAGGATTGATCTTGACTGATTTGATTTTCAATTCACCAGTGATCTGAACGATGACTGCACCGTCACCAGCCTCTACTTCGATGATTTCTTTACCGAGTTGTTTTTGTGCTTTACGTAGCTGTTGCAGCATTTTCACCTGATCAAAAGCCATAATGTTCCTCCTTCAATTAACTCACTTATTATACCGCATTATTCACTAAGTTTGTAGACATAAAACCGATCGCCCGCCTCAGACCAATCATTGGTGATGACGCGCGTGATAGTTCCTGGGATGCCAGTGATATTTTGGCGAGCAGCGCGCGTGACGACTACTTCTTCTTGAGCACCCTCTGCTGGCAGGCCGTCGCTGATGGATATTGCTCTATTATGCTTATTCATGTGGTTGGACAAGGCGTCGTACAGCGGTTTTTCGGCAGCTGCCACGACGAATATATATTTCTTGTTTGCGGTGTCGCGCAGTAGTGTGTCACGCACAAGACTCAAATCTTTGGAATGTTCGCGCACGGCGTCGGGTAGATCGTGGTAACTGTGGACGTATCGATTGACACCACTCAGGGTCATGACACCGACCAAGATGATCATCAGTACCAGTCCGGTGCCACGAGCGTATGGGTTCTTTGGGAACAATCGGTACCACTCGTATAGCAAACGTTCTACGCCAGTAGCCAGCAAAATGAACATTGGCACAGAGATGATCATGTTGACTTGAGGCGCCAGGGTTAGCAGCGGCAATGACAGAAATAGCCAAATGTTGACCACGTAGGACCGAGCGGTGTGCCAGTTGCGGAAAGTGATGATCATGCCGAGGAACATTAGCGCTACGGTGCTGACGTCGATAGCTGGCAGCACTTGCCCGTTGGAGATATATGGCACTGGCCAGAGATAGGTTCGAACGATGATCTTGAGGTTTGCTAATACATCAAAGTTGAGCGATGACCAGCCTGATACGTCCAGTAAGAAACCGTGATTTTTCAAGCAGAAGTACACCAGTGGCGCGCTTATCAGCAGGAAGACGATGAATGCTGGCATCCAGCTGGCGCGATATTTTCGTGAAACGATGATGTAGCGTGTGTATGGGTGCAATAACGCTACTAAGATGAGACCAAGGTTGAGGTACCAGAAAAATGGCGTGTATAAGCTGGCAGCCATGACGGCGGCGAGGAGGATTTTCCAGAGTTGGGCGAATTTGGCTTTTTGGATGATGAGGCTAGCGAACAGCAAAATCAATGACGCCGTGGTGATGTAGATGATGCCAGGGGTGAAGCTTTGTGCCAGGTAGATAAATTGACCAGTGGCGATCATGAGAGAAAGAGACAATACGGCAATGCCTGGCTTGAACCAGTGCCTGAGGAGGAAAAAGAGCGCCAGAGCTGCCAAACACATCAGTGTGACAGCTGGTAGTTTGACGGTGAGCGTGCTGACGCCAAATAGCAAGAATAGTGCCGCCTGGAATGCGTGCAGTGGCAGATTAACGATGGACCAATTACCTTCCATAAGCAAGTTGGTTCGTGCGACCATGTTGATCTCTGACTGGCTGATACCGCCTGGCGCGTACAACAACGCCACGCTGATGACCGCGGAAAATATCAATATCAAAGCACTGTAGCCCCAAAGATAGCGCCAACGGTAAAGGAACAGATGAGAGAGAGTTTTCTTTTTCACTGCGGTTTATTATAGCATGTTTCGTTAATCGTGTCGTCTGTCGAGGCTCATGAAACGCAGGCGTTCTGGGTGGAAGTACAATTGGACTTTGCCGACCGGACCGTTACGGTGCTTGGCGATGATTAGATCGGTGATATTTTGGACTTCTGGATTGTCTGGTTCGTAGTAACCTGGGCGGTAAATAAAGCTGACGATGTCGGCGTCCTGCTCAATGGATCCAGATTCGCGCAGGTCGGCCAGCTGCGGAATTGGCGGCGTGCGCGACTCAACTGAACGGCTCAGCTGACTGAGGGCGATCAGCGGCACGTTAAGCTCACGAGCAATCAACTTCAAACCGCGGGAAATTTCCGACACTTCCTGGACGCGGTTGCCGTTGTGATTGCCATTGGCCTGCATCAGCTGTAAATAGTCAACGATAATCAGTCCCAATTGGTTTTCATGTGCCAGGCGACGAGCTTTGGTTCGCATTTCTAATACTGATAGTCCTGGCGTATCATCGATATAAATTGGCGCTTCTGCCATCTCGCCCATGGCTTCTGACAGTTTAGCAAAATCATTATCACTCAAGTTTCCGGTACGAATATTCCAGCTGTCAACACCTGATGCATCCGCCAGCATACGATCAACCAATTGCTCTTTGCTCATCTCCAGGCTGAAAAACAGTACCGGCTTTTTTTCGATCGTTGCTACGTTGTACGCTAAATTGGTCACTAGTGTGGTCTTACCCATGGCTGGACGAGCGGCCAGGATAATCAAGTCGGACTTCTGTAGGCCAGCTGTCATATTATCAAGGTCGCGGTAGCCAGTACGAATTCCCCGTAAAGAGCCTTTGTTTTTACTAAGTTCTTCAATTCGGTCAAAACTATCCGTCAGAATACTCTCTAGACTGACCAAATCTTGTTTGGTCGACTGGTCGGAGACGCTGAATAATTCGGCCTCGGCTTTTTCCAGCAGCTCCTGCGTCGTTGTCGATTCATCGTAGCCAAGCTCAGAAATTTCGCTACTAGCTTTAATTAAGCGTCGTCGCACAGCCGCTTGTGCTACCATTTCTGCATATGCCGCTGCATGCGCTGCTGTCGGCACGTAGTTGGTGAGCTCTGTCAGATATGCCGAGCCGCCGATGAGTTCCAGCTCGTCCTTGCGCTTCAGCTCATCGGTCAGGGTTAATAGGTCAACTGGCTTATGCTTTTCAAACAGGCGCATCATACCGCCGAAAATCAGTCCGTGGTTTTTATCATAAAAATCACTAGCGTGGGTAATCTCGGCAGCGTCTGCCAAAACTTCCTCATCAATCAAAATGGCTCCGAGTAAGCTCTTTTCTGCGTCCAGATTTTGTGGTGGAATTTTTCCGCTTGGATTTCCCTTGTCTGTCATGAAATTTCCTCCAATTTAACCTCTTCACCGCCGCCCATCAGTTTAGCAATTTCCGCCAATTTCTTGTCCTCGGGCGGCTTCTTCTCTCCAATTATATCAATTTCTAGCTCCATTCCCGTCTCTGCGGCGATGATTTCTGCTAGTAACGGTCGATTTTTTGCATCATCCAGCTTTTTCTTGTAGAACGCACTGCCGGCAAAAATAGTCAGTTTATCTCCGTCAAACGCCCACTGGCTTTTTTGGAGCAGTGATGACAGGCCAACTGATTTTTCCTTGGCCTGCTCGATTACCTTTTGCCAATCTAGCTCCAGCGGCGCATCAGATTTACGTGGTTTCGTGGGCGATTTTTTGGCTAATTGGGCTGGCTTAACGCCTTGATTTTCGGGTGCTTTCTGGGATGGCTTGGTTGACTTGACGTTTTGATTTTTCGGTGATTTTTTTGCCGATGGAGTTGACTCGGCTGGTGTCGAAATGACGGTTGGCGTTGCTGTGACAGCTTGGGCAACTGTCTTCTTCGGCCTGACTGACTGGGCGTGATGTTGCATGAAAATAGTCAATAGTTTCAGGTCTGGGTGCGGGTGGCGATCAACCTCAATCAGCTGCTGAATGAGCTCAACAAGGCCTGGGTTTGTACGCAGTCTGGCGCGAGCAATTGACAATAATTGATGTGATACCACAGTTGGACTGACGCCACTTTGTTCCAACTCTTGCAGGATTCTAAGGATGTCAGTGCTGTCCTCTGATTGATATAAATCAAGCAACTTCTCTAACGTGGCTGCGTCGCTTAAGCCTAAGTATTCAGTAACCATGGCGACGGTCAGTGGCTGGTCGGGCGTGGCCAAAATTGACAATTGATCCAGCATGCTAATCCCGTCGCGAAACCCGCCGCGTGAACGTTCAGCGATTAGCCGAGCAGCGTCTGCCTCAATGGCAAAGCCTTCTTTTTCGGCGATGGCTGTCAGCTGGCGCGTCATGATGTCCACCGGAATGGGGCGAAAGAAAAATTGCTGGACGCGGCTGAGGATGGTGGCGGGCAGCTTGTCGGCGTCGGTGGTCGCCAGGATAAACACTACGTGTGCTGGCGGTTCTTCCAAGGTCTTTAACAGCGCGTTAAAGGCGGGCTTGGACAACATGTGAACTTCGTCGATGATATAGATTTTCTTTGGCGCGGAAACGGGCGCGACTTGGGCTTTTTCGCGCAGGGTGCGGATGTCGTCGACACCGTTGTTGCTGGCGGCGTCAATTTCAATAATATCCAGGTGCGAGGCATCCTCATCGTACGGTAACTGATTGATTTCATGCGCTAAAATTCGCGCCACACTGGTTTTTCCCACGCCGCGTGGACCCGTCAGCAAATACGCATGGGCGATTTTCCCCTGCTCCAGCGCTCGGCGTAAAATGTTGGTCACGTGATCTTGTCCCAACACCTCATCCAAGCTACGACTGCGATATTTGCGGTACAGTGCCTGACTCATTACTTATATATTATAGCGCAAAGTGTGGGATTAGTAAGCCGTTTGGCGGCCAGGAATGGGAACTTCTTCACCGCTTTCTAAAATCATGGTCTTTCTCGGCCACAGTTCTATTGGCTTGTCAATATATGGCAAGTCAGTCGCTTCTGCAATAGCTCGCATAGCCATGTCTATTGGTGCACGTAAAGCTCGGCGGCGAGACTCATGATCTGTCGAAGTGGTATAATCCTTATACGTTGCTGTATAGTCAATGGGGTCGCACAGGGTAACATGGATCTGTTCTTTTTGAGGTGCATATGCGTCTAGGTCGGTAGGCCATGGTTCGTAATGAATTCCTACTGGCAATAAGTTGGGTTTTACCCCCCCCTATGCTTGCTCCAAATAAAATTCGCGATGCGCCCGTTCGGCCTTTGGTAACTTGAGCATCACCGGTATATGCGCCCTCTGGAAAGATGAGTAGTGAGCGTCCGTCAAGTAATGCTTGTCTGGCCATTTTGAGCCCGACTTCTAAATATTCTTTACCACCGTGCACCTCGAGCGGTATGGTGTGCAGTGTATTTTCTATCACTAGTCGCCGCACTGCCGTGCCCACAGAGTTATTTTTATACGCCAATCGCGAGCTGATGACAACATCGCAGTCTTCCGGTAGGCTTGCTGGTATAGCAAAGATATCACGCATACAGGCATGATTTGCTACGAATACATTTGGGCCTTCTGGCATGTCGTCAAAGCCATGAGTAGTAATGGCCATTTCCCGACCTATGGTCTGTAAGAGCGGTTTCTTTCCCCTGCTCATGCCTGCCTCGCTTTCAAGGCATTTTTAACAATGCGTGCCAGTAAGCGGTGACCTTTTGCTGAAAAATGAATACCATCAGACAGCGGCATAGGCGGCAGCTCAATATACTCACCAAGCGAATCTTTATCTCTCAAGATTTCTTGTCGTATTTCTTCTGATTGTTCTGTAAACTCTGGGCCAGAGTCTTCACCAGTTGAAAATGCTGGTGGCAAGAGGTATATTACGTCGGCGCTGTCAGCCAGTTTTTGATAATCCGTCAAATCTTGGATGATAGTTCGCGCCGTCCTGCCGTATTGCTGTTGTAGGTCGTTGGTACCAAGAGCGATGATAATAATGTCCATATTGCCTGCTCGTTGTAGGGCTTTCGCAAAAGCTTGCTTGCCATTCTTGTACGGCTTTACCTTACAGAAATCTCCCGCTACGCGACCTGACAGCCCGTCGGCGATGATATGCGCTTTGCCTCGCAGTTCTCGCTTCAGGCGGTTAACCCACCGGTCGCTGTATCGCACTCGTGATCCAACGAAACTGTCTCCCCAGACATTAGAATCGCCGTAAATAAAAACTCGCTTAATGCTGCTAGTTGTTTGATTTTGTTTCCTGATCATACTAAACTCCGTGTTTCTGCAAATAGTGTAATACAATATGCCGGGTTGGTCAAAACAACGCCAGCTGTGTGCTGGGTATTTCGATGTCAATGGCGCCGTCAATTTTATGCGCTTGGTAGCCGATGAACTTTTTCACGTTATACGCCAGTAGCTGCCCGTCATAATCGGCGATGAGGATCGGACCGATGATACTGCGGACGCGCCCAGCCAATTGGTTCTGATCTTTCATCAGTACTACTCTTGTTAAATCAACACTATTAGTATGAAAATAATCTTCGCAAAGAATTAGCTCAGACCTCGGAAATGATACGCCAATCTTCTGTTCAATTTCAAGTAGTTTTTGTTGTAATTTCTTCTCGCCGTCCGCGCGATCGAAAGGCTGCTTTATAAGCTCAAGTTTCTTATGAATCGGCATGGTCTCAACGATGCCGTCCAGCCTGGCAATTTTCGCCTCATATTGTCGGGCGATCAGCGCCGAAGAAAACGTCTCCAACTTCAACGCTAGGCGCGCTCCCTGCTCCAGTAGCCGCCGAATTCCGCGCTCTTCCTGCGAGATACCGACTTTAATGACTCCAGGCGCGAAATATGCCAGATAGACAAAGTGCGGGTTTTGATTAATCTTTTCTTGTTGTGCTGATACCGAATCGGCGTTATAAAATGCTGGATTAAAACCAGTCCGATCACGGCATTTCAAGCAGTTTTCATATTTGCCGTCAACCGTGGCGCTGTCAGGACAAACCTGGCTGCAGTGATTGTCAAAATCCACCCAGCCGGTGCAATATTTGGTCGAGAAGTCAAATTCAAGCGATAAATCTTGTCCAAACAATTCCCGCCGCTTAATCTCGCCATCAATCTGACAGTCAATAAACGGCTGGTTGTCGGCATTAAAACTGGCATAAGCGAGTAAAAAATCGTCTGGCATAACACAATTATATCAAAAACCGCCCGCAGGCACGGACGGCTTTAAAAAGCGGAAACTACTTTACAATGCCGCTTCGACAGCTGCCCAGGTGGCGTCAGGATTGTCTTCTGGGATGATGATGGTGACTTGGTCGCCGACGTTAATGCGGAAATAAGTGACGCTGG
>ERZ773087.1392-NODE-1392-length-15466-cov-3.591980_pt1 | contig 15466 bp, 15 predicted proteins | sample MGYA00511375_ERZ773087 | MGnify/ENA primary metagenome ERZ773087 (study PRJEB29015, sample SAMEA2737995) | human oral metagenome | biome: human oral; feature: human-associated habitat; material: dental | place: China | collected 2063 ...
GGAATACCTGAAACAACTACACTTGACCAGTATGACAGCATGCTGGGATCACAGTATTCAGATAATGAAAGTTATTCTGCAGGAACACCTTCTTCATATTCAAGTGAAAACAGTGCATACGGTGATGACAGTACAGCGGGTATGGGTGGTATACAGGATACAAAAAAAAGTTATGGAAAAAGTCCGATAGGCTTCAATTCAAAAAAGGAAAGTACAACAGCAAATACTTCCTCTAATGAACAGCAGATAATGGTTCAGCAACAGGGAATACAGCCTATTTTACCACAGCAACAGGAAATAAGAGAAAATCAAGTGACTGATACAACACAAAATAGGCAGGAAAGTAAGAGAAAATTCATTGAAACTCAGAGAAATAAAAGCTACTATTCAACGAATACGGTTATGCCTCCTCTGTCAAGGTATGAACTGAAGACAGGAACAATGATTCCTGCAGTACTTCTCACAGCAATAAACTCCGATCTTCCTGGTGAAATAATGGCACAAGTGACAAATGATGTCCATGATTTCAGGACATTAAAACATACATTGATTCCAAAAGGAAGCAGAATAATAGGAAGATATGACAGCAACGTAACTTATGGACAGAACAGACTGCTTGTAGTGTGGGATAGAATAATTTTTCCAAATGGAAACACACTGGCACTCGATAATTATCAGGGAGTTGATCTTCTTGGAAATTCAGGAATGAAAGGAAAGGTAAATAACCATTTCTGGAAACTTCTTAGAAGTGTAATATTATCAGCAGGAATAAATGTGGCGGCTGGAAGACTTGAAGACATAAATGTTAATGTAGGAAGTTCAAGTAAGGCAAGAGTGAGTATTGGAAGAGGTGCATCGGATGCATCAGGAAATATTGAAACAATAGGGTCAAGGATGGTTGAAAAAGACCTCAACCAACAGCCAACAATCAAAATTAAAAGAGGAAGCAGATTTAATATATTTGTGAATAGTGATATGGTGCTTCCGGTATATGGAAGAAATTAGTTATGGAAGAAAAAATATATAGACCGATAAGAAATGAACGATTATTAAAACAGATATTTTCACTAATTCTGTTTTTCATAATAAATATAGTAGGCTTAATTCTGATTTCAACAGGATATATGAAAAAACTTGTGAAAATAAACAGTAGGGAAACAGTAGAAGGGATAAACAGATTAATAAAGCCAGTTTTTTCAGAACAGTACATGTATCTGCCTTTTGGAAACTGGGGAAAATTAATGCAAAAAACCCCAAAACTCACCAGCGATTTTCAATTGAAAATACTATTTACATTTCTATTATCGACACTATTATTGACAATGCCCTACTGGAAAATGAGAAAATTAAACTCTTATGGAAATGCAGAATTTGGGACATACGAAGATTTAAAAAAGAGAAAAAACATCCCTTCGGATGTAAATTTTCTAAGTGGGAACGAGAATGGATTTGTAATTGGGTATATAAAAACACTGACAGGAAAACTAAAACTACTTTATGATATTTCAATGATACATATTGCAATATTTATTCCAACAAGAGGAGGAAAAGGAGTAGGATATCTTATTCCCAGTCTAGTAGCTGGATTGAAAGGACTTTCAACTTTTGTATCTGACATAAAGAAGGAAAATTATGAACTTACAAGCTGGTACAGGGCAAAAATTTTAGGACATAGAATTTTAAAATTCGAACCGATGAGTGAACTTTCGAACAGTTATAATTTTCTTTCGGAAATAAGGTACGGAACAAAACATGAAATAGAAGATTGCAGGATAATAGGAACAACTGTTGTCGGAGAAGATAACAGTAAAGATCCGTTCTGGGGAGACAGTGCAAAGGATACGATTTCAACTCTTGCTTCGTATGTACATTACAAAGAAGTGAGTGGACGTCCCGAAAAAAATCCTGACATAACATCTGTCAGGGTATCACTGACAGATGTGATTTCAATAATAACAAATACAGAACTTTCACTTTATAAAATGTTTGCAAGATATCTTGGAAAATCTTTAGATGATGAAGAAGAGGAATACGAAGAAGAGATAGAAAAAGATTTTATATTGAAAGACAGCACGATAGAAAAGCTTAGAGAAATCTATATTGATGACGAATCAATTAGGGCACTTGACAGAGGACTTCATCCTTTTATTGCGAAACAGTTTGGATATCTATTACAGAATACAGGAGAAAATACATTCAAGTCGATAACTGCAACAGCAAAAACGAAACTTCAGGTGTTTGAAATACCATCAGTTGTAAAAAATATAAGCAGTTCGGATTTCAGAGCATTGGATCTTGTCAACGGCGAAAGACCTGTTGATTTGTATTTTGTAATAAAACCGAAAGATATAGACCTTCTAGCTCCTCTAGTAAGGATAATGTATGTTCAGTTGACAAATCTTTTGATGGAAAGTTTAGGAAAGAAAAACTTCAATATAGTATTCATAATGGATGAACTTAATGCTTATGGAAGAATGAATGCACTGGTAAAAGGACTTGGCTATTACGCAGGGTTTGGAATTAAAATGGTAGGAGTATTTCAAGGTCTTGACCAGCTGAATTCAACATATGACAGACAGGGAAAAGAAATACTTAATGGATGTCAAATTCAGATATTTGGAAGACCAAACGATGAGGCGGCACCTGATTATATATCAAAAACTTTAGGGAAGAAAACAATAAAAGTAAGGAGCAGAAATGCAGGGCTTAAGAGCGGAGGGAGTATCACTGAACAGGGAAAGGACTTGCTTTCGGCATCGGAAATCAGGCTTTTGCCTGATAGGAAAGCAATTACTATAACAGGATATAAAAAACCTCTTCTACTTGACAAACTTTATTACTATGAATATCCTGAACTGTTAGAACGTACTTGTCATCAGCCTGTTTTCTTTAAAGATGGATATGTAATATTTGAAGGAATGAAAGGTACACATGAATATAAGTATACCTTCAAAATGAAAGAAGAGGACTTTTTTGATAATGAAAAGTACAATGAGCTGATTAGAAAATTGAAAACTAAATATGGAACAGAAAAAATAGGATAGGAGATAGAATGGAAAATAAAAAGAGAAAGAAACGGACTTTACTGGAAAATATTCAGATTAAAAATAAGAAGGCTGAAAAAGTCAAGGAAGAAAAATATAGGATAGAACAGGAAGAAGCAAGGATTAGACAGGAACAGGCAGAATTTCTGAAAAGTATATATGATGTTGTCTTTAAAAGTCTTGACATAGACATTGAAGATATAGTCATGTCATCCAGCAGTGAAGAAGAAATAATAGAAAAAGTCAAAGCAAAACTTATGGAAGAGAATAAGAATTAATGAACATGACAGAAGCCGAGATATATGAATATCAAAAAAAACAACAGATAGCTCTTGTATGGGAACAACTTCAGGTTCTAAAACCTTATCTTGAAAATGAAAGTCTTACAGATATTATGGTAAATCAGAACGGCAGAATATTCATTGACGGCAATAATGGGATGAAGGGAACTGATGAATATATAGACGAACCAACAAGAATTGCTATTGCTGATATCCTTGCCGGATATAATCAGAAAGTAATTACGGAAAAACAGCCTATCCTGTCAGGAAAACTTCCTTCTGGAGAACGGGTTGAAATAGTAACAGGAGAAGCCTGCGGATTCTGTCCAACCATTTCAATACGTAAACCGAATAACAGAGTGTTTACGATGGAAGAATACTGTGAAATGGGAGGAATGAGTGCTAAATATAAACAGTATTTAGAAGAAGCTGTAAAGGCTCAGAAAAATATTGTGATATTTGGAGGGACTGGAACAGGGAAGACAACATGTATAAATACTTTAATAACGACACTGTATGGAACTTCAGAAAGAATCATTGTTGTAGAGGAAGTCCCTGAATTGATAATAGATGAAATCAAAATAGAAAATCTTGTAAGATACAATACTACCCCTAATGTGAGTTCGCTTATGATTTTAAAATCATTGATGAGACAAAGACCTGACAGGATTATATATGGAGAATTACGTTTTGGAAATGAAGTTGAAACACTTCTTGATGGTTGGAATACGGGACACAAAGGAGGAATTACTTCAAATCATGCTAATTCAGCATTAGATGGTCTTCACAGAATAGAAGAACTTTTGACAGAAGTTCCGGGGAAAACACAGCCGAGACCATATATGGTAACTAGAGGAATAGATGTTGCAGTACATATAAAAAGGGAAAGGACTCCTGAAGGAAAGTATAAAAGGTTTATAAATGAAATTCTTGAACTCAAGGGGTATCATAATGTGTCTAAAGAATATGATTATATGGAGGTTACATAGAATGAAACTGAGAGTATTCAATTCATTATTTGATGAAAAAGTGTTTTTTAAACTTCCAGTAAAATTATGGAAATATATAGTATTTTTATTCATTATACTGAGAATAATTTTAATGAATACATTGTTTGCTATTTTTCCTACGTGTTTCATATATATACTTCTAAGAATTTTTGTAAGTAAGGATATGAAAATGTTTGAACTTCTTATAAATCACTACAAGGATAAAGACAAATACTATAATCCGTAAAATTATCTCAATTTCTCGTGCATAATGGAAAAAAGGAAAGGAAAATAATGAAAAGAGTAATAATTTTATTAATAGCTGTTTCAAGTTTTGCTTTTGCCGGAGGAGAAATCAGTTTTAAAAAGCAGAATGAAAAACAGAGAAGAATAGAGAATGCTCAACTTGAAGCAATAAAGAACAATATCCAAACAAAAGGAAATGTTGTAATCGAGGAAAATATTGAACCAGAAAATACAGGTTCAATATTTGAAGATGAAGAAATTTAAATCCTTTAAAAAAAAAACAACAAAATATGAAAAGCTTGTAAATTACATAAGGACTCAGAATAATAGGCTAAGTGATCAAGAAATAAGATATATATTAGATACTGTATGGAGATACTCTAATGAATATAAAATGAATCCATATTTGATTCTTGCAATAATGAACACAGAAAGTCATTTTAACCATTCTACCGTATCAAGTGCAGGAGCAAGGGGACTTATGCAGCTTATGCCATTTAATTTTCGAGAATTTAATGTAAATAACAGTATAGAAGGAAATATAAAAGGTGGAATACTTCATCTTAAAAGAGACTATGAAAAAACAGGAAGTCTTACAAAAACTTTAATATGCTATAACGCAGGTTGTGGAAGACTTAAAAATGATGAATGGAAAGAAATAAAAGAGACAAGAGAATATATTCCAAAAGTAATAAAAAAATATAAAAAAATACTATCCCTGTAAGAAAGGAGGAAAAATGGCAAAGAAAATTAGACAAGAAAATAACAGCTTTACACAGTTCATTCCATGGGATTACCTTGTAAATGATTTTACAATAATGAATAAAAATAATGGTTTTCAGCGTACATTCAGAATTAAAAATCACGATTTGAATTATTTCACAGAAGATGAAATAAGAGTGAAACTGAAACAATATAACAGAGCACTAAAAAGACTTCCGGACAACTTCATGATACATTATGAAGTTCAAAGGAAAAAAACTGACGGATATATAACAAAGAATCTGGAAGGTTGTCCTTTTCCTGTACAGGTAATAGATAAACTGAAAGAGGAAGAGTTCAGTAAAAAAGATTACTTTAAATGTGAATATTATTTGACAGTTACATATTTACTTGAAACTGATATGAATGACAGAATGCTTGATATGCTTTCGACAAAATCAGCAAATAAAGAAGAAAACATGGAAAAACAGTTTACTGAAAAATATAACTATTTCAATGAAAAATGTATAGAGTTCATAGAAATGCTCAAATATGTAGCAATAGAGATAGAACTTCTTCAAAAAGATGAATTAATGGGATATTTACATTCAACGGTAAATCCAGAATTTGTCGAAAGAAAAAAATCTCCTGATGTGTCACTTGGATTTCCTTTGGACGAATATTTAAGCCATTCATCGTTTGAATTTGGAAAAAATTGTAAGATAAATGATTATTATATGAAAACAGTTTCCGTAATGAAATTTCCTGAAGCTGTTAATCCGTTATTTTTTCATGACATTGAAGAACTAGATTTTGAATTCAGAATGAGTACAAGATATGTTTTTCTTAGTGAAGAAGAAACAAAAAAAACAATACTTAATGCATGGAGATTTCACCAGAGTAAGCAAAAAAATGAAGCACAGTGGCTTTATGAAGGAATAACAAAAAAATCAAGTGGAAGTCTTGATGAGGTTGAAGTTGAGAAAACTCATGAATCGAGGGAAGCTCTGAAGGAATTCAGGGAAGGTGGAATAAGTTATGGTTACTATACTTTTACAATAATATTATGGGATAAAAGCTTGAAAAAACTGGAAGAAAAGGTAAGGAAAATTGCAACAGTACTTATAAAACATGACTTTGAAGGTGGCGAAGACAGGTTTAACGTGAAAGACAGTTTTATAGGTGCGATACCAGGAGAAATAAAACATAATATAAGAAGATATACTTTGAATACATTTCTTTTAACAGGACTTATGCCGAACTCTACATTGTATCAGGGAGAAAAAATAAATAGGCATTTAAAGGATGTTCCATTGCTAACGGCAAAGACACAGAAAAATGATATTTTCTATATGAACCTTCATGTGCATGACTCAGGACATGCAATGCTTACCGGGGAAACAGGGACAGGAAAATCAGTGGCAATAGGAAACTACTGTCAGGCATTTTCAAAATATGAAAATGCACAGATATTCATTTTTGACTATAAGGGATCGAGTAGGGTTCTTACCGCATGTATGGGAGGAAAATATTACGATCTGGGAGAAGATGGAAATCTGAAGTTTCAGCCTCTGGCCACAATCGAAACAGCTGTAGGTAAAAACTTTGCAAACAACTGGATATTAACATTGCTGGAACTTGAAAATATGACTATAACTCCTGAGATAAAAGAAACTGTATGGAGGGCATTAACAACACTCGAAAGGTCTCCGGTTGAAAGAAGAACATTAACAAGCTTTATGACAGCAGTTTCTGATTTTGATGTAAAACGTGCAATAAAACCATATACACTGTCAGGACCTTATGGGATGTATTTTGATGGAGATCAGGATTCTTTTTCAAGTGAAAGATGGCAAGTTTTTGAGATGGATCATGTGCTGAAAGATGAAAGGGTTGTCCCTCTTCTGATGATGTATTTATTCCATAAGATAGAAGTGGAAAGGTTAATTCATGGATATCCAACACTTATTGTAACAGATGAGGCAGGAGTACTGTTCAGAAATATTAGGCAAATGTCAAGGAAATTTGATGACTGGCTTGTAACTCTGAGAAAACTGAATGCATCGCTAATGTTTGCAATGCAGAATTTGCATCAAATAAAGGATAATCCTATTTACAGTGCGATGAAAGGAAGTTGTAAAACAAAAATATTTCTTCCTGACCAGAATGCAATGAATGAAGACCTGTACAGACTTTATCAGGATGTAGGGCTTAACAGCATTGAAATAAAAAAACTTAGTGAATCGGAAAGGAGAAAAGAATACATAATAAAAAATGAATTTGGAACAAGCAAATTCGAATTTACTCTTTCACCATTGGAACTTGCATTTGTAGCTTCGACAGGTATAAATGATCAGATAAAAATAAAAGAGATACAGCAGGAAACAGACGATATAAGGGAAATAAATTTAAAATGGATAGAGTATAAATTTGGAAAATATTCCAATGAATATAATTATGTAAAAAAAATAATAGGAGGTAATTAAATGAAAAAAATACTTTTTTTAGTGATAATGACAATTATTTCTGTAAATTCATTTTCAGGAATATTCGGAGGTAGTGGTGGCTCTTCTGCAGATTACTGGCAAATGAAAACATATTTTGAAAGTGTGGCAATTAATGCTCAGACATTAAAAACTGCAAATGAACAGCTTAAACAAGTTAATCATATGATAGAACAGGCAAGAAAAATGCCGGACGATTTTTTTAAAAATCATATGAAACAGTATACTGAAATAGTATCAACATTAAGTAAGATATCAGGTAATACAAAATCAGTACTTAGAGATGCAAAAAAAGCTGAGTTATGGTTCAAAGACGTTTATACTGATGTAAACAATAAAAATTATCAGAACTTAATTGACAGATTTACAAATTCAATTGATAGATTGTCATATGATGCAATGCAAACAGCAGGACTTGCATCTGAAGCAAGTAGAAAAACTTCATTAAATGCAAGAACTCTTTTGGCAAAAGGAAGAAATGCTTCTAATCCAGTACAACTTCTTGATGTACTTGCAGGTTGGAGTTCAAACTTAAGTACACAGCTAAATGTAATAACTGAAGTATTGGCAAGCGATTCAAGACTTAAAGCTCTTGAAGAGGCGGAAAAGGCACAAGAAAGAAAAATAGCACAGGAAAGACACAAGTATACACAGAACAGCCTGAATAACACAATTAAGAAAATGGAAACAATAAATAACAGACAAAAAAAGAAAAAATAGAGGTGTCAGATGGATAATTTTGAATTTGACAGTAGTTTAATAGAACCTATTATTAGTTTTTTAGATACTGGAATCAATAAATTTCTTCCAGTAGTACTTGTATTAGCTTCTCTTATAGCTGTAATTGATGGTTTATGGAGCTATTTCCAGTATCATGCTACAAAAGATGTCAGCAGTATTATGTCAAAAGTTGTAGTAAAATGGGTTAGATACGCTTTTACATTTGGAGTAATAAAAATATATACAGGAAGTATAATTCCAATGGCATATAAGATTTTTACAGGAATAGGAAACAGTTTTGGTGAAGGATTTGGGAATCCTCTTAAAGTGCAAAATGTTTGGAACAAGGGATGGGAATCAGTAAATAGAATGTTTGAACTGTCAGGGAAAATAGGCGGTCTATGGGGATTTGTATACATAATTTTTTCAGTTATAGCTTTTCTCTGCCTTGTATTTATTCTCTCATCAATGACAATGGCAATATTATCATTCCACGTTGTAGTAAGATTAGCTGTGCTCTTTCTTGCATTTATTCCTTTTGAAGCAATGACTGATATAGGAAGAAAAACTTTAACATCAATAGTTAACAGTGGTACTGATTTGATGACATGTGTAGCACTTTCATCAATGTGTTTTTCAGTAATGCAGGAACATCCGTTTCCAACAACTGTTACAGAAAATACAAATTCACCACAAGTTATGGGAATATGGTTATGTGTGTGGGTTGTGTCAGCATTTTTAGTAGTTTCTTATGAAAAAATATCCTCTTTAATCATATCAGGGCAGGGAGGACTTACAGGAGCAGACCTTGGAAGGTATACAGCAGGAATTGTCGCTACGGCAGGTATTGTTACAGGAAAAGGAATTGAAATGGCTTCAAAAACAGCAGGAAAATCAATGCAGAAAATAGGAGAAACATGGTCATCAGGGAAAGGTGCTGGAGGTAAAAGTGCTGAAATTTTAGAAAAAGCAGGAAGTATGGTTGAAAAAGCAGGGGCTGAAACAGCAAGAAGAACAGATCAGACCGCAAAAGGAGCTGCAAAGGCTATTGAGACTATAACAGGAAATTTGAGTCCACATGAGAGTATTGCAGGAGCAATTAGAAATTCCAGTGTAGGAAATTATATAAGTTCAGGAGAAAAAGAAGAAGAGGAAGAAAAAAACACTTCCGGAAAAGAAAATTACGGAGAAAATAGAAAAGGAACTGGAACAGCAAATACAGAAACTGGAAGAGAAAATAACCAAAAATTTGAAGAAGAAAAAAAATCAGAAAGCCAGGGAGAAACACATAATGAAAAACATCAGACTGAAAATAAAGAAAGAAAAGGAAGCTCTTACAGTAAAAATAGAACGGCAAATACAGAAAGAGCAAAAATAAATATAAATAATGAAAATTTAAACATAAACAATGGAAACAGAGAAAATGCTTCACATAAAGAAAATAATAGAAATGATGTAGAAAGATATGGAAGTACAGAGAATATATATAGTTCAGAAAATACAGTTAGTTCAGAAGGAACATCTTCAACTGCAAATAGAACAGCAGATACACAGAAAACAGAAGAAGCATTTAATTCAGAAACATTTGCCGAAGTTCATGATACAGGAACAGATTATTCCAACGAGAAAAAGAATGATGGAACAACAGAATATTCTGAAAATATAGATAGAAGAAGTGAAAAAAGAACCACTGAAAATAACTATACATCCAAATCATCTTTTTCTGACAGGGAAATAAAAAAAGAAAAGGAAATAAAAACATTTGCTGAAACAGCACTTGAAAATGAAAAAAAATCAGGGAAAAAAGAAACATAGGTGATGATATTATGAACGGAATAAAAAAATTCTATATTCTTATCCTTTTCATGATATTAGGAATAAATTCTTTTTCTGAAACCTATGATGTATCATGGAGTGGAATTCTTGAAAAGACTGTAAGTCAGATAAAATCAGGGAATGAAAAGATAATAAATCCAGTTCTTGTATTACTTGCCATTTTAACAGTTATAAAAATTTCTTTAGTCATAATAAAGTATATGTCAAATGTTCCGTTGGATTCTCTAATTCCAGAATTTATAAGGATACTAGTGAATTTTTGTATGTACTCATATATCATCAAAAATAGCGTATCTATTATAGATATGTTCTTAAAGATATTTACAGGAATAGGTGAATATTTTTCAGATGATAGCAGTGCTGTAACACTTGATAGTATATGGGAAAAAGCTGTATCAACTACGGCATATATGTTTAAGGTCATAAATGATTGGGCATTATATCTTAAGACAATAGAAGGACAGGCAAGTGCATTGGCTGATATTCCGAAGTTTATGGAAAACTTCAGCAAGGCTATTTTATTAATTATTTCAATACTTCTTGTATATTATGTATTTATAAGAGTAATAGTGGAACTTTTAAATTCAGTAATACAGTTCAGACTGGGACTCACTCTTTCCATACCATTTCTAACAGCAGAAGTAGTTGATTATTTGAAAGAAACTATGGGTGGGAAATTTCTTACAGTATTATTCACAAGTGGCTTAAAAGTAACAGTAAATGTTGTTTTTATCTCATTATTTATAAAAGTGATAGATAAGGTAAAATTCACAGAAAATTTGACAATAGATACAATAGAAATACAGAAAATATTTTTATTTATTGCTACTGGCTTTATAATGGCGTTTTTAATGAATAGAACAAGTAGAGTAGTAACAAGACTGGCTAGCTGATTTTTATGAATGTAATATAAAAAGCCCCATTATTTCAGGGGCTTGAGGTTTCTTATTAGAAAACTATTCTTTGTACTATTATGAAAAGAATAATACAGAAAAATAAAATTTTCATAGAAAACCTCCTTATAAATTGTCAGGTGTGTGAAACCTGTAAAAATAATTATAATAAAAAAACTGATATATTTCAATCAGTTTTTTTATCACACATTTACAATTTATAAGTTTGTTTCTACGATTATTATACAAAATAAGAACTATTTTGTCAATAAAGGGAAAATATAATGGATGTATAAAATTTCGTAGAAGATCTCCTTATATGTGTATTAGTCTCTTAGGAGGCCAGTGTTATTATAACAAAAAAGACTGGAAAACACCAGTCTTAATCCAAGAATATATACACATATAAGCTTGTTTCTATGACTATTATATAAAATAAGATTTATTTTGTCAAGAATATAGGCAAACGGACAATGGCAATTAAATAATAACTGTGAAAAAATATTGACATTAGTATTCCTGTATAGTACAATGTACTAAAAATGGAGGAGATGATATTATGGCATTTTCTATAAGGCTTACAGAAGAAGAAAAAGCATTAGCAACCAGTTATGCAAAACTTAATTCGTTATCATTAGGAGAAGCTTTTAAAAGAGCATTATTTGAAAAAATAGAAGATGAATACGATACAGCAGTTGGTGACAGGGCATATAAAAGGTATTTAGATAGTGGAGAAAAAACTTATACTATGGAAGAAATGCTTGAAATATTGGAGTTAGAATAATGTATAAGGTAAAATTTTCTGTAGATGCTGCAAAAAATTTAAAAAAACTGGATAATTATACAAGGGAACTGATTTATTCCTGGATATCTAAAAATCTTGATGATTGCGAGAACCCTAGAGTTTTTGGAAAAGCATTGCTTGGAAATTATAAGGGTAAATGGCGTTATAGGATAGGGGATTATAGACTTATCTGCCTGATAAAAGATAAAGAACTTATTATATTGGCATTGGAAGTAGGTCATAGAAAGAATATCTATAAATAAAATTTTAAAATCACAGTTATTAATTTAATTGTGATTTTTTATTATCGTATAAAGGGACAATGAAAACAGAATATTAATCTAGTCTTTAAATCTTAATTGAAAAAATTGTAAAATAGGGTATAATATTACTATAAAAATAGAAATTTGTTCTAAAAATATAAAATTAAGTTTAAGACGTTTAAAAGGCTTATAGAGAAGTTTTGTTTTTTATACAAGGAAAACATTAGCTTAATACAAAAAAAGCTTCTAAATTGAAAATTTAAAGGTTGTTTTTAGAAAAAATTTTAAGATTAAAATAATTAGAGGTGATAGTAAGATGAAAAAAATTATTTTATTATTGTTAGTTGTTTCAGCTGTTACATTTACTGCTCCTGCAAATAAAAATAGAAATCAAAACTTGAATACAACTGTTCAAAATAGTAAAAAAGGAGAAACAGCAAAGGAAGCTTGGGAAAGAGTAAAACCTGAGATTAAGATACGGCTAAATAAAATCTCAAAAGATTTGGTCGCAGGAAATTATAAAGCAAGTTTTGATGAAATGCCGGAAAAATTTTTAACATACTTGGCTAAGAAGGGATCTATGTCTGTAAATGAACTTAAAAATATAACTATAAAAACGATGAGTAAACTAACAGATAATATGAAAATAATTGAAAATACCTATGATTTTGAAAATGTTAAAGTAGGGAAAACTGAAACAGGAAGAAATTATGCAATTATACCAACCAAAGTTACAATAATTTATAATGGACAAAAAATAAACGGCGAAGGAAAAACAATGGCATTTGAGGATGGAAATAAATGGTACATTATCAATTATGAAAAAGAGTATATGATTTTCTTAAAGGATGTGTATCCAGATTTAGCTAAAATAAAATAGAAATAATGAAAAATACTGGGGAGCAGTTTTGCTGAGAATTAAACCCATATAACCTGTACAGATTGCTCAGGAAAGATTCTGTACAGCCAATGAAATTAATGGATTAAAAGCAGTTTCTGACTTTAAATATCATCAATTTGGTATTCAAAATGGATTTTTTATAAAGGAAAAAGGTCTTTTGACAAGAGCACTCATGATTGTTGATGAAAATAATGTTGTAAAGTATATTGAATATGTGCCGGAAGAAGGAAAAGAAGCTGATGTTGAGAAAGCATTGAAATTTTTGGAAAATAATTTGATGAAAAAGTAAGTTTCTGTATTTATCAGTTTAATTATAAGATATTTTAATTTAAATAGAGAGTTCCTAGTTTTTAGAATAATTTATTTTAATTATAATTTTAAACTATTAAAAAATTAAATAAAAATCAATTTAACAAAAATAGTAATAAAGGGAGGGGATAATACGTATATTAATAATTTAAAAAAATTTAGAGGTGATAAAAATGAAAATTGTAGAATTAAATGAAATGGAACTAATGACAATTGATGGTGGAGCCAAGAAAAAGAGCTGTAAAAGAGAATGAGCTGTAGTGATTAAAAGAGTTGGACATATGTAGGTGTTCAATTTTTATTTGGTCCAAACGATGGAAAACATCCTGCAATTGGCAGCAATTAGACAAGGGTAGAAGACTATCACAAGTGGAAAGCCACACAACAAATAAGTAAAAGTTGGAATAGTTGCAAAAGACATTAATTAAATAATTTAAATATTATATACTAGTTATTGAAAATATAAATAAAAGTAAGAACTAAGAATAATACTTTTAGGTTTTAAAAAGGATAAATTTATGAAAAAAATTAAAAATATACCATTATTTTTATGCTTAACAAGTTTTTTTTATATCATATTTAAAATTATAAATGAAAAATATATTGTATATTTTGAGAATTCAAAAGTATATTGTATTACAGATACTGTAATATATCTGGTGTCATTTTTTCCAGTAATATTTTATTTAAAAAAGACTATGAAAGAAAATCAATATTTTTTTAAACGAAAGAATTTAAGGTTTAATAATCTTATATTTTACTTGGGTATAATAGTATTTGTAAACTTTATAATGGTAAATGCCCGAATTGGTTATAATAATGAGAGCAAAATTATATATAATTATGAAAGTACAACTTATTATATAATTACTAATATTATATTAAGTTCTTTAATAGCTCCCATATTAGAAGAAATTATATTTCGTGGAATATTAATGAATAACTTAATGAAGCATGGATATAAAGTAGCTATAATAATGAATTCGGTTCTATTTGGATTTTATCATATTAATATAAATGCTATAGGGAGAGTAATTTTAGCAGGAATTATTCTTTCATATATTACTTATAGGTATTCGCTAAAATATTCTATAAAATTACATATAATTTTAAATATAATCGCAAATTTAGGAAAATATTCATATTATAATGATTATATAATGATAGCCGTGGGAATCTTTATAGTTGTTCTTATTATAATTTTTATTATAGGTCTAATAAGAAAAAAATATAAAGAAATTTTTTCAATATTTAAATTAAATAGTGGAGATAGAAAAAATATTATTAAATTTGTAAAGGATAATGCATTGTATTTATTTGTAATACTTGTTATTGTCATTTCTAACTTGTTATTTAATTATAAATTATTTTAAATTAAATAGAGAGTTTCTAGTCTTTAGGAACTCTTTATTTTTAAAGAAAGAGAGATGAAAAAGATTTTTTCGATGTTTAAAAGATATTGTTGTGTATGAGAAGGATTGCGGACCTGCCTGCATATTAGCATGATAAACGTATGAAAAAAGGTATAATATTATTGATAAATCTTAAGGTAAATTGCAAGAGTAAATATCACTTTTTATGAAACATTATGAAATGTACTGTTTCAGTTCAATATTATACATTTTATTTGAATTTTTCCCTCTGTTTTATTTGATAAAATGGAAAACTTCCTTCCTATCTTAAATTTGATATTGAAGGTGCTGCTTTATACATTTTGGCTCTATTTTCTGAATGTAATACAATAAAATCTGTTGTTCCATAAAAAATCTGTCTTCTTTTCTTTTACACCTTCAGGTATACATTTCTGGATTTCACTTAAATCAAAATCTGTATTTTTATAGTAATCTTTTGTAAAAATACTTTTCTTATATTGATTTTTAATAAAATCTGCAGTTTCATCCGCAATCATTATCTTTGATCCAGGTTTTGATACACGAATCATTTCTTTTATAGCTAGAGCCTTATCAGTAAAAAAATTAATTCCTCCCACATGA
>ERZ773087.1393-NODE-1393-length-15436-cov-25.569859_pt1 | contig 15436 bp, 10 predicted proteins | sample MGYA00511375_ERZ773087 | MGnify/ENA primary metagenome ERZ773087 (study PRJEB29015, sample SAMEA2737995) | human oral metagenome | biome: human oral; feature: human-associated habitat; material: dental | place: China | collected 2063 ...
ATTTTAGGTGATAAAGAATGGAAAGGAAATCACGCTTTCAAACGAAGCATTACTCATTGGATGGAAATTCCGCAATTACCAAGTGAATAACAGTTTAAACGGATAAATATGAAAAAGATAAGTAACGAAAAGGAGCTCTTTGAGTTGTTCTGCGACAAAGATAATTGTTTTGGGCAATATCAAGAACCATTTCTTGAACTTGGCCATAATGAAGTTTGGGCTATCAATGGGTCTAAGGGCGTGGTAGTAAAAGCTGAACTCGTTTCAGGAAAGTACCACAAGAGGAAATTTACAAAGAATATTGAATTCGGAACTCCATGCAACACAATAGTCACGCTTAAAGCCATTAAGGACGCACTCGCCAAGCTGCCGATGGTTGAAGAGGAAGAAATAGAAGACGTAGATTGTGACGAGTGCGACGGCAGCGGAGAGGTAGAATGCGAATACGTTGACAAAGGTGGGGCAATTCATGATGTCACGGCTGATTGCCCGATATGCTTTGGCACAGGATATGTTGACGGCGCACCAAAGAAGACTGGGAAAATGATTGCCGATTTTAGTACACCGATAAAGCTTGGCGAGGCCTATTTCATGGGTTATAGGCTTGACATTCTCGCACAAGCGATGGAACTCCTAGGGTTGGAAACACTTACCATGACACATCACGGAGGGTTTGGTGTCGGCAGGGCAAAAGCATGCGAATTGCAGGCTGATGGGGTAAGGTTTCTGCTTGCGCCGATGCTTGTAGATGATGTACCCAATATGATAGAAATTGAAATTACTAAATAAACAAAATATGAAGAAGATAATAGCTATTACGATATGCACTCTATTTGGCACGTTACTTATGTTGGTCGTAGCGTATTATGGGGAAAAGGCAAGCGCAAAACGACAGCAACGAGAAGTTTACAGATACACAGTGATTGACAAGTCTAAGGACATCGGTTCGCATTATAATTGGTTCACCGACAAACAGGTTGTAGGTACAGACTATATTGTGGTGTTTAGGTCTGAAGATGGCGAAGTTGTATCTCATGAATGCAGTGCATCTGATTACTATTCTTATGAAATAGGAAAAACTTATGTTTTCCATCGCAAAATACTTTGGTGATAAATCATACATAACAAACAATATAAAAAACAGAAACTATGACTTTACAATTAATTCTAACAGGTTTAAACATCGTGCTTATATGTTTTTGGATATACATGTATGCGAGAACGAAAGGGAAACAGGAACAATACGAAAAGGCAAAGAACAGCTTTATCGGGCATCAACTTGATACGATATGCGCAAAGTTGGTCGAGCTGGAAAGCAAACATGGCGAAATGCTGAAAGAAAGTCGTTGCGTTCAGCTCGACAAAGACACGATGAAAATTATCGAACACATCGACCTAAATACGACAGCCATAAGCATAATGGTTACGGAAAGTAGGATAAAGGAGTGTGAAGAAAAGGATGATTTTAAAAAGGCAGAAGAGTTTAACCGCTTGTTAGAGGCTAATAAGAACTACTTATTAAGAAATATGATGCGTAAAGCGGCAATGAATGACGCCCTTGCAAAAATGTTTGCCAACAAAATAAAGGAAATGGCGGAAAAAGACGACAAGGGAAACGCCGAGGGCAACGATTTATTTCAATAAACGGATATGTACAAACACTCCTGCACATTCATTAAATTTGCAAGATGCAAAGCATATTGAACAATACGCGTAAGGCAGACATAACATTCCACGGCAACGGGCGCATAGACATCACATCGGCGGTGTCTGTGTCGCTCGTCCTTGCCGTGGGTGACGTCATAGACATCTGCACTAACGGATATGGGCAATATTTTCTCGTTGTCGCTCATAAGGGCAATTCCATCATAGGGAAACATCAAGCAAAGGTGTATGCCACAAAGAGAGGGAAACGACACAATCGAAACTTGCGCACATACAGCGTGAGATTATGCCGCGCCATGATGAAACTGCATGGCGATGGTTCGCGCGATGTGGCTTTCGCAGTTTCAGAGCCGATGCCAAATGACACGTACGGACTTGTCTTGCCTATAATAACCAAACTAAACCTTTACAAGGATGATAAAGGAGATAAATTATAAGGGAGTGACCGAAACGCCGTCAGACTACGTATGCCCTGACGGCGAACTTTCCGTGTCCATGAACGCCATTGCGGACGGGCAGGGCGTAAAGCCGATAATTCCCCCACGCATCAAGACACGTTTTAAAGGCAAAGACGTGCAAATCGCGTACATGCATAAGACGTCAAGGTTTGAACATTATATTTTCAGCGGAGATGGAAATTTGTCGTGGTCGGAAGTTAAGGCGGAAATAGAAGGTGGGGATTTTCATGAACTGTCGCCTGTCGGCAGCGGCAAGGAGGTCGAGTTGATTACGTCAATCGGCAATACGCTATTAGTGTCCACCACAGGCGGGACATATTATTACCTTTGGAAAGATGAAAAATACACGCTGCTGGGAAAACACTTGCCCGAACTTGGGATGGAGTTTGGGCTTGTGGGGGAATGGGTTCAGTACAAGGACAGCCACACCTACCGCGATGATGAGAGCATATGGGATACGCTTTCTAATTTCAACGTAAGTTTGAGTGAGGGAACACAGAAAGCTTTTACGGAAGAGGTTATGGCGGTGGTGAACAAGCTCATAGCGAAAGAGGGAACAGAAAAGGAAAGGTTTGTCATGCCTTTCTTTGTCCGTTATGCCTATCGCCTTTATGACGGCTCTCTCACCATGCACTCTGCCCCGATACTCATGACACCGACATTGACGGATGCCCCACTGGCATATATAACGCGAATATGGCAAGACGGCGGCAGAAACCATCTGCACTTCTATTATAATGTAGGTGCATACGCCTGCGACCTGCATGCGTGTGTGGAGGAAGTTGCGAAAGAACGGCTTATGGGGTGGGAGGACATCGTACGTTCGGTAGACATATTCGTGTCCCCTCCGTTATATACACACGACCAAAGCGGCAAAATAAAAACTTTCGGCATCTTAGATGAAAAACGTATTAATTTCATAGGCTGCAAAAAGGATAGTAGGTACGGCACCGACATACTTACTGGCGCGCTTTTGGAAAAAATGGTAAGGCCTGACGAAATGTTATTGTATGATGGTTTTTCCTGTTTCCCACAGTACGAAGAGATAACGACAATTGATTTCTACAATAAAGAGGGTAGGGTAACGATGCACGACGACAACGGTTCGCACAACCCTTGGAAAGGGATATACCATTTTGTGTTGCCCGAGACGGACTTTAAGGAAAAGGTACTGCGCAATTCGCAATTTTTCCTTATAAGCAGCATCCCAATAAAGGAATTGCCAACCCCTATTGGAAGCGGCGAGCTGGCGGAGATTATTAGGAAAGAAAAGGAACGGCAGAAAGAGCAGGGAGGAGCTTTTAAGAAACCATTCAACATCCCAAACCCGTTTCAGAAGGTTAATTTACGAAAGGGAACTTTATCCTCTCTCGTAAATCGCGAAGCCATGTCGGATGATTACGACTCTCATGATAATGTGTGGGGTAAGTGTATGTATGTGTACAATTCAAGGTTGAACATGGCAAACATCAGTAAGGAGGCATTCCGTGGATTTCCTCTTAAACATTGTACGCAACACACGTCAGGCCGAATTATCAGCGAAGCTAATTACGTCATTACGGGTGAGCATACCGAACCTGACCCCGACCACCCTGGCGAGGACATGATTGTTCAGGATGGTGAGTGGACCACAGAAACCAAACTGTCAGGATTTGACGCTTTAAAAGTGGAGTATTATGCACGTAAAGATGGGCGTGAGGTTGTGTATTCAGGGTTTATCTATCAAGAATTTGCTGTCGCCATGCCTATATTATTCCTCTACCACACAGACCCAGACGTGTATGGAGCGAAGATTATAAGGCGTGTAGGACATTTCGATAGGGCTTACGACCTGCCAATGAGAAGACACGATTTCCTTAACGGCTCGTTCGCGTTCACTATGGAGAAATCAAACGTTAACGAGTTTAAGCCGAATGCAACAGACACTACGCCGTTTGTCTTGCACTTCCCAAGCAAGGTCTACACTTCCGAGGTGAACAACCCTTTCTTTTTCCCAGTGCGCAACATCAACACCATCGGCACTGGCGAGATACGCGGCCTTTCATCGTCAACAAAGGCCATATCAACAGGACAGTTCGGTCAGTTTCCAATGTATGCCTTAACCTCCGAGGGCGTTTGGGCGTTGGAGGTGTCCGCAACAGGCGGTTTTTCAGCCAAACAGCCAGTAACGCGAGACGTCTGCAACAACCCCTCTTCGATAACGCAGTTGGACAATGCCGTTATGTTCACGTCCGATAGGGGTATAATGCTGATGTCGGGCGGCGACAGCACTTGCATATCGCAGGTATTGGACAACCCGAACCCTTTCTCGCTGTCTTCGCTGCCGAATGCAGACAAACTCCCTTCGGTAGGGTGGATAGGCAAAGATGCTTTTAAGAGCATGCCATTTAAAGAATACCTCAAAGGGGCGCGTTTCGCTTTCGATTATGTGGGACAACGCATTGTTGTCTTCAACCCATCAACCCGTTTCGCCTACATGTTCTCGATGGACAGCAAGTCATGGGGCATGACGCCGTGCGATTGGCACACAGCTGTGAATTGCTACCCAAGCGTGTTGGTACAAAGCTCAACAGGTGACATATACGACCTTACACAAGAAGACTTGGACTATGTTGAAAGGGATGACGACATAAGGGCGTTACTGGTCACACGCCCATTAAAGTTGGACGATGCCGACGCATTGAAGACGATAGACACGATAATACAGCGCGGCAAGTTCTTGCGACAAGACATGTCCAGCATCCTATACGGCTCGCGCGACCTTTACAAGTGGTTTCCCGTATGGTCTTCCAAAGACATGTACATGCGCGGTTTCCGCGGCACGCCTTACAAGTATTACCGCTTGGTGATTGGGTGCTTGCTGGAAAACGACAGCCGCATATCGGGATGTACCATACAATATTCCGCAAGGCAAGGCAACCAACCGAGGTAGGATTATGCCGTAACAAAACAAGGGGAGGGCGTTTCACAACGTCCTCCCCTTTCCGATTTCACTCTAAACTAAAAACTAACCAATTTTAAAAAAATCACAACCAAAAAACATGTATACTTAGAATGGGCTTTGCCCCAATCGCACGCGCGTGCGCCTCTTGTACAATATATTCCTCATGCCTGCCTTGGCGTCTTCCATCCGTTCAAGCCACATGTTCCTTACGCCCGTGTGGGTTATGCCGAACCAGTCACTCAATACTCGGCATACCATATACTCGTGCAACTGCTTTTTCAAAAGGTCTATGGTGGTTTTCGATACAGCCCAAGGCAGCACCATCCTTATGCGGTATGCCGCACTTGGGTCGTCCTTGACGTCCGTCAGCAGCATGTTCTCTTCCGCCTCCTCCTTGGTAAACGGGAAAAGGAACTCCACACACTCGGCATGGGCTATGTCAAGCATGCGCTTTACCCTGTCCACGTTTCCGTCCTGTCCTATGTCCGTCACCATGTGGCGGTCGTGTTCGTCTTGGGGTTTCATGATGTCGCCCTCGATGTACGCGTAGTTGTTTATGTCGTACATCAGCTCCGAGACGTACAGCTGCAAGTCAACCTTAACGCTCTTCTTCTCTTCCGTTTTCATCATGGTGCGGTGTATGTTGGTCTCACTCTCCTTGTCAATGCCTCCTTTATGATGCCGAGTTGCGATGTGGCCATGTTGTCGTACGCCTGTGCGTCCTCCTTGTTGGTAAGCATGTACCAGTCGCGCACGCAGATGTCAACCACATATTGGTGCATCGCAGCCGAAAGCGTTTCCCTCAAACTCTCATTGTAGTTGTTGGGCATCTTCAACACGAAGTCGTACGTGGCATGCTTGTCCAGTACATTTGCGCTTTGGTCTTGGCTGTCGGGCAGCACGTATTCTCCCACTGCCGTCTTCAACACGCTCATGGCATTGATGATGCTGCGTGTCATTTGGTTCTCGTCTTCCTCGTCGTCACTGGCCTGCATGTGCGCAACATGCTCGTGGTTGTTTCCGTTGAGCGCACTGCGGCCTGCTAGCCACGTCTTGTTCCTGACCTCGTACACGATTTCCGAAACGTGTAGTCTTATGCTAATGTCCTTTGCCATAGTTACTCGTCTGTTCCTATATTGGTGTGCGTACTGGTTTCTTCTTGTAGTATAACTTCTGCAACGCCTCGGTTAGGAACGCCGCCGCCCCTTTGAGGTACGGCTCAACCTCTTCCTTGTCGCCGAACCCGAACCACTTGCCCGTTATCGACTGGACGAAGTAGCTGTAAACGGAGTTGTTGATGCTCTCCGTAAGTCGTTCGTCATAGCTGTTGCCCATCTGCAACGTTATCTCGTAGTTGCGCGCAAGTTCAACGCCATGACTAATCTTCACTTCACTTACGCTTGAGAGGAATGGTTTCAGCGTGTCCGTTACCATGTCGCACGTCTCGTTCCAAAAACGCTCCAGCATCATTCGGTCTTCATCAGTGGTGAACATGCGCTTATAACTGGCCGTGTCCTCTGCGGTCATGGACTTCAACCCTGCATAACTAGTGGTCTTTGCCACCTCGTCATACACCTGCGCCTTGTTCACTGTTATCCTAACCTCTTTCATGATTGCAAAGATAATTGTTCGGCACCGTTTGCTCCACTTATCCGTATCATTCACACGTCGGCTGCGCGCCTGTAACTGAAATAATGCCGTCCGAAGACACGTACGGCCATGTAGTACAGCAACGCCACGCTCACCAACCGCCAATGTGCGTAAGGCCTGCCCTTGCGCTTGTCGGCTATCGAAAGCATGTTGAGGTACAGCGCGCGGTCTGCGCACCGCCTGTCTTCCTTGCCGCCGCCCCTCTCGTAGTCCGCATCATGCTCATAGCATGCAGGGTGGAACAGCTTGGCATAAGGCGGCCGCAACCACCTTAGCAGCCCTTTCTCGCAACCGCAACCCCTCATGGCTCGCCCCCTTTCTCAATCTTGTCGCGCGTAAGGGGCTTGTAGCCGTCGACAAGCCGCATTATCTCGCGGTCTTTCTTCGCCCACCACTTGTTGTAGGTGGCCATTAGGTGTTGCATTGCCGACACGTAGAACTCGGACAACTCGTCCAACGTCCTGAACTCCCAGTATACAGGTGTTCTTTCGTCTTTCCAAAACTTGAACGTAAGTGGAAAACTCTTGGCTGGGTCTCGCGCCGCGATGTCGAACGCGGCCTTGAAGTTGAACTTGTTCTCATCGGACAGGTACACGATAAGCCCCTTATAACGCATGCCCCATTCGCACTCCGCATCACATTCAGTGTCGTAATGCCTTGTTATGAGCCTTGTTATCTCGCCGTCCGTCGGCTTATGCTCGAAGTCGGCATACAGGCAGGTCTGCGTGCCTCCCTCGCCGCTCTCACGGCCGAACCGAACGCGCCACACGCCGCGTATCGGGTCTATCTCCTCCATGCCTGCGGCATTGCCGCCCAGCAACTCTTTACTAACCTCTATCATACGTCGAATATCTTATCTTTCAATTTCATGAACTCGATTGGCAGCCGTTCCTCTTTGAGCTTGCCGTCAAACACCATGCGCAGCGTTGTCGTCCATCCGTATGTGAAACTAGCTAGCGTGCCGATGTTACTAGTGTTGCCGTTTTGGCCTCCCACCACCTCCGTATAACCCATGTTATGGCCGCACGCTGCCGCCCAGTATGTAGCACCAGTGCCATTCGCCTGTCCCACGCGCGCCGTGTTGAGGTGCTTGCCCCACCATGTGCGGCGCAAGAAATTTGTGCCTACGTCTAAGTTTCTCATGAACACGTGCTTGTGTTCCTTACCATCAGGCGCGATGGTACGCCAATCGGTGTGCGGTACATTGGCGTTACGCGCAAGGGTCAGCGCACCGCTGTCCTCCAACGCCTCCGCCAAACAGCCAGGCCAGTTCTCGTAACCCATCGCACCTGTGTTCTGTATCAATACCTCTTGGCCGTCACTCTTGACAACGTAATTGTTGTTACTCTTGAAAAGCACGTCGCGCATGCCTGCCTGTGCGGTCTGTCCGCATGTCGGCGTATAGTTGGCGTAACCGAACATTGAAGTACCGTTGCGGCGGCCGTACTTGGAAACGAACAATCCCACGAACAACGCCCAGTATTCGGTCGAGCGGATTACGCGCTTGCCCACGGCATAGGCGTTGGCGTTCATGGCGTTTTGGTTACCCGTGTCGGGCTTGCCGCTCATTATCGCCCTAAGCTTGCCGTTCACCTTAGTAGGACGCGGCACGCTGACCAATCGGGGCGCATGCTCCACCCAGTCGGGTTCGATGTCCGCTAACTCCGCGCTGTTGGTAAGCACTACGTCAGTCCATACCGCCATATTGCAGATGGTGAACGCCAGCTTGACGGCGTTCTTAGGCACGTCAACAACAACGTACATGCCTGCATCGAAGTCGTCATCGCTTGGGCTGATAGGCTCGCCAACCTTACGGCCGTCGGCATCGACGAACACGCTTAGCCTTGTCGGGGCGGTGCAGAACCGCACCCTCTTCCATCCCGTCACGTCGATGGTACACACCGCATAATCGGCCAACACCTTACGCAATACGTTGTCGCCGCTTAGGAACACTTCCTTGCCGTCCTCATATCCAGCCGCGGCCTTGACGGCATCCAGGCTGACGACCTTATGCGGCGCAACGCTCGGCCGCTCCGCATTGCTACTCCACGCAATGATGTTCCTCTTGCCGAAGTAGTCGTTTACTCCCTTGTACCAGAAGTGCGGATTGTACATGAACGTTTCGCCCTGCGCGCCGTCCAGCACGGCAGGCGTGCCGTCATGGAAATAATTGCTGTCGTCGTCGCTCAATTGGCAGAATGTCATCTCGTTGTCAACCCTGTTGCCCAGTTGGTCGTACTTGGTCATCTTGGCCAGCACGCGATGCCGCGCATCGAGTATGGCCTGCACGTGTCCGCTAGGGCGGTAGGCGTTGTTGTACAGCAGCCCCGTCTTGTTGTCGTGGTTGCTCACGTTGGCATCGTTGGCCACCTCCACCCACTGGCCGCCGCGCTGTACTGCATCAGTAAGCTCAACAATGGTGTATTCGGGCTGCCTGATGTCCAGTCCGTCGTAATAGGCGGTCAGCGCGTTGTAGTCGTCCTTGCTCATGTAGTTCGTGAGCTGGTATCTGCCCAACACTCCGCCCCTGTTTGGCCGCGGCTCTCCGCTGGCAGTCATGCCGCCGATGCCCGCGCGCATCCATTGCAGCAGGTCTTGCCCGTCACCTACCATGTTGGCGCGCAGCCTTAGCCACTTCACGTTCGCCCCAGCCGTCAACGCCTCCTTGACGATGGCCACGGCATCAAGCCCTGCGCAATTCTCTATGCGTATGGATTGCAGCGCGGCGATGTTGGCGAACTCCAACCCCTCGCGTTTGAGGTCGTGCAGCGAACGCAGGGACAGGTTCGCGAAGTTGGCAGGCAGCACCAACTTACGGATAGGGCTGCCCTCGGCAAGGTTAATCGAGGTCAATGCCGTGCAGCCGCTTGCGTTCACCTCTTCCAACAGATTGCAGCCGCTTAGGTCGATGCCAGGCAGGTTTATATAATTGCGCATGTCCATCACCTTCAGCATCGGTAGCTTATTGCCCAATGCAAATTCCGTTAAGGCATACTCTTTACCATCACGTCCCAACACGAGCGTTTCGAGCCTCGGCAGGGTCGGCAGGGTCAGGTCGGTAAAACCGCCCCATTCGCTAAGGTTTACCTTGCTGGCATGCTCGCAGCCGTACAGGTGGAAGATAGTGCCGATATTGGCCGTTTCGCCGTACGTATAGCTGAACTCCTCGCCCTTGGTCACTTTCTTGTGTATCAGCTCCGAACCCTCGCGGACGAATGACATGTACCAGTCGCGGCCGCTCCATGCGCGGATGGTCGCGCCTGCTGCCGAATTGCCCTTAAAGGCCAGGTCGGTACGCGTGTAGTTGCCCGTGCGGTAGCGTGCATCGAACAAGGCCATGCGGTTTTTAGTCCACCAAAGGCGGTGCGCCTTGCGGCTGCCCTGCATGGCCTCCAAGAATGAATACGTCTTGCCGCCTACACCTATCGTCTTGGCACGAACGTACTTCATTTCGCCGTCTATGTTGTAGAGCCTGGTGCAGAACATGTCGGCCTGCTCCTTGTCGAAGTACCTGTATATGAGTTCGTCGCTCATCTTCGCGCGTAACTTCCTGTAAGCATCTTGCAGCTCGTCGCCGAATTGCGTACGCAAGTTGTTCCACAGCACACTGTCGTGGCCTGCAAAGGCATACACCCTGCGGCCGCCAACGCTCAACTCGTCATCCAGCGTGTTCTCGTCCACCCACCACGGATATTTGTTTCTGGAGTCGTTGCGAAGACCCTTCATGGTGTCGTTGTCGTAGTAGATTAGGAAAGCGCGTACCTTACCCATAATAGGGTGGTCGCTGGCGTTCGGGTCGTAATAGAACGCAAGCATCACGTTCTTCACACGCTGGTCCACACACGCATTGATGTCGCCAAGCATGTAAAACGCGCACAAGTAAGGCACGTTGAAATAGTCCGCCAGTTCCTTGGCGAACTTCTGCGGATTGTCTTTTGTCGACTTCACCCACTCAACGACCGCCTGCAAGTACTTCGGTTTCTTCTTGCCTGACTTATATTCGGCATTGAGCGCGTCGTCATCGGGAAAACGTGCCTCGAAGACCTTCATCCACTTGGGTGTGCCGTCCGTGTCCTTGACGTCGAAGTCGGCATCGAGGAAACTGCCCATAAGGTAGTCGTTGTTGAGGAACTCCCAACACTCGGTGGGGTTCTTGCCGCCGAACAACGTGCGCACCCACTCGGCATCGTGGTAGCCTGGGATGTCCCTAAACCCGAACACCTCCTCGGTGCTCTTGTCGTTGTTGAGGTTGAACTTGCCCACGAACGTAGGCTCGTCGTCCTCCGTGGCGCGGTAGAACAGCAGGCACGGGAAACCGTCTACGGTGGTGCGTATGTCCTTGTCGTAACCACTGGCGTACTTCTGTGCAGGCGTTAGGTAGCCTGCCGCTTTCAACACGTCGTTGAACAGCCTTGCCGCACCCGTGTTGTGCGTTCCGCTACTCTCCGCGTAGTCCGCCTTGGCGCACCAGCAGTCAACGGCCGCGCTCTTCTTTCCGCCGCTGCCTGCAAAGATGCCAATCTTAGGCTTGCCCAATTTCGTGCCGCCGCGCCCTTGCGCATCGCAACCCTGCCAAATTTCGGGAGTCACCTCCGTAACGCTGGTCTTGTCCGCCTTCTTGGAATAAAGGCGGTAGTTCTTTGTCGGATACGCCAATGACGAAGTGCCTTGCAGGCGTATGTGTCCGCCCACCACGCGGAAGTTGCGCGTGGGGTCGTTCGGGTCAACGAACAGCCATCCGTCAACGGGGTACTTGCTCTTCTTGTTGTTGTTTATCGCCGCCTGCAACATCGTCGGTGTGCCGTTGTCCATCTTGCCCGTAACGATGACGTAGGGGAGTTTCGACTTGGCAGGGGTGACGTTGCCCTGCTCGTCCAATATGTCGTTGGCGGCATATTCGCGCATCAGTTCATCGACATTGCCGCGGTCGAGCATGTCGGCCGTGCGCATCTGCTCGGCGGTCAGGTAATTGGTGTAGCCGCGCATGGAGAATACCTCCACGTGGCACTTGTCCGAACCGATTACGACATTTGCGGGAATTGTCTGCCTTACGCTGTCGCCGCCCTCTTTCTGCACGCCGCCCACGTTCTCCCCGTTGATGAAGACGTACATCATGTTGGCGTTTACGCGCTCGTCCTGCGTGCTGTCCGCCTTAACGGCAGGATAGCTCACGAACCCGATGTTGTATATCTCGCCTGTGGCGAATTTCCTAGACACTTCCGCGCCGCCTGCACTGACGAACCGCGCCTCCTGCGTGGTTATCTCAAAGCCGTGGTTAGCCCCGTCAAGGCAGCGCACTATTACCGCATCGTCGTCCACCACGTCCGTAACGCGCAGGCGGATGCTGAACGCCATTGCATCGGTAGCCAAAGGCTTGTAGCTTACGCTTGCGCGCGCCCTGCCTGTTAGGTGCAGCGCGCCATTCATCCAGCCGTCGCCGCCCCATTTGAAACCGCTTAGCTTGGTGGACACGTTCTTGTACTTCCACTCCTCGCGGTTGGTGTCCTCGTTGCTCCTGCCTGCCGCGCTTAGCTTTAACGCCATATTGTCGGTAGGCTCGGTTATGTCCAGTTGCGATGCCCCGACACGCAGCCCATACGTGTATGTGGTATTGCTGCACGTAACCTTACACAACGTTTCCCCGTCTGTCGTGGCGGTGTTCGAATACTCCACGCGCACGAAGTCGAGGTGGCGAGAGGAAACCACCTGCGTTCCCTCCGTGATGGTTACGGGCTTGCCGCCTGCACCCCATACGGCGTAAGGCAATTTATAGCTGCCGAACTTCGGCACTTCTATGTAGGGGCGGCTGCCGCCGTCGGGGCTGCCAGTGTAGCCCGAACCCTCGGCGTAGTCAAAGCGCGCCGCCACAATCGGCTTGTCGTTGCCGTTCTCGCGAACCGCGATGTCGAAGTATATGACGTTACTCTTTATCAGGCCGCTGGGCAGTTCCAATTCGGCCACCAACGCAACGCCGTGGCTGCCATGCCCCATCCGTGACGTGTCGATGCTGAACGCGCCGTTGGCACTGCTGGCGTTGATTGTCCTGTCCTCCGTGTCGATGCCGTCAACGAAACAGCGAAGTGTCTTCTGTCCGCTGCCAGTAAGAGCGAATGGCACGCTCACGCGGTCGCCGCGCGTTATGTCCGTGGCGATGTCAAAGCTTGATGCAAGGGTAAGCTGTACGGCCGTGACCGTCCATGTAAGAGAACTGACCTGCTTGCCCTCTTCCTCGCCTGCGGTCACTTTCATGCGTATTGTATTAGTGCCAACGCCTATGTATTTGGTAACGTCTATCGTGTGAACGTTGCCTGCCTGCAACTGCATCTTGATGACGTTCACGTTCGCCCCACGTATGACACTAATCTCCGCCGTGGCTGGCGTGCCTGTGCTGTTGCTGGTAGACGTGTCGACATGGTCGTACCTGAATTGCAACTTGACCTCCGAGCCTGCCTTGGTGGTAAGGCTGCCCGTAATGCGTTCCAGCACAATTTTTGTTGCCGCCACGTTTCCGCCACCGCCGCCGCCGCTGAATTGTTCGGTTGTGGACAATTCTTCGTCGTTCTCGTCTAAAAGTGATATTGAGAAAGCCTTGTCGTTGCCGTTCTCAATGGTATTGAGGCGCAGTTTCTTGCCTGGGTTGATATTGGCCAACGCCGCGGCGATGGCCTTGCCCTGTACGGGGTTCGTCCCGTCTTGTGTCAGCGTTTCGTCAACGTCTATTGTCGGTATGTTGAGTTGTATCTTGCCCTCCTTGTCGGGTTCTAATACTTCTGTCTTAGTGCCTTTAACAACCTCCAACTTTCTGACGTTACCAGTTCCACCACCTCCAAATGGTTTCCAGTTGGAGGGGTTTACCCATATTTCATCATTTCTTAGTCCGTCTTCTCCACCGACATATTGTTTGGTCTCTTGTCCATTGCGAGTTGTGGCCGTAACCACATACCCAAGCTTTCTCTTTCCTATGGGGACTGAATGCGCGGCCTCAATAAAGTCCGAGAACACAACATTGCCGTTACTGGCCGTTGCGTTGTATGTGTTACCTCCGCTTTCCAAAGCTTCGTCTGGCAATTGGTTCGTAGGTATCTTGCCATGTTCGTTAAGTTTTGCTATGCCGCCTGCCTTTCCCATCTGTTGGCTCATTTCCAGTAAGGCTCTGTTGGCAGTATTTGCCGAGGCATCCGCTACATCAGCCGTGGCTTTGGCATCGTTTGCCTTCTGTTCTGCGGCAGCCGCCGCACTCTTTGCATCCTCGGCAGCCTTTTTCAATGCGTCCACGCTGCCCTGCACCTTGTTGGCGGCAGCTTGTGCATTGTCGGCTTTCTTAACCGCCTCGGTTATGGCGTTGGCATCCAGCTGCCCAGCTCCGCCTGTCGTGCCTGTCGCTTTCCATTCGCCTGCCTCGTCGCAACGCCACAAGGCACCTGGTATGGCGTTTCCCACAACAGCCCACATCCCAACTTCGGGTGTAGGGTGAGCCTTACGCAAGGCCTCCTCCGTGGGATAAAGGCCGCAGTTGGGTATCTGCATGCCGTCATTGAATATGCGGCCTGTAACGGTCAGGTTCTTTTCGACAATCATGTCGCCGTCAACAACTTTGGTCGTTCCGCCGTCACTCTCGGTGACGTTCTCCGCGTTCTCCCAAATTTGTTCGTACTTGTTCCAGCGGTGCTTGACTACACCTATAGTAACGTAGTCGCCCTCCTTGCCGCCCTCTGGGTAGCGTTTCCATACTTCGCTGATATTCTTGAATGTGCCTAAGTCGTTGATTTCCATTTTTGCCGTTTTTCGTACCTGACCGTTATGAATGAATTTGTTAAAAGATGACGTATGTCACGCCAACGCCTATATACGGTTCGAATAATTTAGAGTTAACGCCATAGCCATATCCTGCGTTGATACCGATACCCCATCTGTTGGGGGGCTTGGTTACCGTGCGCTCGATAGTGCGTGTGGTGTACACCATCTTGTTGTACGTGTGTATGCTGTCTAGCTTAGGTTGATAACCGCTTACCCAAGCCGTATAATTGCTGTCCTTATATATTCGTTGGGTGATGGGTAACGTAACATCTACACTATCAGAGCCTTTTGTCATTTTCGTGAGGTCACGAAAATGCTCCCTTGGAACTCTCGCCTCCTGCCACTTTACGATGGTGTCGTGGATAGGTTTGGGAGCTGCCGCTCTGATGGTGTCGTACTTTGTCACCACCTCTGTCTTAATGCGCTCCTTTACGCGCTCTTCGCCTCTCTTCCCTCGTCCTAGGATAAAGCCTAAGACGAGAGCAAAGAGCAGCAGAACCAATATTAGAATATTCTTTCCTTTCATGCCTAGATAATTTCAATGAATACTTTCTTACCTCGTTGCACCTCCGCCGCCATTGTCCGATACAGTCTATCGAAAGTGTTGCGGCTATCAACGAGCTGTCCCTTAATCTTGTTAAGGCCCACAAGAATGCACCCCTCTGTATCTTCGGGGGTGTTTCCTGAATGGATGCGCACGCCCTCAAAGCCTTTCACGTTCATGAGCAGGGGCATCACGCGCTTGAACCTTGACGACATCGTGAGACTTACCTTGTAAGTCCCTCGCGGTATGGCCGTCCTGCCCTTTACTTTCTTTTTGAGAATTTCGGCAGTTGACATGTTGTCGTTAAGTCCGCGGTTGGTGTCTTCCAACGTGTCGCAGAAATACTCACCATCAACGAACAGATGTCCGATAGTATAT
>ERZ773087.1394-NODE-1394-length-15418-cov-4.644470_pt1 | contig 15418 bp, 17 predicted proteins | sample MGYA00511375_ERZ773087 | MGnify/ENA primary metagenome ERZ773087 (study PRJEB29015, sample SAMEA2737995) | human oral metagenome | biome: human oral; feature: human-associated habitat; material: dental | place: China | collected 2063 ...
AGAATAAATAAATAATTTGATAATATATATTGGATATAAATAAAAAAGATGGTAACCCTCAGCGTTTTAAAGAGTGGAGCATTAAAAACACACCAGAAGCGAGGACAAAAGCTAACAAATATTTAAAATAAAAATAAAAAGGGTGGAGCAGACAGCCACCCTTTACAAGGTTACGAACGTGGATATTTTAGCAGAAGTTGAGAGTATTATCAACCCAGCCGAGAGCAAAATTTACATAGACACCATAAGGGCTACATTTTTCAAAAAAGCTATTATTCAAAAGACCTATACAAAAATGGAGCTTTTAAAATCAATCGCTCGAAAATATGGCAAAAGCTGGCAAAAGCTGGATAAGCAGACAGCAAAAGCCGTCAAGATAGAACGCCGTTTTGAGTTTCGAGATTATGAGATAGTTAATATTTACGTGCTTAGCGATTTGCCTATTTTTTACGCTACTTTAAAAAACGCAGGCAATGAGCCACAAAAGGCGTTATTTGAAGTTTATGGACTTAGGCAGTATAACAAGACACCTCCACCCAAAGAGTTAATAGCGGAGCTCCTAGGCGTGACAAATAACGTTTCATCGCTTGACCTTTGTTTTGATAAGGATAGCCCCTTTAACCTTGACCCCTTTTGCGATGAGGTTATTAGCTTTGAAAATACCAAGTATCTCAAAAACAACGATGTATTAAGTAGGGTGTATTTTTATGACAAGGCAAAGAAAAATAATCTAAACTTGCCTATCTACCGAGCCGAAGCCGTAGTAAGCATAAACCCTAAAAGCAAAGATAACCCCTTGCCACTCAAGCAAAGGCTAAATTTACAACTCCCATACGCCCTAGATGAGTTTAAATCCATACTGGATAAGACCACTAAAGAGCAAGATACAATCAAGCCCTACAAGTCAAAAGAGAATAAAAGAGAACTAAGAGCATAACCAGCCGAGATTTTGGCTCGTTACCTCAACACAAGATAAATTCACTGCCCCTAATTTTTGTGTGAGTGAAGCCCTAATTTTATGCGTTAGCCTAATTTTTGGCTTACGTAGCAAAGCCCTTAAATATTAGCTTTGTCCGTCTCCTTAAAATTAAGGACACGAGCCGACCCCTAAAAATAGACTATCCGTCCAACTAGCTCTAACAATGAAACCCAAATAATCCTATTATCAAAGCTCGAGCCTTGAAAGTGAAACGTAAAAGCTACCTACGTTAAACATAGCCAGCTTTAAAAGATGACCTAGATTTAATCTATCTCATCGCTCCATAAAAAATGGAACGACGACAGCCAAAGGGGTGGGTAATATCCGCCTCCATAAAAAAAGGGAGGCAGGTTATCCATAAAAAAAGGGAAAACCTAGCAACAAAATGGATTTCACAAAAAAAGAAAACGGCTTTAAACCTTAAGCAAAAACAGCCATTTTTTTGCTTGCTTAAGTTTTCATAAAAAAGGGTATTGCAGAACGTTTCACTCGCTATCATTTTTTTGGCTATTTTTACCCTTTTTGCATAAGTCAAAAATCAAAGCCAGCACCGAGGGGCTAGAGCTTTGCACGCAAGCCATGCACGAGCGAAAATAGCAATTTAAGAAAAGCAACGTATAGTGTGCCCTTGTAAAACTACCCTACAATGACTTTTTTGTTACAAAAAATCTCCCTTTATCCTTAAATGAAAAAATTAATTATCAAGGGGGCTAAAAATATTTACACTAAGGTTAAAAATGAGAAATTTTTTACAAAAAAAGTGAGATGGGTTAATTGCAAATTTACAGAAGCAAAGATTGATTTTATAGACTACAAAGACACTTCACTTTTAAAGTATTGCTTGTCAGAGAGATTTAAAATCATGCTTGGTATAATCTAAAAAACCAAAAAAGGATGAACTTCTTAAAATACACGCTTTAAAGCAAAGTGAAAATTGCAATTAAGAAAATTTGATAAGGACAAACTTGAAAATAGCGATAAATGGCACGAGTGGTTTTGTTGGCTCAAATTTGTGTGAGTTTTTAGCTTCAAAAGGGCATGGAATTTTAAAAATAAAGCGTGAGATTTATGCAGATATTTCAGCTTTGACTGAGATTTTGCAAGAGTGTGATGCTCTAATAAATTTAGCTGGTGCAAACATCTCGCAAAGATGGAGTCAAAGCTATAAAAATGAGCTTTTTAATAGCCGAATTGCAAGTACGAAAAACCTTGTTTTGGCACTTTCAAAGACTTCAAAAAAGCCCAAAATTTTCATCTCAACTTCGGCGGTTGGTATTTATGAGAGCGGTTTAATACACGATGAAAGTTCGCAGAATTTTAATAAAGGATTTTTGGGAAAATTGGCGGTGGCTTGGGAAAATGAAGCGTTAAAGGCCAGTGAGCTTGGCGTGAAAACGGCGATTTTTAGGCTTGGCGTAGTGCTTGGCAGAGGGGTTGATGGCAAAACGGGCGGTGCTTTGGCTAAGATGTTACCGATTTTTAAGCTAGGTCTTGGCGGCGTTTTGGCAGGCGGAAAGCAGAGCTTTTCGTGGGTGCATCTGGACGATTTGCTAAAAGCTTATGAGCTTGTGCTAAATCGTGAAATTTCAGGCATTTTTAACCTTGTTTCGCCAGAATTTGCTACCAATGAAAGCTTCACAAAGGCCCTTGCAAACACACTTAAACGCCCAGCCATTTTTAATGTCCCAAGCTTTGTTTTGCAGCTAAAATTTGGCGAAGGCTCGGCGATATTGCTTGAAGGTGCAGATGTGCGACCTGTAAATTTACTAAAACAGGGCTTTGAGTTTAAATTTGGTGATTTAAACGCTGCTTTGAGTGAAATTTTAAGCTGAGATTTTTTAAAGGCTCAACAAAACTTAAGCAGATTTTCTCTTATCAATTTTAGTAGTTTCCGATATAAGTTTTCCTGTGTAGTTTTAGTATCATATTTAAATTCACATTCATTTTTAAATGATGTCACAGCTGACACCCTAGAGGGTGACACGTGTAACGTTACATGTAACGGACGAACTCATTACAAGATGATATTAATCCTCTTTGTTTTCAGTGTAGGGCTTGACTACCTCAACGATTTTATCCATATCAAGCGACTTAATGTAGTTTTCAAGCATAAATTTTAAATAAGGTGGATATGGAGTGCGCGACCCCCAAGCATTAACGGTTGCATAAGGGATGTTAGACAATTCACTAAGTCGTTTTTTATTGATACCAGCTTTATTTAACAAGTTTTGGAATTCATTTTTATCCATTTTTTAGCCTTTTTTATGAAATAATAGCATAACGCAATAAAAAATAAAAATAAAATATTGTTATGCTATTTTAGTTAATAATCTTTTAAGTATCGTTACAATATGATTTTACTTAAAATTAATAGCGTAAATATACTTTTAAAGGAGATCCGATGCAATTAACATTCGACATAGCCGACGAGCTAGACTTAACCAACGAGATACCGAGCGCGCTAAACGCTATTAGTGCTTTAGTGCTAGCCTTGCCGTATTTTAAAAAGCACGCAGGCATTAACGACGATACCGTTATGAGCGCAAGCTACTTCTTAGCAGGTGCGATCGACGACGTAGCCCAAGCCGTGCGAGATTATACAGACAAGAAAATATCCGAGCAAAAAAAAGGAGCAAAAAATGAAAATAGTCTTTGATGAGCTAAATGATAGCGGTGACTTAGTCGATGAGGTAGTGCCTCTATTAAACCAAGTATCTACCCTAATGCTAGCACTAGCAGACGATACAGAGCTAAACGAGGATAAAGCATACTCAGCTAACTATTTTTTAATATGCGTTATTAATGATGTAGCCGAGGCGTTAATCGATTATGATAAGAGGGTAAGAAAATGACGGCCAAGAGATACGTAAGACTATACGAGCTTGAAAGGGCTCGAAGCTTTGATGAGCTAATAAGCACACTAGAGCAAAGCCAGGACGTTAGCAGAGATTAAGCCGTTTATCAAGCAGGCTCAAAAGCGTGGCTATTTGTAGATTATTACATTAACGAGCTCAGGCATGCAGAAGCACAAGTAAAGCACTTGAAAAGACAGCTTGACCACCTAAACCCTGGTGATAAAAGCAAAGAGGACTTTAACAAAAATAATCCCTTAGAAGCCAAAGGGATTTTTAAATGGCACAAGCCCTTAAAAGGTGCGAGCTTGCAAAACGATATGCAAGCAAGCTAATCATAATCTAAGGGGGCAAGGCTAGCCCCTAACCTCATCACTCCACGAGAGGATAAACAGCCTTTTGCATAAAATACTGAAAAACCAAAAAGGCTAAATCGATGCTACCAAAAGAGTTAAACACGCTAGAAACCTTTTTTAAAGTCCTTGACAAGTTTTACCCAGACTGGGAGAAGCGAGCAGATGATTATTACTTAACCGAAATAGCCTTTTTGATCCTAAAAGTATTTAATAGCCCTTACACGGACGAAACTATCATTAACAATTTAAGAGTTATGAAAGTAAGCAAATACGATAAAGAGCTAGCCAAAATTTACGCTTTGCCTATCGAGGCTTACAAGTGGATTATGTTAAATAGAATGAAGCCAGACAGAGCAAAGGCGAGCGTAAAACGATATGTAAAAAATACGATGTAAAGAAACGGCTATTTATTTAAATACCAAAGCATAAAACAGCAAAAGCTTTCGCAAAGGCAAGAACCGGAGCAAGCGAGGTTTTAAATAGTAAGTGCGAAAAGTTACCATACAAGCAACGATAAAAACAAGGCTAAAAGCGAAAAGTTACCACTAAAAAGAATGGGAACAAAAATGAGCACTCATCTGAAGCTCAAATAACGCTATTATCGGCACAAACTCAAAAATCAGAAATAGAAATGAGCGCCTAAGTGAATACCATGCGAATACTAGTAAGCACGCAATAAGCGTATAAAGTGGGTAGTTAGTGAATAAAAGTGAATGCCAAAGAGTGAATACTAAGCCACCTTTTAACAATACAAGCTAAAATAATCAAAAGAAAGGGTTGCAAATGCAGACATTAACCATACGGACAGATAACGCCGATTTCATAGAAAAAGCAAGAGAGATACTAATAACGCTAGCTAAATTTGACGGCGTGAAGCTAAACCTAAGCGATGAGGTTAAATATCAATCGCGCTTTAGCGAATATGAAGCGGACGTTGAGGCTATCAGACGCGGAGAGCTTGAAACCTATCCGCTGGAGGGAATACGCGACGAGATAGCCAAATGGTAATTAGACGCACAGCACGTTTTAACCTCGAATTAAAAGCAGTGTTTGATTTTATCGCAAAGGATAGCCCAAGCAGGGCGCAGAGTTTCGTTAGCAAGTTACTAGACGCCGTGGAGCTTTTGAGCGACAACCCACGACTAGGACGAGCGATAACGGACGACAAAAGAGAGCTAATCGCAAAAGGCTATGTAATACCCTACTTAATTGACAAAGACGCCATTAAACTTTTAGGCATTTACAAGGCTAACGAGTGGGGAGTGTGAAACGTATAAAAGCGATAAAGTTTCACAAAATAACCTTAATTAAGTTTTCGAGCAAAAAAGAGATGAAAACTACTAATCCTTAAGCCAAAACGACCACTTTAAGCGTCCGAAACTTAAACCATTTAACTTTACTACTTTACAATCCCCTATTTTAGGCATTTACAATTATTTTGTATTGAAAACTAAACTTTTCATAACCAAAAATTTAATCGCTTGAACCTTAAAAGCTCGAGTGTAAGTTTGAGTGTAAAAATTATTGCTTTTAATTTTCTCAAAATACTATAATAACGGACTTTAGAGCTAAAATCATTTTTCGCTTAACTCCACCATAAATCTAAATACATCTATCATTATTTATACCTTACTGCAAAAATAACTTTTTACCAAAAAAATAAGATACCAATATGTAAAAATTTAATGGGTAATTGATATTAAGACCCTTATCAACATTAGTAAAAGTTAATAACTAAAAAATAATTTTATAAATTTTTATCTTGCTTTAACAAAAAATAAAATAATATTCGCTATTAAAATTTAAAGGAAAAAAATGTTTTTAAAAAGAGGAAAAATTATTTTCAACATCCATCTAATAATTGGACTAATCGCGGCTATTCCGCTAATATTCATGACTCTTTCAGCACCATTTGCGTCTTATAGAGAAGAGATCAAAAGTGCGATAAATAAAAATTTTATAAACTTAGCTCCTAGCGAAAAAGAAAATTTAAGTTTAAATGAACTCCTAGCTAAAGCAAAAAGTGAGATTCAATTTGATACGCTTGAAAGCTTACAAATAGGTGGAGCAAATGAAGCTTATCGTATAAGCATTACAAAAGATAAAAAGCAATTAAATTTCTTTATAGATCCAAGGAGTGGCGAAGTTATTAGCGAGGATTGGGGTGAGAAATTTCGTATCATTATCTTAAGTCTTCATAGAAATTTAGGCCTTGCCTTGCTTGATAGCAAAGTCCCGGCCAACATCGGCAAGCAAATAGTTGCCATTAGCTCTATCATCATGGCTCTGCTTGCTATCAGTGGTCTCATCCTCTACGCACCAGCGATCAAGCGAAATTTCTTAAATTCGCTAAAAATTAAACCAAAAGCAAAGGGCTACGCCTGCTTCTACAATCTTCACACCAGCCTTGGCACCTACGTGGCGATCTTGCTTGTGGTGATGTCACTAACTGGACTTTACTGGTCTTATGGCTGGGTCAGAAGCGGCGTAAATAGTATATTTTTTGATCTAAAAACAGCTCCAATGAAAAAAAGTCTACCACAATCAAATTTACTCCCAATAAGCGACGAGAAATTTAAAGAGATCGAGGCTGCGGAGCAAATTTTTAAGGATAACATCACGCTAGAGCTAAAATCGCTCACGATAAACGTACCTGAAAATAATCAAACTACCTACACTATAAACTACGAAACAAGTGAGAGCCAAGTGGGCAAACTAAAGCTTGACGCGAGCGCTGGTAAGATCAAAGAGAATAAGCTTATTAGCAAGGCTGAAAGCATTCCAGAGGCTAAAAAAGCTGGCCGCAAAGTGCTTAGTCTGCACACCGGTGAGATGTTTGGCGAGATCGGCCAGATCGTATTTGCAGTATCATGCGTGATCGCAGTTTTACTAATAATAACTGGCTTTTTCATGACCATAAAAAGGACTAAGGCGCTCTAAATAAAAGTAAATTTTTACCTTGCTTTGGGTAAGATTTTAAGAAATTTTTACTACAAACAAGAGAGAAATTTATGAATAGAAAACGCATCTACAACCCAAGTTCAAATGAAAATTTGACCGACAGAAGAGTCTTTAACGGCAATCCGCACGGCATTTTAAATTTCACCAAGGCAAAATACCAGTGGGCACTCAAGCTCTGGGACCTGATGGAGGCCAACACGTGGTTTCCAAAAGAGGTCGACACCACCGATGACGTGCGCGACTACGCCTACAACCTCACAGAGGCTGAAAAGCGCATGTACGACCTTGTCTGGAGCCAGCTCATCTCGATGGATAGCTTCCAGACAAACAACCTAGCTGACAACATCAACCCTTACATCACCGCACCAGAGATCAACGCCGTGCTAAGCCGCCAAGCCTACGAAGAGGCAAACCACAGCAAGTCTTACGCTGTCATGGTCGAGGCGATCTGCGACAACACCGATCTCATCTACGAGATGGAGAAGCACGACGACGTCTTACGCGAGAAAAATGACTACATCTCAAGCGTCTATGAGGAGCTTGCAGGCGAAGTGACTGATGAGAAGCTACTTCTAGCGATGGTTGCCAACCAAATTTTAGAAGGTATTTATTTTTATAGCGGTTTTACGGCGATTTATGCGCTGGCTCGTGCCGGCAAGATGCTAGGCAGCGCGCAGATGATTCGCTTTATCCAGCGCGACGAGATCACGCATCTGCTACTATTTCAAAACATGATAAACAGCGTCCGCGCCGAGCGTCCCGATCTTTTTACGCCTGAGACCGAGGCTAAAATTTACGACATGTTCGAGCGCGCCGGCGAGCTTGAGATCAAATGGGGCAAATACATCACCCAAAACCAAATAATGGGCTTTACTGATGATATCATCGAGCAGTATATCCACTACCTCATCGATCAACGCCTAGTTGCGATCGGTCTAAAACGCAAATACAATGTCGCTCACCCGATCAAATGGGTCGATGACTTTGCGAAATTTAACGATCAAAAGTCAAATTTCTTTGAAGCAAAGGTGACAAACTATAGCAAGGGAAGTATCAGCTTTGATGACTTTTAAAAAAGGCATCTTAGCCCTTGCCTGCGTACTTTTTGTAGGGTGTGCGAGCAGCAATCAAAGGATAATTGATCAAGCAAATAAAAATAATCTCGAAAATTTCTACGCCTACAAGCTTGTCAAGGTAAAAGAGACAAGCAAAGCGGAAATCTATCAAGAGATACCAAACGGTGAAATTGCACCAAGTTTCGCACCGCTAGGATCTGTGCTAGGAAATGACGTGATGCTTGGCATAAACAAACAGTGTAGCTTTGAAGCAAAAGACCTAAAAGAGGTAAGAGTAGTTTCACATGATGAGGATATAGGTCTTGGCTTTGAGGTCTGGGTTTTTAATGATCCACTCTCCCAGAGAGATGATAAAATCACAGCTATAAGCGTTATTTTAAAAGCTACACCAAACATCGGTGGTACGGATATAAACTGCAAAATTCCAAAAGACTGCCACGACGAAAAACCTATGACATTTGTATTTGGAAAATAAATGAGCGAAAATTTAAACCTAATAAGCCTAACTTTAAAGGCAAAAAATGCAACCGATCGCCTAGAAGAGCTTGCAAATTTAGTTGAAGCTGCGCCTGAAAATTCGCTCCTGCTTGCAAGCGAGCTTTGCATAAGCGGCTATGACTTTGACGGTTTTTTTGCAGGGACGAACAAAGCGATGCTTGGTGGTATGATAGGTAGCTTTGATGCGATGCTACTTGAGCGCTTGCAAGAGGCGCTTAGCCCAGATAAATTTCTTGGTTTTACGCACCTTAGCAGCCTAAACAAAAGCGCAGGACTCGCTAAAATTTCAAATCTAAATCCACACCAACCAAAAATTTATAACGAATTTTTGCTTCTTAACTCAAATAACGTCTTTCATTCGCAGTTTAAGGCTGAGCTTTTTAGGCCAAATTTAGAGCATGAGATCTTTGCTGCTGGCGAGGTGAGCGATATAAATGCCTTTGATTTTAGAGGGCTAAAGCTTGGGGTGCTAATCTGTTTTGAACTACGCGATAGCAGGCTTTGGGCAAAGCTAAAAGGATGTGACATCATCATGGTACCTGCCATGTGGGGCAAGGCTAGAGAGGATGCTTATCTTAGCCTATGTAAGGCTCTAGCTATCGCAAACAACTGCTACGTCATGATCTCAAGCTCACTTGCATTAGAAGTTGCTGGAGTATTTTTACCAAATGGCACACTTGTTAAAGAGACTATATTTGATGCAAATTTAATAAAAAAGATCAAGACAAATTTAGGGATTTTATAAATTTTAAGATAAGTTTTAAATCGTATAATAACGATTTAATTTTTATTTAGGATATAAATTTTGACCCAACTAGAAGCGATAAAATGCCAAAATTTGGCTAGCGATATAGCCGACGAGATCACGCTAAGTCCGCTTTTGTTCGATGCGATAGCCACCACTGAGCGTGAAATTTTTGTACCAATCACTGCACATGCTTATAAACTTGACGCTCAGCCGATACTGGGCAATCAATGGATCAGCTCGCCGCTAACCGTTGCAAAGATGACAATGGCGCTAGAGTGCGAAAATACGGATAACATCCTAGAGATAGGCTGTGGCAGTGGCTATCAAGCAGCTATTTTAAGCAAACTTGCACATAGAATTTTTAGCGTCGAGCGAATAGAAAAGCTAGCCATGGAGGCGAAAAAACGCTTCGAGGCACTAAAAATAAAAAACGTGCATGTAAGGTATGATGACGGCAACAACGGCTGGCGAAGCTACGCACCATTTGATCGTATCTTGCTCTCGGCAGCTGCTGATGAGATCTCACCGAATTTATTTAAGCAGCTTAAAAATGGTGGAATTTTAGTAGCTCCAATGAAAAAAGACGGTAAGCAATTTATCGCTAAATTTAAAAAAGATAAAGATGGAAATTTAGAAAAAGAGTACTTGGATGAGTGCCTTTTTGTGCCACTTCTTGAAGGTAGAGAGTAGCCCAAAATAAGGCAAAGCCTAAGCCTTGCCCTAAAGGTTAGAATTTATAAGTATAGCCTGTATAAATTCCTATAGTCGTATCTCTTAGCTGAGCTCCGCTATTTTTCTTATAAAAAGTCTTATCAGCTTTTAAGCCAAACTCGATCGCGTTATGCTCATCAAATGAGTAGATACCGCCCGCTTTTGCGCCAACTAGCAAGCCTTTGAAATTTTTCTTACTTGTTTCGTTATTAAATCTCTCTCTAACGCTCAAGTAGCCAAGACCTGTGTATCCGCCAAGAACGGCTTTAAAATTTTCAGTGATGCTTGGCGTATAATCAACACCGCCTAAAAATTTATGCTTACTCCATTTTGCATCTGACTCACCAGCATTTTTCCTAGCTTTAAAGTCATAATAATAACCACCATAAGCTCTATAGCTGTCAAAATCATAACCGCCATAAAAGCCAAGACCATAGTGACCTTTTTTGAAGTTGTTTTTCTCACTACTTGCTATGTTTTTTGTTTTGATTTTTGAGTTAAACGAATAATCACCTTCACCACCAACAAATGCACCTTGAGCTAGTGCAGCTGAGCTTACCAAAGCTAGAATCAAGCTTGATTTTACAAGTAAATTTTTCATACCTCTCCTTTAAAAAATTTCTGAGATTTTACATCTAAGCTTTTAATCTATATAAAATTTAAATTTAATAAGAAATTTTACACCAAGTGCTAATTTATTACTAATAGTAAATGTAGTAAGAATAAGTATTATTAAGAATATAAGAGCAGAAATACTTAAATTTGGCACAGCTCTAGGGCAAATCCTAAGCCCGTAGCCATGCCAAATTTATTAAGTTACGCCCTAAAAATGCACCTTAAATTTCGCCCAAAAGCTTCTGCCCGGCTCATAAAGCCTCGTGCCGTTTGGGATAGTCTCGTAGCCTGCGATACCGCCGCCGTAGCCGCCTTTTGAGTTATGATAGGCGTATTTGGCATCGTTTAGGTTTTCCGCCGCTAGCAAAAATTGATAATTTTTGTATTTATAGCCCGCGCTTAGCCCCAGCGTCCAAAAACTATCGCTTTTGCCAAGATCCATACCGCCCACGTCGCCGTAGCCTTTTTGCGCGCGGTTTTGCGATGCATTAGCGTAGAAGTCGGCTTTGACGAACCAGTCTGGCTTTTCTAGGCCGGCGCTTAGTTTAAACGTTAGAGGAGAAACCTTAGGCAGCGCATCGCCGTCTTTTAGGCCGCCCGCGTTTTTAGTCACCTTGCCGTAGACGTAGGATACGCCGGCACCCAGTCTAAATATATCGGCCAGTAGCGTATCGCCCTCGATCTCGCCGCCGTATAGTAAGGCATCGGTATTAAATACGTTTGAAGACATACCCATAGGGTTATACTTTATCATTATGTAATCATCCATCTTTGAGACGAAGAAATTTGCGTTTAGTTCGTAGTTTTTATCTTTTAGCACTGCGCCAAAATCCAGCTGAGTATTTTTTTCTTTACGTAGCTCTAAGTTCGGGTCCTTATTTGTTTCCCAGTGATCAGGCAGTCTTTGTGCATGCCCTAGCCCTGCATAAAGCGTTAAATTTTGCAGATATTTTTCGTATCTAAAAAAGCCTGAGAATAAATTTTCGCTCCTACTTTTATGCGTTAGTAATTGCTTTCTCTCGCCCGCGTCCAGCCTAAGTCCGCCAAAAAGCCCGTAGTCGTTTTCAAGGACGTATTCATTTTGAGTGTATATCGTTTTATACGTTACCTTGCGCTCTTTTACGTGCGGCTTTGATAGGGCGGCGTCCATAACGGCTTTAGGCACGCCGGCTCCGCCAGTACCAGCACCTCGCCATTTAAAGGAGTCTTGCGAATATCCAGCACCAAGGTAGCTCGTTAGATTATCGAAATTTAACTCTCCCTCAACCTTAAAGCCATACATATCTCGTATCGGGTGGCTGATGCTATATCCTCTGCCCATTACATTACCAGGCACTATTATCGGACGCACCGGACGCATGGTAAAGTTATCCATTATGTGATCGATTTGATGATAATACGAACTTAGCCTAATTTTATGTTCGCCGACGTCTTGTTCAAATTTTAGTCCGAAAGACTTGCGGTCAAACTGTATGCCATCCCTCATCCTGTCGGCATACGCCGCTTCTCCATTACCCAGATCCGCGCTTAGCTGCAAGGCGGTAGTATCCGTGGGCGTTAGCGTGCCTACGAGCGAAACGCTGTTGCGTTTATAGTGCGTATGCATTTTCTGTCCGTCGCCACTTTTATAATCGCCACTCTGGTAGTGTCCGCCGGAAATTTCTAAGCTGCCAAGCTCGTTGCCCGCCGCTACGTCTGCAGCAGTTTCAAACCGCTTAAAACTACCGCCAAGCACGCTTACGTTTCCTCCGAAGCTCGGTTTAGACAGCCTTGCTATCTCTCTATCGAAAAATATACCGCCACTAATGAGTGCGCCGTATCTGACGTCTTGCGGGCCTTTTACGATGCGAACCGAACTATAATTTTGCGCCGAGATGTAAGTGATGGGCGTATCCATGCGCATACCGCAACCGCCGTTTAGCGTGCTACCGTCGATTAGCACCGGCAGTCTGGCCGCCGTCTGCGAGCGGTAATAAACCTCGCTGCCGCCTCCGCCCTTGCGCTCCATCGTAAAGCCGCTCAAATTTAAAAGCGATTTAGCGATGTCGCCGTTTTCTAGTATCGCACCTTTGCCCACTATTTGAGCCTTTGTCGGTTCGTCAAGAATGGACTTTTGTATCTTTGCAGAAACGGTAACCGGAGCCAAGTCTATCGTTTCTTCAGCACCAAGCATTAAATTTGGTACTAGAGCAAATGCTAAAACGTAAGAAATTTTCATGTTTAGTCCTATGAAATTAATATTTAAAATTAAAATTAAAGCAAAAATGAGCTTAAATAAAGTATAAATATTTATATAACATTAATTTTACAATACAGAAATTTGAGTCAAATAGTATTATTTTAGTTGGACTGCATTAAATATATAAAGAAACGATTTTGGCGAATTAAAATCGAAGTAATCTCGGTTTTATTAAAATTTTAGCATTATAAAACCGAGATAAAATTTATAAAATCTCTTTTATGAGTAGTTGTGGAGTAACAAGTCCACGGAATGAATTTTTTGATATACAAAAGATAATATCTATCATCTCGCCAACCCTAGCATGCCTTGTAAAGTTAAAAAATAGAGCCTCAAGTGTTTTATTATCCTTTTGCAAGATTAGTTTTAAGTGATTTTGATCTCTACCTATAAGTCTTTCGTTTTTAACAAGAGCATTTTTTATCTTAAAGACTGGGCGAGGGTTTTTCTGCCCATATGGCTCATAAAATTCTAAAATTTCAAGCAGTTCAAAGTCGATCTCGCTTGGCAATATGTCACCAAGTAACTCGTCTGAGCTTTTGCAATCTTGCATATTTAGGCATGAGCAACTTTTATTTATCGCTTCTTTAAATTTCACCAAATTTTCAGGTGCAAGCGTAAGTCCAGCCGCTCCTTTGTGACCGCCGTAGCTTGTTAGCAAATTTTCGTGGCTTGCTATAAGAGATAATATATCAAGCTTACCAATGCTTCTGGCACTACCTTTTGCACGGCCTTTATCGATGCTAAAGACGATAGCTGGCTTTGCAAAGTGCTTTGCAAGGCGGCTAGCCACAATACCTATCACGCCCTCGTGCCACTGCTCACCCCAAGTGATGATGACTTCATCGTCTTCTTTTACGTCCTTTAGCGAGCACTCAAAGAGTTGGCGCTCCTCCTCTTTTCTGGAGTTATTAAACTCTATTATCATGTCAAGATAGTTGTAGGCTTCCTCGATACTTTTGGCACGTAAAAAGTTAAATGAATTCATCGCATCGTCCATGCGTCCGGCTGAATTTATAAGCGGAGCTATAAGAAAGCTAATATCATCGCACTCAAATTTTTCCTTACCATAAAACTCTTTTATAGCGTGAAATGCAGAACGCTTAGACGCATTTAGCTTACAAATACCAAGGCGAACAAGCATTCTATTCATATCTCTTAGCTCCATCATATCAGCGATTATCGCGATAGCTAAAAGCTCTAGAAATTTGCTCATATCGTAATTTAGCCCGAAAACATCCTTTAACGCTCCAACCAAATACCAAGCGACCTCAGCACCACAAATTTCGATATTTGGGAAGTTGCAGTCTTCTTGTTTTGGATTAATAATCGCATAAGCTTCTGGGAGAACAGCTGGGGGCATGTGATGATCAGTAATAATAAGATCGATGCCTTTTTCTTTACAGATAATGGCCGCATCGTTTGCAGAGATGCCGTTATCAACGGTAATAATTAAGCTTACATCAGCTGAGAGTTCGTCTATTATCTCAGGATTTAGCCCATATCCATCTTTAAATCTATTTGGAATTTTTACTAGGTAGTCTTTCACACCAAGATCATCAAAAAACTCGGCCAAAATTACGCTCGAAACAACACCATCAACATCATAATCGCCCACAATGGCTACACGCTCGTTTTTCTCGATCGCTTCTTTTATGCGATTAGCACCCTTGTAAATATCTTTTAAGGCACTTGGTGTCGGAATTTCACTAATTTTTTTATGTATGTCGTTACAAAATCTATGCGCTAGTAAATTCCTTATATCCTCTTTATTTAGCATGGTTTTGGCAAGAATTTTTAAAGAACTTACCAACTTTATTTAATGCCACTTGTTCACTTAAATTTACACCCATATCGCCAAAAATTTGGCTATAAAAATACTTCTTTTTCATCGCAATCTTTCGTCTTTATTTTGAATGCTTGGATTATATCTTTTTGAAATTTAATTTCTTATAATTTTAAATGAAAGTAAGATTTTAGGGCTAATGGCGAGCTTAAAAGCTTTGTTAAATTGATAGTCTTTACAAATTTAGCATACCAAAAACGACAAGCATTAGCAAAAATTTATACAATTAAATTTATAAATTTTTAAATGCTTTATGCCATAAAGTTTAAACCATTTTTATAAAAATTTATTCCAAATTTCTCAAAAACTCCGCGTATTCTCTGGCGCCGCGTTCTATTTCGCTGTCGCTTGATACGTAGTCCACGCCCGGAGTCTCCTCGGCGCCATAAAATGCGAAAAAGTCGCAGTAATCGGCGTGAAAATAGTATTTAAACGCAAGTTCAAACGGCGTAAGAACCTCGCGCAGGCTAAAATGATAGCGTCCTTGCGGGCAGTAGTCGCTCTTTTTGATGCCCGCAGTCACGGCTAGCGCCACCT
>ERZ773087.1401-NODE-1401-length-15358-cov-34.488205_pt1 | contig 15358 bp, 16 predicted proteins | sample MGYA00511375_ERZ773087 | MGnify/ENA primary metagenome ERZ773087 (study PRJEB29015, sample SAMEA2737995) | human oral metagenome | biome: human oral; feature: human-associated habitat; material: dental | place: China | collected 2063 ...
TACCAGCTTAAATACTTCTTAAAGGCAAATAGCGTAACAACCGCCCCTATTGTGGATAAGGGTACGGCGGCATAGGCTGAAATGTTGAGCAACAACACATACCCAACCACAGATGGAATGATGGTGAATGCCAAAACGCCCAAGACAAGATAGCAGCCCCACGCCAAGTTGTCGTCTTTAGATATGATGCTCATTAGCTTTAAAAAGTTTGGTGTTGTTATGCGTGCTAAAATACTGGCGCAACATCTTCTTCTGTTTTATATCTCGCTTTCTTCTTAAAATATAGAATGGTATAAACGGCGGATATGAAAACGCCAATCGCTGTGGATATGGTAGAAACCTCTGTGTCGAACTCTATACCAGCAGGAAACTTTACTCCTTTCGAAGCCAATATAAGAATGGGAGGGCCGTTTAAGGCGCTTCCTGGCACGCTATGTTCGAAAATGTTGCTTTGAATGTAGTTCCAAACCCAATGGATACCAATGGGAACCCACAGCGTTTGATGGTAAGCATAGGCTATGGCACATAGCCAACCTCCTGTAATTGCTATCCTTAAACAAGACAATGCAGTGGCGTTGGGGTTAAAAAGGTGCACAAGACCAAAGACAATAGAGGACACCACCAGTCCTGCAACAACGTTCCACTTATCAGTTATGAGTCTAAACATGATGCCGCGGGCTGTAATTTCTTCGATAACGGCAGCCAGTAAGTAAATTGAGAGCCACCCCAACTGATTGTTTAAGTTGAAATTAAAATACGCCACCGAGTAGTGTTTGGTTACAAATAAGCAAATTAAAGTAGTGAAAAGATAAAGCGCAGACACCAGCCAGCCTATACAAACATTATGTATTTGGCCAAAGACTGATAGGCGTGCGCCATCTTCTACATACCAGCCCAAGTACTTTTTGAAGGCGTATAGGGTAGCTCCCGACGCCAATAAGGCTAGTGGAAACTTGATGAGGGCAGAGAAGTCGTTATCTAACAGTATAAGACATATACTTGGAAGAAACCAAAATCCCAAATAGCCAATCACTAGATATGCTACCCATTCAAGCGTGTTGTCTTTTGATATGATTGCCATGTTTTGGTAAAACTTAGTTCAATTTACTTGTTTCTGACATGAACGCTAAAACATTAATGTTATTTCATTGTCGGCTTTAGATTTAACTTTCATTGCTGTTGAAATCCAAACCAGGGAAACCATTTCATTATTTGTTCCACATTTTGTCGGCATCTTGTTTCTTCTATGGTAACTATTAGCTGCACGCTCTGGGTCCTCGATAAGATTCCCAATTATTTTTGAGGCAAGAATACGTGCAACTTTCCATTCCTAGGGGTTACCTCCTGAAACAGATTGCATCTTTGATAAAGAAAGCCCTTTTACTATTGCATTCATATTTTATGTTTTAAAGTTTTAATACAGCCTGTCACATGCCAGGTTATTCTTTAAGGTGTTTCAAAAGTACTCAATATAATCAGATAGAGCAAATAGTTATTTCTAAATTTATATCTCCATGCAAAATCTTCGCGCGGAAGAAGTTGTTTTCGTAAAAAGCATGAAATCGCTAGTTATGCCTTATCTCCCACCACATCTTATATTATTATTTTTAGCTCAAATCGACAATTAAAATCAGGCGTATAAGTCGATATTGATGATGTGTTTATTCCTAGCATAATAACTTATCAACATGTGGTAAATTGTACCTTTACAGTCCACATCCTCGTTGCAGCGTTCTACATCAAGACACCATCATTCTGTCTTTCCTTACCATGTTCCATTCGCAATTGCTAAGCTAAATTTTCATGAAATGTAGTATTCCCTATTACATCCGCCTACAAACAAACAATTGTACATTAAGAACGGGTGGCTAGTTGAACTGAAAAGGCTACGCTAAACTTGCATTTAGCATAGCCAATCTTAGCTGTAATAAAGTGTAGAAAACTTAGTCTCTTACTTATTCTTAACCTAATCTCCTATCAAGGAAATGGTCTTTATAATCCTGCATGGCCTTTTTAATTAAACGGCCTAACGCAGTCCACAAGACATTTCCTCCGCCATTGATTGTTTGCATCTCTTTTGTTGAGAGTTCTACAATAAATAGTTGATTCATCTTGTATCTATTTTTTGTGTCCATACTTATCGAGAGCTCTGGCCAGGCGAATGGTAAGGAACGTGGCTAGCACAACTCCGATGAGCATCAGCCCACACCGCAAGTACAGATTCATGTTGAGATAACTTTCTCTTAGCTCAAATATAACGCTACAAAAAATGAGCGTATTTGACAACATGTGCAGCAGAATGGTGTGTATCAGGCTTCTTGATTTCAAGAAAACGATGCCAAACAAGAGTCCTAAGAGTGTTGCTGGCACAACCTGATGCAGCCTTACATGGATAAGGCCAAAAAGAACTGAGCTTAACAACACTGCCGTTACGGGCTTATATCGCGTAAGCAAACCACGCAGAAGAACACCTCTAAACATACATTCTTCTACCACGGGGCCTATAAATATCGCGCCAATCCACAGCCAGACATCGTTATGCCCATCTCCATCTGCGTGAAACAGTGTAGAGAAAGGAAGACTAATAAAAGCATTAAGAACAAGAACGATGGTGGCAGAAAGGGCAAATCGATGTAACTGAAAGGTGTAATATCCGCGAACAGGTATGCCCTTATGCTTGTTTATAAAATATGTGGTCAACGAGAATACAACTCCAAACAGGCAGATTAGAACCATTTGACCTGCTCTCGTTTCGACAAAATCACCAAGAACAAAAACAAGAGGGCCTGCCAATGCCATTGTTGCGGCAATCATCAGCAGGAACTGATATACCCTATTGGGGATAAAATTGTTTCCTTCCACAGCCTCGATAAATGATATAAGTTAACCAAATAGTGTATTCCAAGCCCAAATATAGGCGTTGGCCTCCAATTTTAAACCATTTACAAGAGCTTCGGCGGCATACACAAGGGGATTGCCAGTCCCACTCCATGTTGTCTTATAGTATGCTACTTTCTTTCCTCCCTCAACGCGTATTGAGTCGTTTACAGACATCTCTGTCATGAAATTGTTATTTAAAGCTTTCATTTTTAATCGTTTTAATTGTTAATAATACATTTCATTGTATTGGTTTCCGGATACCTTTACGTTTGCAAAGATAGGAGTCTTCCGTGCACAAACATTGCATTATATAAAAAACTGCCTGCAAAAATACATTTTTTATCATTCTCGTCCAAGTATTCCACCTGTAAGTAAAGGTGAAGTTCAAAACTATTGGTATAATAAAAGGTGTAGTCGCTACGGCTATAATCTATCTTTGCACCCAGTGCACGCAGATCGTCTAGCACGTTATAAAGATGCCGCTTGCTGATATGCAACTTATGGGCAAGTTCGTCTGGCGAGCCAGTGTTGCACATTTTGATAAGTCGGTGTAGTGTGTTTAGGCGGTGTATTTCGTTTTGTAGTTCCATGTTTGTTAGTCAATAACGTTGTTTTGTGCATGCCAAAGGCGTCTAAAAACGCCGTTTTGGGCAATCAACTCGCTGTGTGTGCCACATTCGGCCACCTCTCCTTTGTCTATAACCACTATCCTGTCGGCATCTTTGATGGTGCTTAGGCGGTGGGCGATAACGATGATGGTTTTGCCTTGTGCGGCCAAGGCACGCAGCGTTTCTTTTACGAAACGTTCGGAAATGGAGTCGAGCGACGAGGTGGCCTCGTCGAAGATAAGCACTTCGGGCTGCTTGTACAGGGCGCGCGCGATGGCAATGCGCTGCCTTTCGCCACCCGAAAACGTGGTGCCTTGTTCGCTTACCATCGTGTCTAGCCCTTTGGGCAGGGCATCTACAAAGTCCTTTAAGCCCAGCTGCGTAATGATGTCTAGTACACGGCGCATATCGGGTTGCAGGTCGCCCAGGCAGATGTTAGAGAGCAGCGTGCCTGAAAACAGTTCCACTTTTTGCGGAACGATGCCGATGAAACGGCGCAAACTCTCGTTGCTTATCATCGCAATGTCGTACTGGCCAATACTTATCCGCCCCGACTGTATGGGGTAAATGTCCTGTAATAGTGATACGAGCGTGGTTTTCCCCGACCCACTTTCGCCAACAACAGCCGTGGTTTTGCCCTTGGGGATAACAAGACTGAGCGACGAGAACACCTGCTTGCGCGAGCCATATCGAAAAGAAACGTTGTCGAACACGATGTCGCCCAACATGTTGGGCTCCATCTTCACTTTCGTGGAAGCGTCTGTATCTTCCGTTTCAAGGTCCAGAATCTGAAATAAGCGGTCGGCAGCAATCTGTGCATCTTGTATGGTTTGGTTGGCGCTTATCAACGAGCCGATGGGCGAAAGCACATAGCCTATGAGCGAATAGAATATCATCAGGCTGCCGGGAGTGAGCGTCTGGCCAATAACAAGGTTGCTCCCCACCCACAACACCGCCACCGTAACGACAGAAGAGACAACATCGATGCCGTTACTGGCGAATATTGCGCCTTGTGCACTTACGTATGTGTTGCGCAGCAGGCGTACAAAACGCGATTCGGTTTTCAGGTTGGCGTGCGCCTCAATGCCGAAACGCTTAATGGTGGTGACGGCATTGAGCGATTCTACCAATTGCGACTCCAAGTCGGCTGCCGTCTCCATAATCTTTCGCTGATAGCGTTTGTTGAGCCGGTTGAACAAAACGAACACAGCCAAGAACAGCGGGGCGGATACCAATGTCACCAAGGCCAGTTTCCACGAATAGACAAACATCACGCCAACAGCGAAAACCAGTATCAGCACATTCACCACCAGGTCTACCAATACGTTGTTGATAAACGTGCGTATCTTCACGGCATCGTTCACGCGCGAAATGATTTCGCCCACGCGCATGGTGTCGAAGAACTGCTGGGGCAGGTGCAAAATGTGCTTGTAATAGCCCAGTATGAGTGTGGCATCTATCATCTGACTGGTTTTTAATGCCAAGATGCTCTTTGTTGTGGATATAAACACGCGTATAAGTATGATGGCAAGCATCGCCACGCCCATGAGATTGAGCAGGTTGGTGTTCTCGTCTACCAGCACATAGTCTACTATCTTGCCCACATAAACCGACGTACTTAGCCCCAGGATGCTGCAAACAACCGCCCCAAACAACACTTCGGCCATTACTCGCCGGTGTGGGCGCAACAGCTGGAAGAAACGTTGCGGTATGCTGGTCTTCATGTTGCCTTGCACAAAATCGTCTTTTGGCTCTAACAAAATCAATACTCCCGTCCATAGTTTTAAGAACGCATCCCACGCCACGCGGTGCATTTCGCCGTCGGCGGGGTCCATGTATGTGATGTGTTTGTCGCTAACGCCGTACACCACAACAAAGTGATACAGCACTCCTTTTACGATAACGTGGGCGATGGTGGGCAGCGGTATCATCTTCAACGCCTCGGGTTCGGCACGAACTCCTTTGGCCTCGAACCCCAATTTGCCAGCCGCTTCAATCATGCCCAGCACGTTAGTGCCTCACAACTGCTCACGCTGGCCGTCGCAAGCCTATGTGCTTTCCGCGCCGTTGTTCACTCGCGCGTGTTTACTGCATATTGGCTTTGTATGGTTTTTAGTAAGGATTTTAACACTATGGCTGCCATTTTATCCACCAATCGCTAAGTTGGCCGCAAATAATCGATTCTCGCGGAGGTTTGTTTTGGTGCTAAAAGGGGCTAGCCTGTGAATGCAGCGAAATGAATATTTATTTCAAACAACCGCCAATTGCACCTGTTTTGGGTCTGTTTTCAGCAAAATATAGTGCAATATGGTGCTAAATGCAGTGCAATATGCCGCTAAACGCAATGCGTTTTGGTGCAAAATGCAGTGCGTTTTGATGCTAAACGCGAGGTAAAATGGTGCAAAACGCAGTGCAAAATGCTGCTAAACGCGAGGTGAAAGGCATAAATATACGCCGTAATGGTATAAACATAACCTTCTAGAACCATGAAACACATGGCCAGAAAGGGCAAAATATACATTAAAAAGTGGGATTTTAGGGTCTAAAAAGGGGGTATTTGGCATCGACAAAAACACGATGTGGGTGCCTTCTAGAAAGGCAAAATGGTGCAAAATGCACCCGAAACGCTTAAATTTGGACTAAAAACGAAACGCCTAAAGCTGAAATTAGTGGCTAAAAGCATGCTTTTGGGCCGACATTTTCGCTAGAAGGGGGTGATAAGAAAAGCGTGTTTTGTAAATTATTGTTACTTTCTTTAACTTTAATCTGTTTGTTAGAAACAGCTTGGAAGGCATACCCCAAGAACCCATTGGCGACAAAGCCCCATACGCCATGCTCCATACCCTTTATTTTATATTGGGCTATAATTTCTTTTAGAAAGCTTGCTAAATGTCGCTTTTTCTAAGTATCTTCGCAGCGTAAGAAGTCTACAACTTTACATCAACATGCAAACTTAAACAACAAAACTATGAAAGAGAATCTAATGCGCCCCCTAACAACGGATGGAGTAACTGCTACTTATGGCGGTAAAACCTCGGCATTCCAATCTTTGGGAATGGCACAAAGTACATGTTTCCGTAAAAACAGCAGGTGTCCAAATTTGTAAAATCGAAGCCAAAGCATCCGTCTTAGGTTAATTTATTCTATGGTAAAGAATTGCTTTATTGAAATCATAATCCTTATTTTATGATATAGTGTGTAAGTTATGATAATGATGAAAAAGATGTTTGTCAACAAACACGATTATATACGCTTTGTTCTAGGTTTGCTTGTTTGCTTCCAAGCCACATCGTTTATGGCACAATCGCAAATCACAATAAAATACCACTTGATGTTTGCAGATGTATCTGTCTTCAATTCTGGCCTACGCTGTACAAGCCAAGCCATGATTGACACTGGTGCTTCGGTGTGTATCATTGATTCTACATACGCTGTTGACTCTTGTCAAATTAAAGGCGAACGAGTAAAAGCAACAATGGGGAATACAAGGGGCAAAGAAATCAATACTTCGTATGTGTATGTAGACAGCATTGCATTTGGTGGGGTGGTTTACACCAAAGTGAGATGCTATTTGGTAGATTTGGTTGGGAAACTACAACAATTCGCTCCTAAGTTTGTTGTCGGTGGCGAAATTTTAAAGAATGATTTGTGGTGCTATGACTTAAAGGAAAACACTCTTCAGCGATACACAACCACACCAGACAACGTTGTTGCTACGATAAAATGGAAAAGGTATGCCGATTCAGCTTTAAATCACATCTATTTTGAAGGAAAGATTGGAGGTAAAAAAACACGGATTTTGTTCGATACTGGGGCAACACGTAACAGTTTAACCTCTGCTTTTGACTTAACTCCAACCGAGAAGATTAAGATACAGAGTGCAAACTTTGCTGATAAATTTACCCAAAAGGAAGTTGGGCTGTGCAAAAATATATCAGTAGAACTGTCGAAATACAATTTTAATTTAGATTTTATCAAGGATAAGGGGGATGGTTCAAAATATCCGCGCATAAACGCAGACTTCCTTCAAGGCAAGAAGTGGATGCTGGATTATAAACGCAGGCGGCTCTTGATTTTGGCTGCCGACTGACAAGGCAACTACTTACGCAACAAAGGCAAGCTAAGGGAGCGTTTTAATTACTTCCGTCCGATAATTTTGTTCAGAACTGCAATTTCTTTAAGAAAAGTTGGTTTGCTATCATAACAATAGCAATCTTTTGTAAAAAAATATAGTGTGTAAATTATAATCATGATGAATAAGATACTCATCACCAAACGCGATTTGCTGCGCCTTGTTGTAGGTTTGTTTGTTTGTTTCCAAACCACTGCGGCCATGTCGCAATCGAAAATAACAATAAAAAACAACTTGCTGTACACGGACGTGTCTGTTTTCAGTTCGGGTTTATGCTGCTCAACCCACGAAGCGATTATTGATACGGGTGCTTCGGTATGTTTCATCGACTCAACTTACGCCATAGATTCGTGCCAAATTAGGGGTGAGAGAATAAATGCGACTTTTGGGAACACAATGGGAAAAACCGCCAATACGACTTATGTGTATTTAGACAGCATTGCATTTGGCGGGGTGGTTTATACAAAGGTGAGATGCTATTTAGTGGATATGGCAGGGACACTCCAACAATACGCCCCTAAATTTGTCATTGGCGGCGAAGTGTTAAAGGCGGGTTATTGGTGTTGTGATTTGAAGGAGAACACGTTTCAGCGGCTTATGAGCGTACCTAAGAACGTTGTCGCCACTTTGAAGTGGAAGAAGTATGCCGATGCAGCTTTGAATCACATCTATTTTGAGGGGAAGATAGGAGGCAAGGACACGCGGATATTATTTGATACGGGGGCACTGCTGAATGGGCTAACGTACGACTTTGATTTGACTCCAACCGAGAAAGTGTGGTTGCCAAGTGCTAACATGATTGACAAATTAACCTATAAGGAGACAGGACTATGTAAAAACATCCCCGTGGAACTAGCGAATTACACTTTTAATATGGATTTTGTCAAGGCTCAGAAAGCTGGACCGAAATCTCCCTGCATAAACGCCGGCTTCCTTCGAGGCAAGAAATGGGTGCTGGACTATAAGCGTAGGCGGCTTTTAATTCTTGGTTCTGATTGAGGCCTCCCACTATTTGTGCAACTAGGTAGAGCGCATATTATAAAGATTGGTTAGGGTATTTTTTATAAAGCAAGTCTGATTAAAAGGTGACATTCTGTACAAATGAGTTGTACAGAACACCTCTGCATGTTCTGCGACCAACGAGTCCACAACCAAGAATACTCAGCTCGTGCTCTCCAAGATAACTTACCTTAATCTCCATATCCAACTTAAAATTGTTGACATAACAAAATGAACGTTTACGCCTGTCGTAACATATCTGCGCACCCATCTTTTTTAATTCTCGGAGGATATAGTACAGCTCACTTCGGGAGACACAAATAGACTCGGCCAAATTATCGGGAGAGCCCGTGTTCTGCCCGCTGATTAATTCGTGTATTCTCCGTAGTCGTTTCAAGTCTTCTATAAAGTTCATCTTGTTCTGTGTTTAATCCCTTACTTTCGTTTAATCTCTTCACGAGCTTAAGGCCTTGTAAACTCGCAAACTAAGAAATTAAAATTCTGCAATAAAACATGCCCCACTCCTTATATAATAATAGGAGTGGGGCAGGTTTTTATTGTGTGTGTTGGTGCATTTCGTTATACCGTTGCGGCTTCCAAAGCGCGTCCTTTTTGGGTTTTACCCAGGGTAAGGAAGGCGACAGGGGCAGCGATGAAGATAGACGAGAGCGTGCCGAAGATGACGCCAAGGCTCATGGCGAAGGCGAAACTCTGGATGCTTTCGCCACCCAAGAACAAGATGCAGAGCAATACGATAAGCGTTGAGAACGACGTGTTGATGGTTCGGGCCAACGTTTGGTTGATACTATCGTTGAACAAACTGCGGAAATCTTGCTTGGGATGCAACTTCATGTTCTCGCGAATACGGTCGAACACCACCACTTTGTCGTTGATGGAGTAACCGATAACCGTTAGGATGGCACCGATAAACGTTTGGTCGATTTCCAAAGAGAAGGGCATGAAACCCCACAGCAAGGAGTAAAGACCGATAACGAACGTGGTGTCGATGGCCAAAGCCACGGTTGAACCAACCGAGAAGGCCACGTTGCGGAAACGTATGAGGATGTAAACGAAGATGGCGAAGATGGCCAATAGCACGCTGATGACGGCTCCGTAGGTGATGTCTTTTGCCACCGAAGGACCAACCTTGGTGCTGCTGATGATGGAACCGCCTTGACGAATGTCGGGATTTTTAAAGGCCTCAACATCCTTTTGCGATACAAGACCAGCCTTTTTCAAGGCGTTATAGAGTATGGTCTCTGCCTCATCGTCTACCGTTGGGCTGTTGCTTTCTATCTTGTAGTTGGTGGATATACGTATGGTTTTGTGGTCGGTACCCAGTGCCAAGGCACTGGTGGTGCAGCCAGGGAATGCGTTGGCCAGTATGCCGCGCACTTGTTCGGGCTGCACTTGCTTTTCAAACGTAACCACATAGTTGCGTCCACCAGTGAAGTCGATGCTGCGGCTGAGTCCGCGAGTTACGAAACTGCCTACGAATACGGCCAAAAGTACTGCTACTAGCGCGAAGGTCTTCTTGTACACACTCATGAAGGGGAAGTGTACGTTCTGCATGAAGTTCTTCGAGAAGCCCGTGGTGAAGGTGAGTTTCGTCCAGCGATCCTTGTTCAGTTGGTACTCGTAAACCAAGCGAGTGAGGAATACGGCGGTGAAGAACGAACAAACGATACCGATGATAAGCGTTGTTGCGAAACCGCGGATGGGGCCTGTACCGAACGAATAGAGGATGATACCCGTGATGATAGAGGTAAGGTTCGAGTCGAAGATGGCCGAGAAGGCGTTTCCGTAACCCTCCTTGATGGCCTGTTTAATGCCCTTTCCGGCTGCAAGCTCTTCCTTGGTTCGTTCGTAGATAAGCACGTTGGCATCCACGGCCGTACCTAACGACAGCACCATACCCGCAATACCCGAGAGCGTTAGCGCGGCTTGAAACGACGTTAAGATACCTAGCGTGAAGAACAGGTTGACGATGAGGGCCGTGTTAGCCATCATACCTGGCGTAAAGCCGTACATCAGCACCATGTAAGCCATGAGCACCACGAAGGCGATGGCAAAGGATTGGATACCTTGTTGAATGGATTGTGCACCCAGTGTAGGGCCAACAACCTCTTCTTGAACGATGCGTGCGGGTGCGGGCATACGTCCGCTCTTCAGCGTATTGGCAAGGTCTTTGGTGTCTTCGATGGTGAAGTTGCCGCTGATAGAAGATGAGCCACCTTCGATTTCGTTGCTTACGCGCGGTGCGCTATACACAGCATTGTCCAAAACAATGGCAATGGCCCTGCCTACGTTGGCCTTTGTGAGTGCTGCCCAACGGCGTGCGCCGTCGCTGTTCATACGCATGTTCACTTCGGGAAGACCATTGGTATGGTTAAACTCATCGCTGGCATCGGTAACTACGTCGCCTTCGATGGGCGCGCGGCCATTGCTTGAGGTAACTTTGATGGCATGTAGCTCGTAGATGTTCTTCATCTTCGCTTGATCTGCGGGCTTTGCACTCCACAGCAATTTAAGGTCGGGGGGAAGAACTTGCTTGGCAACGGGGCCATAGATGAGCTTATTGATGGCAGCAGTGTCGCGAATGTTGGCATATCCCACAATGCTTAGCGAGTTTCCACCAGTGGGTTGCAGGCGCGAGAACAGCGGATTGGCCTTGATGGCGGCAGCCGTTTGGGCATCGTTGGCGCGTTGTGCCACGTCGGTTTTCTTGTCGTCGCCCGTGTTTAGCTTAAACTTAGGCTGCTCGTTTTTGGCCTTAGCCACCTCTTGTTCGGCCTTAGCCCTGGCGTTGGCGGTGTCTACGGCAGCTGTGTCGGTGCCGTTTTGTTCGCTGGCCAGTCGTGCATTAAGCTGTGTAAGGTAAGGAACAATCTCGGATGCGTTGAATGTTTCCCAGAATTCGAGGTTGGCCGAGCCCTGCAATAGCTTACGAACGCGTTCGGGTTCGCGCACGCCAGGCATTTCAACCATGATGCGGCCTTCTTGTCCTTCGAGTTTCTGTATGTTGGGTTGCACCACTCCGAACTTGTCGATACGGGTACGCACCACGTTGAACGAGTTGTCGATGGCAGCTTGCACTTCTGTTCTCAGCGCTTTCTCTACTTCGGCATCGCTGCTTTGGGGCGAAACCTTGCCTTGCAATTGCTGCGTGGCGAACAGTTCGGCGAGTTTGTGGCCGGGTGCGTTTTGTTTGTAGTACTTGATGAAAAGCGAAATAAAGTCGCTCTGGCTAGTTTCTTCTTCTTTCTTAGCCTGTTCTAGCGACTTGGTGAAAGCCGCGTCGGTCTTGTGGTCTGCCAGTGTCTCGATAACGTCGGGCACGCTGATTTCAAGAATAACGTTCATACCTCCTTTGAGGTCCAAGCCCAGTCCAATCTGTGTTTCCAAACACCTTTGGTAGCTGTAGATGCCAAGATACTTCACGGAGTCCTTGTAATCTTGTTGGGCAATGGGGTCTTTCAGCTCGGCTGCCTTCCCGTCGTAGTAACGGGTAGCCACCGAAAAAGACAGGTAGAAGATACTTGCAAGCGTCAGCAAGACGGCAGTTACAATTACGATACCTTTGTTTTGCATTGTTATTTATTTTTGTTTTATTGTTTTTCTGTTGCCATACAACCCTGCAAAGTTACTGATTTTTCTTAGATTAGTAAACAGTTAGCTCTGTATATTATCATTTTTTGCCTATTTGCGAAGTTTTTGCAGCAGACAAAAGATGGGGTAGTGGTCGGATGTTTTCACTTTACTCTCTACTACACATTTAAGCGGTTGCCAGTTGTCGCTGCACATAATGTTGTCTATGCGCACGTAGAAGGCGTTGCGGTGATAGCTTATGCCGGGGCCGTTTCCGCTGGCAACATAGCAGTCGGTTAGCTCTTTTGCCATGCAACGGCGCGCGTAAGAGATGGGGCTGTCGTTGAAGTCGCCGCAGAGAATGATGCTCTGCCCCTTGTGCTTGCGCACGAATTGGGCCACGCATTCCACTTGCGGCGCGCGAATTTTGGCGTATTCGCCCAGCTTGTGCATAAGGCTTTTGCCAAGACTGGGCATCTGTTTGGTGCGCAAATCGCCTTTGAGCATGCTCTTAAATTCTTTTCGTTGGGCTTCGCTTAGACCTGTTGTGGCGAAGTGGTTGTTGACAACCAGCACCGTATCGCCTGGTGTGGCCACCCAACAAGCCTGACTGAAATCTTCGCTGTGTGGGTACATCAGGCGTTCTGAGCGCACAATGGGGTACTTGCTGTATATGGCCAGGCGGTCGTAGATGGTGGTTTTCTCCTTAATGTCGTGGTAGGGATAGATGCTGTTGAGCAAAGAGTCGATGGTTGCTTGGAACTTTCCGCCCAGATTTGCCTCTTGTAGGCATAGTATGTCGGCATCTTTCTCCTTCACATAGTTCAGCATTTCCCAGCGTTGTGGCTCTGTGGCCTCGCCGCCGCCCCACAGAAATGTATTGTAAGATAACACTTTAAGGCAGCTGTCTGTGGGATTGCTGTTTACATTTAATGGTATGTACGTGCGCACAGGACCGAAACAAGCCACGAAACCAACCAGCGGGATGAGCGTTCGGCGCAGTTTGAAGAAAGCCCAAAACACTAAGAAGGCGGCATTGATGGCTAGGAACACGGGGAAGGTGAGGCCCAGCGTGGCCATCAATGGATGGCTGGCGGGGTTAAGCCTGTCGCTGTATCCTACGGCTAGCATTACCAAGATGGTGGCCACGTTGGCACCACTGGCAAGCTGCACAATCCATTTTTTTACTTTTGCCTGCATCTCGGTTTTGCTTATTGGCGTTTGCTTTGGTCGAAGAGACGTTGTTTTTCTTCGCGCGTAAGGCTGTCGTAACCGCTTTTGCGTATTTTGTCCAGTATACGGTCCACCTCGTCTTGTTCGGCCTTTCGGCGCGCGTTATAGTCCCAATCGCTTTCGACGCGCGTTTCTTCCCGTGGACTTTCGGGTGCGGGTTGGCGGTGTTTTTCGTAGAAATTCTTCATGCGTTCGAAGGCGTTGGTGCCCCTTCGTTGCGTGAAGTCGTGCGAAGGGTGTCGTTGCCAGTAGCGTATCATGAAGAAACCGAATATCATTCCGCCCAAGTGAGCCAAGTGCGCCACGTTTCCACCCGTTCCGGCCATAGCCTGATACAGCTCTAATGCGGCGTAGCCCATAACAAACCATTTGGCTTTGATGGGGATGGGGATAGGAAAGATGAATATTTTGTTTTCGGGGAATATCATGCCGAAGGCCAAGAGGATGGCGTAGATGGCTCCCGATGCGCCAACGGTGGTAAGTCCGTTAAGCTGGTTGGCCAATTGCCCCATCACAACGAAGGCCTCGCCCACGCCCAAAGGAGCCTGTGCATTGAGCTGCAGGTAAATCTCTACAAACTGCGCCAATTCTTGCATCAAGCCCGCACCGATGCCGCAGGCTATATAATAGAATAGGAACTTGCGCGGTCCCCATACGCCTTCGACCACCACGCCGAACATCCACAATGCAAACATGTTGAAGAACAAGTGGGCGAAACCGCCATGCATGAACATGTAGGTGACGAGTTGGTAAATGCGAAATTCGGACGCCCGGAAAAAGTGGAGGCCGAGTATGTTGTTGAGATCAATGCCCGAACTGCTTTGGATGACTAACGTGGCCAAGAAAGCTAGCACGTTGATGATAAGCAAATTCTTGGTTATTGTTGGTATATTGCCCATTAATGATATGCTTTGTTTGAAATGTTATAACATGGGCAAAAGTACTAAAAATATCTGTTAATGCGCATAAAAAGCCCTACGGAACGACAATTTTTCAAAAAAAACTTCACTTTTTTTTCCTTTTCGTTTGATTTTTGAAAGTAAAGGTCTATATTTGTTCCCAGTTCTGAGATAACGCATATACATTTATCACTTTTATAATTCAAAGTTATATGAACAAAACAGATTTGATTGACAAAATCGCAGCAGGCTCTGGCTTGAGCAAAGCTGACTCGAAGAAGGCGTTAGACGCAACAGTTGCAGCAATTAAGGAAGCTCTTGTGAAGGGCGACAAGGTTCAGCTGGTTGGCTTCGGCACATTCAGCGTTAACGAACGTCCCGCACACGGTGGCGTTAACCCCGCAACGAAAGAGAAGATTACTATCGCGGCCAAGAAGGTTGCTAAGTTTAAGGCTGGTGCAGAACTGACGGAAGCTATCCAGTAATTGCTTCTAGCTAAGAAGAGAAATAAAAATAGTCGCCCTCGCTGTATTGTGAGGGTGACTTTTTTGTTAAAGGGTGAAAAGGGCTTTTAAAGGTGAAGAAGTGAAAAGGTGAAAGGGTGAAAAGATGGCTGCGCCTTATAAAGGTGAAAAGGTGAAAGGGTGAAAAGGTGAAAAGATGGCTGCGCCTTATAAAGGTGGAAAGGTGAAGAAGTGAAAAGGTGAAAAGATGGCTAACGCCTTATAAAGGTGGAAAGGTGGAAAGGTGAAGAAGTGAAAAGGTGAAAAGATGGCTGCGCCTTGCCCGCTTGTCAATTTATGAACTTGTTATTGTCGAACAAATTTAGATTTGGAACGCGCATTCCTACTGTCGGCAAAGCAAACGGACTATAATTCATAGACAAGAAGAATTATTTTGGAATGCTGGTTGTACGCCGCCGCTTTGTTGTCAATGTATTATGGAAAGCTATTTTTACTGTGGCTACAAACTATCTTGTACTCACACTACAAGCGGCTTGTAGTGTGGATACAAGCGTC
>ERZ773087.1408-NODE-1408-length-15318-cov-7.322545_pt1 | contig 15318 bp, 8 predicted proteins | sample MGYA00511375_ERZ773087 | MGnify/ENA primary metagenome ERZ773087 (study PRJEB29015, sample SAMEA2737995) | human oral metagenome | biome: human oral; feature: human-associated habitat; material: dental | place: China | collected 2063 ...
CGGGGTGCGTGCAGCCCCTCGGCCCGCGCGGCTGCCGGCACTACTGCGCGATGCGGCCTTTTCTTCCACGCCGGCAACGCCCTCGGCGGCTACCTTGGCCGGCACCGTCAGGAGCGCCTGCGTGGGCGCCTTGCTGCGACGTCTGCCTGCAGAAGGCCGGGTATCGGCATCGCGGCGTCCGCCGGAGGCCTCACTGCGCCGTCCACGGCCCTCTACGCGCGCATTGGTGCGCCCGGTGTCCTCGACCAGCCGGAAGTCAATGCGGCGCGCCTCCAGGTTGACGGCCATCACCTGCACTTCCACCTCGTCGGTGAGCGCGTAGCGGCGACCGGTACGCTCGCCGATCAGCACCTGACCGGCCTCGTCGTAGCGGAAGTATTCGCTGCCCAGCTCGGAGACGTGCACCATGCCCTCGACATACAGGTCGTCGAGCGTGACGAACACGCCAAAGGGTGCCACGCCGGTGATGTGCCCCTGGTAACGGTCGCCGATGCGATCGCGCATGTAGACGCACTTGAGCCACGCCTGCACGTCGCGGCTGGCCTCATCGGCCCGGCGCTCGTTGGCCGAGCAGAGAGTACCCAGCCGCTCCCACACGGCATGGGATTCGGCCTGCGCCTGCGCAGCCTTCTGGCGGCGCGACGTCTGCGAACGGCTTCGTGTGCTGCGCGTGGCCGGACGCCCCGCTGCCGCCTCGCCCTCGATGGCCAGTGCGGCCACCTTGGCCTGCGCCCCTTCCGTCTCGAACACTTCGTCGTTTGGCTTGCCTGCATCGGCCTCGATGACCGGCAGGTAGCGACGATTCTCCAGCAGCGCCTTGATGGCACGGTGGTTCAGCAGGTCCGGGTAGCGTCGAATGGGCGAGGTGAAGTGCGCGTAGGCATCGTAGGCCAGGCCGAAGTGCCCTTGATTATCGGGCGTGTAGACGGCGGCCTGCATGGACCGCAGCATCATCGTCTGCAGGAGCGCCGCATCGGGTCGCCCCTGGATCTGCTGCGACAGTACCTGATAGTCCTGCGGGCGCGGGCCGCGCTTCTCGCGCGCTTCAACCTGAGCGTTGCCCAGCCGAAGGCCGGTACCCGCCAGGAACTCGCGCAGCTTGGCCAGCCGGTCGGGGCTGGGGCCCTCGTGCACGCGGTAAAGCGCCGGATGCTTGTTGCTCTCCAGGAAATCGGCCGCGCAGGTGTTGGCGGCCAGCATGCATTCCTCGATCAGCTTGTGGGCATCGTTGCGACTCTGGGCGACGATCTCCGTGATGCGTCCCTGCTCGTCGCAGAGCATCTTGGTTTCGGGCGTCTCGAACTCGATGGCCCCCCGCTTCTGGCGAGCGGCCTCCAGCGCCTGGTAGAGCGCATGCAGGTCGTAGATCTGCGGCAGCACCGATTTTCGGCGCTCAATGGCAGCCACGTCCTCGCCGGTCAGGATGCCCCATACCTCGTTGTAGGTCAGCCGCGCCGCCGAATACATCACGGCCGGATAGAACTGATAGGCAATCACTTCGCCGTCAGTGTCGATCACCATGTCGGCCACCAGCACCAGCCGGTCCACCTCCGGGTTGATCGAGCACAGCCCGTTGGAGAGCTTCTCGGGCAGCATGGGAATGACCCGACGCGGGAAATACACCGAGGTGGTGCGCTCCTGGGCCTCGGCATCCAGCGCGCTGCCAGGGCGCACATAATGACTGACATCGGCAATGGCCACCAGCAGCCGCCAGCCGCGGGGCTTGCCCGTCTTTGCATCAGTCACGGGCTCGCAGTAGACGGCATCATCAAAGTCGCGGGCGTCCTCACCGTCGATCGTCACCAGCGGCACGTCGCGCAGGTCCACGCGGTTGCGGTAGTCGGCCGGCCGCAGGCTGTCGGGCAGTGCCCCCGCCTCGGCCAGCACGGCATCATTGAAACGGTGCGGCACATCGAACTTGCGCACGGCGATCTCGATCTCCATGCCCGCATCGTCCATGTTGCCCAGCACCTCGATCACACGGCCGATGGGCGGCGTGTTCAAGCCCGGCGGCGTGGTGATCTCCACCGACACCACCTGCCCGGGTTGCGCCCCCTGGGCACCCCCCGCCTCAATCAGGATGTCGTGCTTGATGCGTTGATCTTCGGGAGCGAGGATCAGCACGCCCCGTTCCTGCACCAGGCGGCCCACCACGGGCCGGTTGTTGTGCTGCGTCACCTCGACGACCTTGCCTTCCGGCCGCCCCCGGTTGTCCGTCCCCACGCGGCGCACCAGCACCCGGTCACCGTGCATGACCTTGGCCATTTCACGCGGCGGCAGGAAGATGTCGGCGCTGCCATCGTCAGGCAGCATGAAACCGAAGCCGTCTCGATGCCCCGACACGCGGCCAGGAATGAGGTCGATGCGACTGACCAGCATCAGGGCGCCCTTGCGCCCGGCCAGGATCTGACCGTCACGTTGCATGGCGGCCACACGCCGCCGCATTCCCACCAGGGCCCCTTCAGGCACCCGCATGCGCTCGATCAGCTGCTCAATGGAAAGCGGTGCGCCTTCCTCGGCCAGCGTATCCAGGATGGCCTGTCGGCTGGGGGGATCCAAATTTTTTTCTGACATCGATTTGACAAGCCTACGAAAGTACTTACAATACCACTTTATTGATTGGCCCAGATGGCGGAATTGGTAGACGCACTAGGTTCAGGTCCTAGCGCCAGCAATGGTGTGGAGGTTCGAGTCCTCTTCTGGGCACCAATTCAACAAGTCAGATGCCTCGGCAGGCTGGCTTGAAGCAGAGAATTCCCGCTTAGGCGGGATTTTTTTGCCCCACCAGATTTTTGTTTTCCCCTCTTCCGGGGCATTCAGAAAACTGGAAAAAACCTGAAGCAGTACACGCCCAGATGGCGGAATTGGTAGACGCACTAGGTTCAGGTCCTAGCGCCGGCAACGGTGTGGAGGTTCGAGTCCTCTTCTGGGCACCAATTCATCAGGTCGCAAATGTCTTGCAGCGCGCCCTGAGGCGGTAAATCCGCCAGGAAAACTCCCGCTTCGGCGGGATTTTTTTTGCCCATGCGTTTCTTCTCTCACGGCAAAGCCTCTTCAGTCACGAAGCTTCTCCCTTCATGAAGCCTGGGTCTCCATGACACCTCTGTCTTCGTGACGCCACGCTGTGCATGAAGCTTGAAGCGACCCTGCGCGTGAAGCCACCTCCCTGTTCATTGAACGTCTCTGTCCTTGTTCATTGAACATCCATCTTCATGGCACCACCACCCTGGCTGCAAATCCACTCGGACCAGGAAGCGCTTCCCGCCACAAAACGGCCCTCTCGTGACACCGCGAACCGTCACGCCATCACGCCATCACGCCATCACGCCTCAGACTACGCTTTTCATAAGACCACGCCCGGATCCGCAGAGCCCAGCTGTCGTGCAGCCAAGAGACAGGAAGGATGCGGGACGAGCGTACTGATGCACTCATGCACTCATGCACTCATGCACTCATGCACTCATGCACTCATGCACTCATGACGTACTAACGACTGGTGTGCGAACAAACAACAAACAGCCAGGAACACCGAGGCCGACACACCAACACACGTCAGGCAGCCGCACAGGCCGCGCGCTCCATGGAAAGGAGACGCAAAGAGACGTTGCAACAGCCAAGCCGACTTGCGCAAACAAGATCGCAAAGCCAAGCAAAAGCTTATGCAGGAAAAATGGTGAAAGTGGGGATTTACTGCAGATGCAGCAGCCAGATTAACCAGCTACCGAGAGATGGCGTCCCGTAGGGGATTCGAACCCCTGTACTCACCGTGAAAGGGTGATGTCCTAGGCCTCTAGACGAACGGGACTTCAAGAACTGCTTCAGTACTCATCAGCACCGAAGCACTGCATTATATACTGAAAATCTTTACTTTCAAGTCTTTCAGAAAATTTTTTTCAAAACCTTCCGAAGACCTTATCGACTGCTACCGCCCTTCTTCTCTATCAAAAATCTCCGGAAGTTCCGGAGACCTTGATCGATCAGGAAAGATGGTGGAGGTAAGCGGGATCGAACCGCTGACCTCTTGCATGCCATGCAAGCGCTCTCCCAGCTGAGCTATACCCCCAAGCGATCGATGAAGAGGATATTACCCCGTGGTTTTGGGCCTTGCAAGTCCTTTCCAGCAAAAAAGTGCAGAAACTGCTGTTTCTTAACCTTCTTTAACCTTATTGGCTGATTTTCAGGGGCCCAAGCACGCTTTTGGGTACGATTCCGTTTTCCCTTGACCATCTTTTCCCTGTCTTACTGGACTCCACCCATGACTGCTCGACTGATTGATGGCACTGCCATCTCCGCCCAGGTGCGCGAAGAAGTGCGCGAGGCTGCCCAAGAGATTCTGAATGCCACCGGGCAACGCCCCGGCCTGGCCGTGATCCTGGTGGGTGATTCGGCGGCTTCCCAGGTCTATGTTCGCAACAAGATCCGCGCCTGCGAGGCCGCAGGCTTCCATTCGGTCAGCGAGCACCTGCCCGAGGAGACCACCGAGGCCGCCCTGCTGGCCCGGCTGGATGAACTGAACAAGGATCCTGCCGTGCACGGCATCCTGGTGCAGCTTCCCCTGCCTGCCCACATCGACACGCGCCGCGTGATCGAGGCCATCTCGCCGGACAAGGACGTGGACGGCTTTCACGTGGCCAATGCCGGTGCACTGATGACCGGTGCGCCGCAGCTGGTGCCCTGCACCCCGCTGGGCGTGATGCGCCTTCTGGAAAGCACAGGCGTGCCGCTGCGTGGCGCCGAGGCCGTCATCGTGGGTGCCAGCAATCTGGTGGGCAAGCCCCAGCTGCACCTGCTGCTGCAGGCCGGCGCCACCGTGACGCTCTGCAACAGCAAGACGCGCGACCTGGCGGCGCAGACCCGGCGCGCCGATATCCTGGTGGTGGCCGTGGGCCGTCCCCGCATGATCACCGGTGACATGATCAAGCCGGGTGCCGTGGTCATCGACGTGGGCATCAACCGGCTGCCTGACGGCAAGCTGACGGGTGACGTGGACTTCGACAGTGCCCGCAACGTGGCCGGCTGGATCACCCCCGTGCCGGGCGGCGTGGGCCCGATGACCATCGCCATGCTGCTGCAGAACACCATCACGGCCGCCCGTCGTCACCTGAAGCTGGCTTGATGACTGCCTGGCCGCAGGCCGGCGCCCCGACGGACGCAGGCCGGGCACCCGGTCTGCACAGCCATCCGGCCTGTGTGCCATTGGGCATGCGGGCCGCACCTTGCGTCGGTTGTCTTCAGGGCGCCCCACCCCCATCTCGGGAAAATGCCGATGAACGGGTCCGGCGCAAGGCCGTCCCATCATCCGGCTTCTCTTTCAGGCCCGATTTCTCAGGCCATCTTTTTCATTCCTTCAGGCTTTCTTCGATTCCCTCTTTCTTCTTGCCATGACCACTCCTGCTTCCCGTGCTGCACAGTCGACGGCAGACGCCGCCCCCTCCGACAACCCGCTGCTGGACGGTCCCGGCCGACTGCCCCGCTTCACCGCCGTGAAGCCCGAGCATGTGGGACCCGCGCTGGATGTGCTGCTGGCCGACGCCGAGAAGGCACTGGCCAAGGCCACGGCAGCGGACACGCCCACCACCTGGAAGGACTTCGTGCTGCCGCTGCAACATGCCACCGAGCGCCTCGGGCACGCCTGGGGCATCGTGCAGCACCTGAATTCGGTCATGGACACGCCCGAACTGCGCGAGACCTTCAATCAGAACCTGCCGCGCGTGGTGGAGTTCTGGACCCGGATGGGGCAGGATCAGGCGCTCTTCGAGAAGTACCGCGCATTCCGCGCCAGCCCGGCCCATGAAGCGCTGGATGCCGCCCGCAAGACGGCCATTGAGCACGAGCTGCGTGACTTCCGGTTGAGCGGCGCCGAGCTGTTCTCGCCTGCACGCGAGCGTTTTGCAGCCATCCAGGAAGAACTGGCCGCGCTGCAACAGAAGTTCTCGGAAAACGTGCTGGACGCCACCAATGCCTTCGAGCTGCTGGTGCCCGATACGGAAGAAGGCAAGGCACGTCTGGCGGGCCTGCCCGAGGATGCCATTGCATCGGCCCGGGCCGATGCCGAACGGCAAGGCAAGACGGGCTGGCGCTTCACGCTGCAGTTCCCGTCGTACTTCCCGGTCATCCAGTACGCGCACGACCGCAGCCTGCGCGAGGCGCTCTACCGTGCCTATGCCACCCGGGCGGCCGAAGGCAGCCCGCAGGACAACACTGCGCTGATCCAGAAGATCCTGGCGCTGCGCGAGGAGAAGGCACAGTTGCTGGGCCTGGCCAGCTACGCCGAGCTGTCGCTCGTGCCGAAGATGGCGGACTCCCCGGCCCAGGTGGAGCAGTTCCTGCGGGACCTGGCGCAACGTGCCCGCCCCTTCGCCGAGCGCGATCTGGCCGAGCTGCGCGCCTTTGCGGCCGAGAAGCTGGGACTGCCCGAGCTGCAGGCCTGGGACATCGCTTATGCCAGCGAGGCCCTCAAGCAGGCGCGCTATTCGTTCTCGGACAACGAGGTGAAGCAGTACTTTGCGCTGCCCCGCGTGCTGGACGGTCTCTTCGGGCTGGTCGAGCGGCTCTTCGGGGTGTCGATCACCGAGGACCACGCCGAGGGCTGGCATCCGGACGTGCGCTTCTATCGCATCAGCGCGGGCGACCGGCTGGTGGGCCAGTTCTATCTGGACCTGTACGCGCGCGAGGCCAAGCAGCCGGGCGCCTGGATGAACGACTGCCGCGGCCGCCAGCACGAGGAAGGCGGCGTCGTGCAGACGCCGGTTGCCTACCTGGTGTGCAACTTCCAGGCGCCGGTCAACGGTCAGCCCGCCCTGCTCACCCACGACGACGTGACCACGCTCTTCCACGAGTTCGGCCACGGCCTGCACCACATGCTCACGCAGGTGGACACGCTGGCGGTCTCGGGCATCTCGGGTGTGGAATGGGATGCCGTGGAGCTGCCCAGCCAGTTCATGGAGAACTGGGCCTGGGAATGGGACATCGTGGAATCGATGACCCATCATGTGAAGACGGGCGAGCCGATGCCGCGTGCACTCTTTGACCGGATGCTGGCCGCCCGCAACTTCCAGGCTGGCCTGCAGACGCTTCGGCAGATCGAGTTCGCGCTCTTCGACATGACGCTGCACCAGCAGGCAGCCCGGGCGCTGGCCGCTGGCGAGACCGATCCGGTCCAGCGCATTCTGGATGCGGTGCGCGCCGAGGTGGCCGTGCTGCTGCCGCCTGCGTTCAACCGCTTCCAGAACAGCTTCAGCCACATCTTTGCCGGCGGCTACGCGGCAGGCTACTACAGCTACAAGTGGGCCGAAGTGCTGTCGGCCGACTGCTATGCCGCCTTCGAGGAGGAAGGCCTGTTCGAGCCTGCCGTGGGCCGGCGTTTCCTGGCAGAGATACTCTCTGTGGGCGGCAGCCGACCGGCCATCGACTCGTTCCGCGCGTTCAGAGGACGGGCCCCCGAGCTGGACGCCCTGCTTCGGCATAATGGGATGGTAGAAGAAGCCTAGGGAAGGCAGCGCCCCCCGGGGATCGGAACGCCATGGGCGCTCCGTACTCCGGGAGGATGGTTGATGCACGAAGTGCCCTTCCCGATATCCCCTGAACACAAGGATTTCGATGAAAGCGCTTGCGGCATCCCTGCTCGTGGTGACGGCCGGTGGCCTGGCAGCACTGCCGGGTGCCGCAGCCGAGTACAAGTGGATCGACCAGAACGGCAACGTCGTCTATGGCGACCATCCGCCAGACGAGAGCGCGGTGGCACTGCGCCGTCCGGGCGGCCTTACGGTCACGCAGACGGTCAAGGCCCCCGTCGATCCCACCCTGCAGTTTCCCCTGGCCTTGCGCGAGGCAGCACGGGCCAACCCGGTGGCGTTGTACGTGGCCAATGATTGCCAGCCCTGCCAGATGGCCGCCCAGCACCTGCGCCTGCGCGGCATTCCCTTCCAGGAATGGAAGGTGACCAGCAATGCCGACTTCGAGCGCTTCAAGGCCCTGGGTTTTTCCGGCAACGGCTTCCCCGCCATCAGCGTGGGCAGCCAGCGCAGCGTGGGCTACGAGGCCAATGCCTGGAACCGGATGCTGGATAGCGCACGCTATCCGACCGAATCGGTGTTGCCCTCCTCCTACCAGTATCCGGCGGCCGCCAACCTGTCGCCGGACATTCCGATGCAGGGCGCCACGGCCTTCCGCCAGCCCCCACGGATCATCGATGCCAGCGAAGTGCTGCCGGCCGGTGGCGAGCGGCGGGATCCGAGTGGCACGTCGGGTGGTGCTTCGGGTGGCACGGCGGCGCCGTCCGACTTCCGCTTCTGAGCATCCGCCTTCAGGGAAGATCGGCTGACCGCCCGACCCAGGGCGGTCATGCGCTTTCTGCATGAACTTATTTGCGAACCGATGCAGGCGCCGGCCTGCAGCGGGCTGCGCCAATATCCTTGCTGTCGTTGCAGCTATCATCGGTGTCGTCCCATCTGCCTGACACGACACCATGAATCTCCAGCAATTGCGTTCGGTCCGTGAGGCCGTCCGACGCGGCTTCAACCTGACCGAAGTGGCACGGGCGCTGCACACATCGCAGCCCGGCGTCAGTCGCCAGATCCGCGAGCTGGAACAGGAGCTGGGCTTCGAACTCTTCGTGCGTGCCGGCAAGCGCCTCACCTCGCTCACGCATGCCGGCTCGGTGGCCGTTCCGATCATCGAAGGCATTCTGGGCGGTGCCGAGAACCTGCTTCGGGTGGGCGAGGAATACTCGCAGCAGTCGGCCGGCAAGCTGTCGATCTCGGCCACGCATTCCCAGGCACGCTACGCGCTGCCCGATGCCGTCCATGACTTCCGCCGCCGTTACCCCGACGTGCAGCTGAACCTGCACCAGGGATCGCCTCAGCAGGTGGCCGAGATGCTGCTCAGCGGCGAAGCCGACATCGGCATTGCCACCGAGGCACTGACCGACTATGACGGGCTGGTGACGCTGTCCTGCTATCGCTGGACGCACAGCGTGATCGTGCCGCCCAATCATCCGCTGCTGGACGATCCGGAGCTGACGCTGGAGCGGGTGGCCACCTTTCCGGTCATCACCTACAGCCCCGGCTTCACGGGGCGGCTGCACATCGACGAGGCCTTCCGGGTACGCGGTCTGGAGCCCAACATGGTGCTGACGGCGATGGATGCCGACGTGATCAAGACCTATGTGGAGCTGGGTCTGGGCATCGGCATCATCGCCTCCATTGCCTTCGACGAGGAACGCGACACGCGGCTGCGCGCCATTGACGCCGGCCACCTGTTCCCGGTCAACGTGACTCGCCTGGCCTTCCGGCGCGGCGCCTTCCTGCGGGGCTATGTCTACGATTTCATCGAGACCTTCGCCTCGCCACTGACCCGCGAGGTCGTGGAACAGGCTGCCCTGCAGATGCCGGGCATCGATTTCCAGATCTGAACGGCAGCCGGCACGGCACCCGTGCCGGTCGAGAGCCGTCCCGAGACCGCCGGCCGGTCCTGCGCATGGATACGGGCCAGCGCGCAGCGTCAGATCATCGCGGCCGGATCCATCGGCTGGGGATGGGCATTGGACCAGTCGGCCCCCGCCTCGAAGCGCGTCTCCTGGCGGGCGCGCAGGTGCAGCAGACGGCCCCGCTCGATGCCCTGGCGCTGCTGCAGCTGCAGCCAGGCCTCGCGCGGCATCTCCACATCGATGAAGCTGCCGTCATCAGGGCGACGCAGTTCCAGCCGGGTGCGCGGGCCGACGGTGAGCGCCTGCGAGAACTCGACGGCCAGCGTGTCGGCGGCGGGCTCGTCCACCACCTCGATCTCGTGCGGGCGCACATAGACCGTGTTCTCATCGGCCGTGGTCCCTTCAGCCTGCTGCCCGGGTGCATGCACGGCATGGAAATGCCCGCGGAACAGGTTCACATCCCCCAGGAACTTGAGCACGAAAGGCGTGGCCGGACGGTCGTAGACCTCGTCGGGCGTGCCGACCTGCTCGACGCGCCCCCGATTGAGCACCACGACCCGATCAGCCACCTCCATGGCCTCGTCCTGGTCGTGGGTGACGAAGACGCTGGTGATGTTCATCTCATCGTGCATGCGACGCAGCCAGCGACGCAGCTCCTTGCGCACCTGGGCGTCCAGTGCCCCGAAGGGTTCATCCAGCAGCAGCACGCGGGGCTCGACCGCCAGGGCGCGGGCCAGCGCAATGCGCTGGCGCTGCCCGCCCGAGAGCTGCGACGGGTAGCGATCGGCCAGCCAGTCCAGCTGCACGAGCGAGAGCAGCGCGTGCACGCGACGCTGGATCTCGGCCTCATCGGGCCGGCGGCTGCGCGGCATCACCCGCAGCCCGAAGGCGACGTTCTCGAAGATCGTCATGTGGTTGAAGAGCGCATAGTGCTGGAAGACGAAGCCCACGCCACGCGCCTGCGGATCGGCATGGGTGGTGTCCTCGCCATGGAACAGCACGCGACCGCTGTCCGGCACTTCCAGCCCGGCGATGATGCGCAGCAGCGACGTCTTGCCCGATCCGGACGGCCCCAGCAGCGCCACCAGCGAACCCGACGGGATCTCCAGGGAGATGTCGTCGCAGACCACGGTCTGGCCGAAGCGCTTGTTCAGGTGCTCGATGAGGATGCTCATGATCAGATCCCGAAGGCGCGCCAGAGTTCCGCGTCGTTCGGGATGCGACCCTCGGCCACTTCCGGCGCGGTGACGGCGCCCGCCTGCGAGACCATGCTGCCAGGCGGCACGCTGCGCGTGAGCCAGACATTGCCGCCGATGACCGAGCCGCGGCCGATGGTGACCCGCCCCAGCACGGTGGCGCCGGCATAGATGACCACCTCGTCCTCGACGATGGGATGGCGCGGTTCGCCCTTGACCAAAGAGCCGTCCTCGCTCTGGGTGAAGCGCTTGGCACCCAGCGTGACGGCCTGGTAGAGGCGCACATGGCGGCCGATGATGGCCGTCTCGCCGATGACGACGCCGGTGCCGTGGTCGATGAAGAAATGGTCACCGATCTGTGCGCCCGGGTGGATGTCGATGCCGGTGGAGGAATGGGCCAGTTCCGACATCACCCGCGCGGTAAGCGTGATGCCCTCCTGATAGAGCAGGTGCGCCAGCCGGTGGTGAAGCATCGCCCAGATGCCCGGGTAGCAGATGAGCACCTCGTCCTTGCTGCTGGCGGCCGGGTCACCCTGGAAGGCCGCCGTCACGTCGCTGTCGATCAGCTCACGCACCCGAGGCAGCGCCTGGCTGAAATGACGGACCACATCCATGGCCCGCTCATCGTCCTGCGGCGAGAGCGTTTCACCGCCTGCCCGGAAGAGCAGTTCGCGCCGCACCTGCTGATGCAGCGCAGAGAGCGCCAGGTCCAGCGTGTAGCCCACGTAGTGGTCGATGTTCTCGGAACACAGGTCGGGCCGGCCCAGCCGGTGCGGGAACAGGGCCGCCGCCAGCCCGTTGACCACCTCGGCGAGCACCGGCCGCGAAGGCAGCAGCGGCGGACGGCCGTTGCCATTCTGACGCGCGCGCAACGCGCTTTCGCGCCGCTCGCGCAGCTGCGCCACCACCTCGTCCACGCCGAAGCGGGTCGGCTGGCATATCGATCGGGAAACCATCGCCGTTCTCCCTCTGGAAGGATGTTGTCTGCAAGGTAAAGGGGGAATATACCGCCTCGCCCCTGTGGCGTGTGACCGATGGTCTGCATCACGGGGAGCGCTTCGCGCATGACGAGGTGTCCATTCCCCGCCTGACGATCCGTCGCTGGAGGTCTTCCGGACGCTCATCATCGACGCCCTTGCTGCAGTCCGGCGGCAACGTTCCACCCCGGATGTCGCCCGCAGACTGTCCGGTCATCGCAACCGTGCAGCCTCACCCCGCCATCAATCGCTAGAATCGAAACCCACCGGCACCCTGCCCCTGGCCCGCTCCCCGAAGGATCCTGCATGACCTCCCTGCTGCTCAGCGCATTCATCTACCTGGCTTCGGCGGCCGTCGCCGTGCCGCTTTCCAAGCGACTGGGGCTGGGCTCCGTCCTGGGCTACCTGATCGCCGGCGTCCTGATCGGTCCGGTCTTCGGCCTGGTGGGCCAGGAGACCGAGAGCATCCAGCACGTGGCCGAGTTCGGCGTGGTGATGATGCTGTTCCTGGTGGGTCTGGAGCTGGAGCCGCACAAGCTGTGGCAACTGCGCTGGCAGCTGCTGGGGCTGGGGGGACTGCAGGTGGTGCTCACCATCGCGGCCATCACGGGCATTGCCATGCTGATGGGGCTGTCGTGGACGGTGGGCGTGGCGGCGGGCTGCGTGCTGTCGATGTCGTCCACCGCCATCGTGCTGCAGACCCTGGGCGAGAAGAACCTGCTGGCCAGCCAGGGGGGTCAGGCCAGCTTCTCGGTGCTGCTCTTCCAGGACATCGCGGTGATCCCGATGCTGGCGCTGCTGCCGCTGCTGGCGCTGCCCGAGCTGGCCGGCCAGGCCACCGAGGCCGCGCACCATGCCGACGCGGTCAACCTGCTGGCCGGCCTGCCCGCCTACGAGAAGGCGGGCATCACCTTCGGGGTGATCGCACTGATCGTGGTGGGGGGCCATTTCCTGGCCGGCCCGATCTTTCGCTACATTGCCGCCGCGCGGCTGCGCGAAATCTTCACGGTGGTGTCGCTGGCGCTGGTCATCGGCATTGCGGTGCTGATGTCGCTGATCGGGCTCTCACCCGCACTGGGCACCTTCCTGGCCGGCGTGGTGCTGGCCAACAGCGAATACCGGCACGAGCTGGAAAGCAACATCGAGCCGTTCAAGGGGTTGCTGCTGGGGCTCTTCTTCATCACGGTGGGTGCCGGCGTCGACTTCGAGCTGCTGGCCCATCAGGGCTGGAAGATCCTGGGCATCACCCTGTGCGTGATCGTTGCCAAGGGCCTGATCCTGCTGCTGCTGGGCAAGGTGTTCCGCCTGAAGCGGCTGGACCAGAAGCTCTTTGCGCTGGCGCTGGCCCAGGCCGGCGAGTTCGGCTTCGTGCTGCTGTCGCTCGTCGAGAGCAACGGCGTGATGCCCTCGCACATCGCCAAGCAGCTGCTGCTGGCGGTGGCGCTGTCGATGCTGTTCACGCCGCTGCTGTTCATCCTCTACGACAAGGTGATGGTGCCGCGCGCCTATGCCCGAGCCAAGGCAGGTGATGCCGTGCGGCCCGACGTGATCGAGCAGAAGCACCCGGTGATCATCGCCGGCCACGGCCGCTTCGGGCGCGTCATCAACGCCATGGTCACGGCCTGTGGCTACAAGACCACCGTGATCGATCACAACGCTGCCACGGTGGCGGGCTACAAGCGCTTCGGCGTCGAGACCTACTTCGGGGACGCCTCCCGCCAGGAGCTGCTGCTGATTGCCGGGCTGGCCGAGGCGCGACTGCTGGTGGTGGCCATCGACAATCACGAGCAGGCCATGAAGATCACCGAGTTCGCCCGCAAGACCAATCCGGGCATCAAGATCGTGGCCCGTTCCTACGACGCGCAGCAGACCTACGAGCTGTACCACGCCGGCGCCGACGAGATCGTGCGCGAGAACTTCGACTCGGCGGTTCGCTGCGGCAAGCGGGCACTGGAATGCCTGGGCATGCCCAAGCTGAAGGCCGAGGAGGTGGGCAACCTCTACTTCCATCGCAACCGCCACGGCATGGCCATGGCCGCCAAGGCCTATGACCCCAGCATCGGCATGTTCGAGAACAAGGCGCTGATCGAGATCGTGCGGGCCGAGATGGCCGAGACCGAACGGCTGATCCGCCAGCTGCTGCATGATCAGGCCATCTCATGGCCCAAGGACATGGCCGAGACCACCACCGAACATGGAGACATGAACATGCAGGAGCCCGTCGAAGGAGGCTGAACGGCATGAAGGAGAACGAGGAGACGACATCGGCGGGCAACAAGGCCAACCAGCGCACGGACCCGCCGCACGCCGGGCGGCCCGCATCATCGGGACCGGCAGCCTTGGGGGCAACAGACGCCGCCGCCCCGGCCCCGCAGACGTCCACGGTGCGCCGCGGCTGGCCGAAGGAAGGCTGGCTGCTGCTGTTTGCGGTGGCGGCGCTGGCCTTCAACCTGCGATCACCCATCGTGACCATCGGCCCGCTGGTGGGCATGATCCGCGACGATCTGGGCGTCTCGGGCAGTTTCATGGGCTTCGTGACGGCGCTGCCGGTGCTGGCCTTTGCGCTGTTCTCTCCCTGGGCGGCGCGACTGGGCCGCCGCTACGGCATGGAGAACGTGCTGGTCGCATCCCTCGTCGTGCTGATGGCCGGCATTGCACTGCGCTCGGCCCTGCCGTCGCCGCTGACGCTGGTGCTGGGCACGGCACTGCTGTCTGCGGCCATTGCCATGGGCAACGTGCTGCTGCCCGCGCTGGCGAAACGCAATCTTCCCGGCCGGGTCGGCTTGGCGGTCGGCACGCTGTCGGTGGTCATGGCCTTGTCTTCGGCACTGGCCGCATCGGCTTCCGTTCCGCTGGCGGAATATGCGGGCTGGCAATGGTCGCTGGCGGTATGGCTGCTGCCCGCAACGGCCGCATTATGCGTATGGCTGGCCATAGCGCGCCGCGCAGGTGCGGAAAGGCCGTCTGAAAATATGCTTTCAGACGGCCTCACAGGCAATATATGGCGGCTGCGTCCGGCTTGGTGCCTCAGCGCGTTTATGGGTTTGCAGTCCCTTCTGTTTTATTCGCTGGTCAATTTCCTGCCTTCGGTGCTGATGGAAAAAGGCATAGGAACCGCCGCCGCAGGCAATTATGTCGCCTTATTTCAAATCGGCTCCCTGGCCGGCAGCCTGTCGGCATCGTTTCTGTTCGCCCGCATCAGGCACAGGCAGTGGTTCAATCTCGGCTTAAGCCTGATGATGCTGGCGGGCATCTCGGGCTTGTGGCTGATGCCGGCCGGCACCGCCCCGCTGTGGATTCTCTTGGCCGGTGCGGGCACTTCGGGCTGCTTCGCGTCCGCTTTAATGCTGTTTGCACTCCGTTCGTCCGACAGCCGTACCGCCGCAGCTCTCTCCGGCATGGCGCAAACCGTCGGTTATTCCATTGCCGCCGTCGGTCCGCTCGGCATGGGCCTGCTTTACGATGTTTCCGGTTCGTGGTCGGCATCATTATCCGTTTTAAGCGTGCTGATGCTTGCCGAATGCGTGTTGGCATGGTTTGTCGCCCGCCCCGACATCATCCGTTAAAGGAATCATGATGCGAAACTTGATGTTATGTATTCTGTTACTTTCAACCTACGCTTCAGCCGAAGTGCGCTTCTACGGCAGCCTCGGCAGCGGCATTGAAAGCGGACGTTTCCGCTGGAACGGCCAAAGCACCACGCAAACTGCCGTGCGCG
>ERZ773087.1414-NODE-1414-length-15254-cov-26.209751_pt1 | contig 15254 bp, 13 predicted proteins | sample MGYA00511375_ERZ773087 | MGnify/ENA primary metagenome ERZ773087 (study PRJEB29015, sample SAMEA2737995) | human oral metagenome | biome: human oral; feature: human-associated habitat; material: dental | place: China | collected 2063 ...
CTTTTCCGCCATCAAAATCAATTACAAGAACGTCATTTTCTTCTTCTGCATTTTCAAACATTTCTTTCAAAACTTCTTTCTTGCTGTCTTTCGTTAAATCGTTTACAAGTTCAATAATTCTTGGGAAATCTTCCTCAAAAATTTTTCCGTATCCGACAAACTCGTCAAAGTTGCTGTTATAAATTTCAGCTTTTTCTATTGTTCTGCTGTCATAGTCAGCAACAATGACATCCCCTTCGTTTTGGAAAGAAAATTTAAGTTTTTGTTCTGCAATAAATGCTTCTATTGCAACGCCTGCACAAGCTTCGATGTTTCTTGTTTCAATTTCTCTGTTTAATTTTTTTAAATTTAAATATTTCATTTTTTTCTCCTTTATTATATGTTTTTTTGGAACAGATTTTATCTTTTCCGCATTTACTAAAAACTTGTTTTCAGTAGGAAGGGAAACTCCCTGACTACATAAACATTATAACATAATAATATTAATTTGTCAACAATTATTTTATAATTGTTGACTGTTGCTTCGCATTAGTCAATATAAAATTATAGATTTTTTTTAATTTTTTTCAATTGAAAGATAAATTAAAAAAGCAGGCTTTTTGTCCTGCCTTTTAGTTTTTAATCCCTTGAATAATGTCTTCTTTTTAAACTGTCATCAAATTTGCAGTTCTTGGCATTCCATTTTTTCTTTCCATCCTTTATTACAAGCCTTGTACTGCCTTCAAGGAACTTTTCCATATTGAAATTTTCAACTGAAGGAAGTTCAGCCAGAAAATCGGCAAATTCCCAAGTGAACTCATTTTTTTCATTTTTCCTGTTTAGAAAATGCTGCCTCTTGAGGTAGGTGTATAAAGTCTCAACTTCATGAAAATAAGGGGTTCCGTAATAATCTTTAACCGTTTCCCATTCCTTGGCTGTAAATATTCGCCATCCTTTTGCTGATTTTTTCATTCTAGGGCTTACAGCGCTTGAAAGATTTTCACGCGAAGTTCCGATTTCGTCGGCAAATTCCTTTAAAGTCCCATCCCAGTCCACCACTCTTCCTGACTGGCTTACAAATATAAATTTTTGTCTCCTTGTATCAGGAATTCTTTTCTTCTCTTCTTTTTTTCTTTTCCTTCTTTCCTGTATTTCTTCACTTTTCACGGCAAAGATGCAGTTTCTTTTTCCAAAGGGCCTTGTTTCGTCTTTCGGCCTCAATATAATTTCATCTTCAATAAATTTCTTGAGATCATATCCTTCGATTTTTGCAAGATCGGCAACAAGCTCGTCAATCGTGTTCCACGCTTTCCTGCCACAATATTTTTCCTGCCTTCTGAACACTCCGTAAACTTTCTGATAGTTAGGATTGCCTTTGGAAGGATAAAAAGGCCCCAGCTTTCTTCTTTTTTCCTCCTTTTTCCAGGAATATCCTTGCCATTTAAATTCAAGCCTCTCATTGTCAAGCTCTATCCTTCCGACAGCAAACGACTTCTTGTCAAACCCTGGTATATTTTCAATATCCTCAAGGAACTCTTCCAAACTTTCATATCTGCTTTTAAGATTTTCACATTTCAGATATGTTTTCTGCGCGTTTTCAAAAATTTTCTTATCTAATTCATACATTTACTCACATTTCCTTTCTTTTTTCATATTTTAACCTTTTTTAAATGGTTTGTCAAGGGTAAATTTTTAAGTTATAAGGAATCAAAAAATAAAAAACAATACAAAAATCAATAGTTTTTTCAAGTTTTAATTTCAATATTTTTAAAAATTATTGTTTAGAAATTTTTGAATTAATGCTGAAAAATAAACTTCTTATAATCTTTCTTTCTAATAGTTGCTTTTTTTTAAATAAAGAGTTATAAAACCAGAAGATAAAATATATAATTTTAATTATGAAACAAACAAAATTTTTATTATTGCTGTTACAGTCATTGTCAGTATTTTTATTTTTGGCTATACCTATACAAAGTATTGCGCAGGGACAAGATGCCAAACATCATTGGAATGGAAACCCTATTAATAGCGTAGTCAATCACTCCGATGATGATATGAGTACAGTGTATCTTTACAATGTTGGAACGGGTAAATTCCTTAATGCAGGTAGCTACTGGGGAACGGTAGCTGTGGGCTTTAAAGTGGGTATGACTATACATATTTTAAAGAATGACAGTCATTATAAGATGAGAGGACCACTTGCTACTACTGAAGGAAACTTGATAGCAAATCTGGCGGTGCAAATCGCCCTAGCTTTATAATGAGAATACAATGAAACAACCTATAATTCAGTTTGAAAATTTCACTTTTCAATATCAGGCCCAGCTGGAGCCGACCTTAAAAGAGATTGATCTGACCATTTACGAAGGCGAAAAGGTCTTAATTGTCGGGCCTTCTGGGTCAGGAAAATCAACTCTGGGCCAGTGTCTAAACGGTATTATCCCTAATATCTATAAAGGCCAAGCTAGCGGCCACTTAAAGGTTCAGGGACAGGATGCCTTTGCGTCTAGCATTTATGACAAGTCCAATTTAGTCAGTACAGTTCTACAAGATACAGATGGTCAGTTTATTGGCCTCAGTGTGGCGGAAGACTTGGCTTTTGCTTTGGAAAACGACATGGTTGAATTACCTGTCATGAAAGAAAAAGTTCAGCATTGGGCGGAGAAATTAGACTTGGTGAATTTGCTTCAGCATCGGCCTCAGGATTTGTCTGGCGGTCAAAAGCAACGGGTCAGTCTGGCAGGTGTCTTAATTGATGAGAGCCCCATTTTACTCTTTGATGAACCTTTGGCTAATCTGGATCCGAAGTCTGGCCAGGATGCAATTGATTTGATTGATCAGATTCACAGGGAAGCTGGAACGACCACCATTATTATCGAGCATCGTTTAGAGGATGTCCTTTATCGCTCAGTAGACCGTTTGGTCTTGGTCAATGATGGTCGGATTCTCTTTGATGATCACCCCGATCTTTTGCTGAAGACAACTTTACTGGCTGAAAATGGGATACGAGAGCCCCTCTATCTGACTACCTTGCGCCAGCTGGGACTTGATATAGCTGAGATGGATCATTTGTCTGACTTAGCTAGTCTAGATTTGCCAGCTTTGCCATTTTCAAAAGAAACTGTTGGGGAGGCGATTCAAGAAAGGGGTTCTAACCTATTTTCTGTTGAGAATATCAGCTTTTCTTATGGCAAGCGACCTGTTTTGCAGGATATTTCTCTTGAGATTGCTAAGGGAGAACGGATTGCTATTGTCGGCAAGAACGGGGCCGGTAAGTCCACTCTAGCCAAGGCTTTCTGTCAATTTATCCAGACAGAGGGTGCCTACAGTTGGCAGGGAAAAGATATCAAGGGTGATTCTATTAAGGAGCGAGCGGAACGGATAGGCTATGTGCTGCAAAATCCTAATCAGATGATTTCAGAAACCATGATTTTTGATGAAGTGGCCCTAGGTCTTCGCTTGCGAGGTCTCCCTGAGGAGGAAATCGAAGAGCGAGTCTTGGCAGTTTTGAAGACTTGTGGCCTGTATGAATTTAGGAATTGGCCTGTTTCAGCCCTGTCTTTCGGCCAAAAGAAGCGGGTGACAATAGCATCTATCTTGGTCTTAGGGCCAGAAGTCATCCTGTTAGATGAGCCAACGGCGGGCCAAGATCAGCGCAATTATACGGAAATTATGAACTTCTTGGATGAGCTGAATCAAAAAGGGCATACTATTATCATGATTACCCATGATATGCAGTTGATGCTGGATTATTCTGACCGTGCGATTGTAATAGTGGATGGTCAGGTTTTGGCGGACAAATCACCTGCCCAAGTACTGACTGATAAAGATTTGATTGCGGCAGCGAATCTGAAGGAAACCTCCATTTTTACTCTGGCTAAGAAGTTGGGAGTTGACCCTCTAGCCTTGACAGAGTTTTATATGAAAGAGAAGGGAGCAAGCCATGTTTCAAGATAAGAAAATCATTGGTTATCATGCTGGAACTGGCTTTGTTCATAGTCTGTCAGGTGCCAGTAAATTATTATTTTTCATCCTTGTGTCTGTAGCAGCCATGATTAGCTATGATACGCGACTTTTGCTAGTGATCGCTATCCTATCTCTGTCACTTTTTCGCTTGTCAGGAATTCGTCTGCGAGATGTTAGCTTTGTCTTGGTTTTTGCAGGAGTCTTTGCCATCCTCAATATACTGATGGTTTATCTCTTTGCGCCCCAGTATGGTCAGGATATTTATGGGAGCAGTACGGTTCTGCTGAATGGTTTCGGAATTTATAATGTTTCCTTGCAGGAATTATTTTATCTCTTCAATCTATGTTTGAAGTACCTCTGTACCATTCCTTTGGCAATTATTTTTCTGATGACAACACATCCCAGTCAATTTGCTTCCAGTCTCAATCAGATTGGTATTCCTTATAAAATCGCCTATTCTGTCAGTCTGACTCTCCGCTATATTCCAGATTTACAAGAGGAATTTTACCTGATTAAGATGTCTCAAGAGGCGCGTGGTTTAGAATTGTCGAGTAAGGCCAAATTGAGCCAGCGAATTAAGGGGAATTTACAGATTATTATTCCTTTGATTTTCAGCTCTTTAGAACGAATTGAGACGATTGCGACAGCCATGGAACTCCGCCGTTTTGGAAAAAATAAAAAGAGAACCTGGTATACCTACCAAGCCTTTACCAAGTTAGATGTCCTTGTTATTACTCTTTCTCTAGCTTTCTTGTTGATTAGTTTAGGTTTATTCTTTGTCAACCATGGACGATTTTATAATCCTTGGAGATAGGAAATGGAGAACAGAAGGTATGGGGAAAAAGAGTCTTAAAGAAGAATACAGGTTACAGATTCAGCTTGTTTTGGTCATTTATCTGATTTGCTTTATACTACGGATTGCAGAATACCTGATTTTGAGGACAGATCAGACATTCTGGGGAGAATCATTTGTCCACAAGCTTCTGGGGCTAATGCTACTGGTTCCGGCTTTGCATTTCTATGGTTTGAATTCAAAACAGATCGGCTTTGGGACAAAAGGTTTGTTCCCTTATGCTAGTTTGGGTCTAGTCTGGGGGAGTCTGTTTTTTGCCTTAGCTTATCTGATAGAAATCACTTTGTTGCTGAGTCAAGGCAATCTTTTAGGACTTGATTTCTATGTATCTGCTTATTCGGTCAGTGGTAATATTGGCCAGCAAAGAGGCTTTCTTTTTCTGTTGATCTGTCTGGTAGGCAATCTCATTAATGTCCTCATGGAAGAAGGAATCTTCCGTGGACTTTTTCAAAAAGTTTTTGAAAGAAAATACAGCTTTTTGAAGGCGGCTCTTTTGTCCAATCTTCTTTTTGGTTTTTGGCATATTATGGGACCATTCAGAAGTTTTCTCGATGGGGAAATGAGTTTGACAGGCTTCTGGATTAATAGTTTGATTTTAATTCTCACCAGTTTTCTAATTGGCTTTCAGTTTGCTCTTATGACCAAGATGACAGGCAGCCTTTATATGGGGATGGCCGTTCATTTTGTTAATAATACGGTGGTTAATCTGCTTCATGTTCTGTCAAAAGGCGGAGTGGATCAGCTATTGAGCCTTAGAATCACCGTGGCTCAGACCTTGTCATTTTTGGTGCTTTTGATCATCTATCAAATACGAAAGCGATCGCGTAACGAAGTTCTTTAGTACATCGGATTTTTTTCAACTAATCTCAACGAGACATTTAAAAAGCAGGCAATTTCTGAATTGCTTGCTTTTCTTCTTATAATGGTCTTTTGTTTGGCATGCCGGCTTTGCGGGGGTATTTGTTGGGGGTTTCTTTCTTCTTTTCTACCACTGTGATAAAGCGGGGGTCGCCGTTTGGTAGGGCATAGCTGAGGTTGTCTTGGACCTTGCTAAAGAGTAAGTTGAGGGCGTTTTTTGCTTCATCCAGTTCCTCCGGAGCATTGGAAGCCTTGAGCGCCAGCAATTTCCCGCCAACTTTTAGATAGGGAATGGTCAGTTCAGACAGGACTTGCATGCGAGCGACTGCACGGGCAGTGACCAGGTCAAATTGAGCTCGAAAGGCCTTATCCTGAGCAAAGTCTTCTGCACGACCGTGGTAGAAGTGAACCTTGTCCAGCCCGATCTCTTCTGCCAGCAGTTTGAGGAAGTTGATTCGTTTATTGAGCGAGTCAATGATGGTCACATCCAGCTGAGGGCAGATGATTTTCATAGGGAGACTGGGAAAGCCAGCACCGGCTCCGATATCCAGCAGCTTAAGCTCTTGATTGTCAATCAGGCCTTGTAAAACAGGGGCAATTGAATCATAGAAATGCTTGAGATAGACTTCATTTTTCTCGGTGATAGCTGTCAGATTGATTTTTTCATTCCATTCGACCAAGAGTTCAAAATAACGCTCAAACTGATCTTTCTGGCGGTCATTTAGCTCAATTCCCTCTTGGCTTAGGAGCTGGTAAAATTCTTGCGGTGTCATAATTTTATCCTTGTTTATCAGTATTTATCCTATTATATCACAAAAAGAAGTCCCCGGCATTCTGCCAAAGGGCTTCTTTTTTATATGCCAATCTGATTGAGCTCCGCCAAGAGCAGCCGGCGACGCTCATTTTGATGGGCAGTTGGGTCAAAGAGAACTTCTTTTTTGATCTTGCCATCTAAAATGAGTAGGACCTTGTCGGCGTAGGTAGCCACACTGACATCGTGGGTTACCAGAAGGATACTTGCGCCCTGCTGGTGGAAGTGCTGCATGAGCTCCATAGCCTGACGGCCGGCTTGAGAGTTGAGCGCTCCTGTCGGCTCGTCAGCAAAAATGATTCGAGGCTGGTTCATGAGAGCCCGACAGATGCCAGCTCGCTGGAGCTGGCCGCCCGATACCTGATGGATAGAGCGGTTGGCAATGTCCTTAATTCCGGTCAGAGCCATTAACTCCTTGGCTCGCTCATAGGCTGCCTTTCGCTCACTGCCTTTCTTACCAATAATACTCGGTAGGCAGATATTGTCTAGGATATTGAGATTTTTCAGGAAGGTTGCCTGCTGGAAGACAAAGCCAAATGCTGCTCTGCGAAGGCGGTCTAAGTCTTTATCTTTCATGGCCAGCAAGTCCTGCCCTTCATAAAGAATCTGGCCTTGGTCAGGTCTGTCAATGGTGGACAGAAGATTGAGAAGAGTTGATTTCCCGCAGCCAGACGGCCCCATGATGGCGATGAATTGGCCGCTTTCAATCTCTAGCGACAAATCACGGAGAATGGGCTCCTGATTTTCCTGATAGCTTTTGCTGAGGTTATGTGCTTCTAATAACATAGGCTTCTCCTCGGATGTAAAATAAATGCTAAGTGCTCGAAAGCTATCTGCTTAAGGTCAATGTTCCTTTAGATAACGTCCAATTTCCAGCTTGTTCAGCGCTCGGAGACTGATGTGTGCTGCTGTGAGTCCGCTAAGAAGCAGAGCCAGCGGTGTCCATAGAAAAGTAAGAGACTTATTGATGATGAGCTGGAGTTTGCTGATACCGAAGCTGCTGAGCAGCAGACTGCAGACTTCTTGCCCTAGGCTAAGGAGCAGCAGGTCGGCTATTGCCAGAGCCAGCATCAAGATGAAGCAGACGGCGAGCAGGTAGTGGCTCCTGAGTCGTTCACTGCCAAATCCCAGCATTCGATAAAGTGCCAAGTCAGCTTGGTCCTTGGTGAAAATCATATAGACAAAGAGAGTCATTAGGATGAAGACAATGATGAGTCCTGTCCAGAAAACGCTGGTCTGAATCAGGCGGAGCATAGCTAGAGTGTCATCAAAGGTCTGATGGAAAAAGTCTTCTACGTCGGTTAATTTATAGTTGGAATAGCGTTTTTTCCATTCGTTGATTTTTTGAACTTTGTTGCTAGCATCTTTAAGACGGATGGTCGTCAGACTATTGAGCGTTTGCGCTTGCTTTGTCACAAAGACAGCCTTGGCGGTCTTGCCGCCGTAGGTCAGGTCTGAGTAGATACCGACTACTTTTAGTTTTCTGGCTTGATCGTCTACCGTCAAGGTCAGGCTGTCTCCTACTTTTAGCTTGAGCTCTTCTGCCTTAAGCTTGGAGAGGGCAATTTCATGCTCGTTTTTAGGATAGCGGCCTTGGCTGTATTTGACTGGAAATCTTGCGTGGTTTCCCAGAGTTACCCGCAACTGCTGGGTCTGACCTTGCTGGTCTTGATAGGAGAAATTCTGGCTCTGGTACTGATTAATTTCTGCTATATCCTTGTCTGCCTGCAGTTCTTTCAGAAGCTGGGCAGCCTTGGTATCGATATCTTCAGTCTGAGAAATATCAACCAACACATCTGCCTGACCAGCTCCCAGATATTGGATGAAGTGTCTGTCCGTCACCGTACTGTAGAGACTGGCTGGCAGCAGAATGAGCAAGCTAATCAGACTGACAATGACCAACATAGTCAAATAGAGTTTTTTATGATTTAGAATCGTTTTTAGTGCGAAATAGGGTCTGTCTAAGAAGGGGATAGGCGGTAATCCCATTTTGGGAGTAGAAGGAGTCTCGGTCAGACTGTTGGAAGAAGCTAATCTTAAAGCTTGGCCGGGCGTCATTTTCTTAAAAGAGTTGAGGGGACGAGCAGTTAGCCAGAAGACCAAGAGACAGAGCAGCAAAGCTACTAGCATTTCCAAAAGATAGCTATAGAAGGGCGTCGGACTTTGCCCCATAGACAGTGCCATCTGCTTTTTAAAAGGAGCACTTAGAGAAAAGGACAGTCCCCAGCCTACGATGGTTGCCAGAGCCAGGCAGAAATAATACTTGGTCAGGTAGACCCTGCTGATAAAGCTTTGGGGCAACCCCATTACCTTCATAAGGGCAATCTGCTGCAGGTCTTCTTGAATCTTGGTCAAGAGGGCAAAGCGCATGCAGAGAAAGGTGATGCCAATGATGGCCATAACCAGCAGCCCCATGACTAGTATGACGAGAGCATCATTGAAGCCGTTAATCATCTTGATAGTCGGATAGGTAATCATAGGCGGTCCATTGGACTCAAGTTTCGCATTTTTATAGGCTTGCTCGATGGTAGAAATCTGACTAAGCTTATGCACTCGAAAGGCAATCAGTTTCTCATTAGATGCAAATGCTTCTTTTTTCAGAGTCTGCAAATCAGTCTGCGAGATCAGAAAGCGCTTGGAGGATACCAGGCCGGCATTCATCTGGGCATCTCGAATAAAGCCCTGAACGGTTAGCTGTAGCTTGCCGACGCTTATTTGGTCACCGATTTTGATTTTTCCGCTATTGTAATAATAAATAGGGATATAAACTTGCCCTGGACGAGGCTGGGCTGGCTGGTTATTCTGATCCAGCAGAAAGTCAAAGTTTTGGTTCTGACTGGAAAAGCCATTATCTTGGGAGCCGTCCTGAAGTGAGTTTTTCTCATTGATGCGGATGGCTGATCCTTCCACATTGACAAATTCTGTCACTTGCCAATCGGCAATTTCTGGATGCTGCTGGACAAAGTTTTTCAGACGTTCTCGGTCGACGCTTCCGCTGTGCATTTGTAGCAGGTGAGGACTTTTAGCTGTTTCTACAAAGCGCTCAATTGAGCTAGTGAGACTGACGGTCAGGTGAGTGGCTGCAAAGCTTAGGGTCAGAGTCAGAAGCAGGAAAAGTCCGATGACCAGCATGCTGATTTTATTTTCTTTTAGATCATTTTTTATCAATCGTTGAAACATATTCCAGCTCCTTTACTGAACGTGCTCGGGAGAGCAGATAAGCACCGATGCTGATAGAGATACCGGATAGGATAAAGAGCAGACCGTAGCCTCTGCCTCCTCCAACACCGATGATTTTTCCGACAGAATTGGCCAACCAGCCAAAGTAAGTCAGCGAGGGCTTGAAAAGACTATCTGCCACCCAACCCATGCCGGCATAGGCTAGAACATAGCCCAACTGAGAAATAATCCCAATGGTTCCCCAGACCTTGCCCTGATCCGCTTTATTGATATTGATGCGGACCAGATAGTCAATGGCTGTATTGGCGAAAGGCAGGGCTGCAAAGAGGAAAAAGCCAAAGCAGCAAATCCAGATGAAATTTTCCTTCATTCCCAGCCCAACCATGAAGAGTCCCAGTAGAAATAGAGATAGGCAGAGCATACGATGGAAGTGTTTTTTGATAGCAACTATCCCCAGAACCAAGCCTCCTATCAGCATCCCGCTGCTGGAGATGGTCATGACCCAGCCGGCTGTTTTGGCATCTGCGAAAGCCAGCACCAAGGGAGAAAGCAGGATTTGGACTGTTCCCAGAAAGAAGGAAAAGCCTGTTCCAGCTAAGACTAAAAACCAGATGCCTTTTTTTCCATAGACGATTTGAAAACCTTTAAGGAAATCAGCCCAGAAACGGCTATCACTGCTATAAACTTGTGAATGAATGGCCCGTCGGGCTAGCAAGGTGCAGGCTACTGTCACGAAAATGGTCGAAAAATCCAGCAACAGAATCGTGCTGATATGTCCACTCGCCAAAATCATTCCAGCCAAGGCTGGTGAAATCAGATAGCGGGCAATGCCATTAATCTGGGACAAACCAGTTGCTTTTGATAACTGATCTTCCGGCAGCAAGTCGGAAATCGTAGCTCGAAAGGCCGGATTGACCAAGGCTGAAAAGAGCGAACTAATGGCAGCTCCGATACAGATAAAAATCAAAGCAGGATTCTTCAGACTAAAGTAAATCCAGAGAACTCCTAAGCCTGACAGACCATCCCCCAGAGCCATCAGCAATCTTCGGTCATAGCGATCTGCCAGAATTCCAGCCAGAGGAGTAACCAAAAGACCGGGTAGAAAAGCACAAAGCGTAACAAAAGAAGAAACAGAAACCAAACCGGTCAGCTGGAAGATATAAACTCCTAAAGCGAAAGAAGTCATACCAGAGCCGATTTCCGAGATGAAGCTTCCTATCCAAATCAATAAAAAGAGTCTAAAGCCTGATTGTTTCATAGTTGCCTCCTAATCTTGTGATGTCAAGTAAGTGTAAATAGTAAATCTAGTAATTAGCTGTCTAGCTGCTTTGTGTCTGAATCAAAGATAGAAAGGAATTGAAGTAGCCTTGCCGGCTGTGAAAAATAGTTTCTAAAAGATAGAGAAAAGCCTGTAGTTTTTGCTGCTGTTTTTCTGGGGGGAGAGCCTGAAAACTGCTGCCAAAAGCTTGTAGTGAATAAGTAAGAATCATTTCCAGGCTTTCGTAGGGATAATCAGTCTTCATGTCTCCAGCAGCGATGCCGTCTTGGATGATGGGAAGTAAAATCTGAGGTGCCCGTTCAAGAAGAATTTGATTGGTCTTTTCGTGCAGGAGCGCATTTTGCGGCTGATTGAGATGCAGCAGCACTTCCTCTCCCTCTTGATGATTAAGATTCAGAGCAGCCATGCTGCCAACCAAGCGCTCTAGGACAGTTAGTTCACGATTATCAGCAAAGGCTTGGGAAGCTGTAAATGCTCTTTCAATGGTTCGCTCAATGATGGCATCCATTATCTCTTCCTTAGAAGAAAAGTAATAGTAGAGAGTACCGCGGGCAATTTGAGTCGCTTCTAAAATCTGGGAGATAGAGGTCTGGTCAAAGCCTTGCTCCATAAAAAGCTTCTGAGCAGTATCTAGAATAAAGTCTTTTTTATTGGCCATGCTTGCATCCTTTTTAGTAGTAAAATTTTATTCGACCGACAGTCGGTTTATCCTTTCCTTTATCATACATCTTTTCTAAATCCATGTCAAGAATAAAGACAGTTCCACTATTTTTTGATATAATAAGTCTAATCAAAATTGAAGGAGTATATCATGACTTTTATTATTATTCTTATTATTGTCGCGGTTTTAGCATTCTTTGTCGTTGGCGCATACAATACCTTGGTTAAAAGCCGCATGCAGACTCAGGAAGCTTGGAGCCAGATTGATGTGCAGCTCAAACGCCGTAATGATTTGATTCCCAACCTCTTGGAAACGGTCAAAGGCTATGGGAAGTATGAGCAGGCAACCTTGGAAAAGGTAACACAACTGCGCAACCAAGTAGCTTCAGCTGCTTCACCAGCAGAAGCTATGCAAGCCAGTGACGCCCTTTCTCGTCAGATTTCTGGAATCTTTGCAGTTGCTGAAAGCTATCCAGATCTGAAAGCTAACACCAACTACCTGAAGTTGCAAGAAGAGCTGACCAATACAGAAAATAAAATCGCTTATTCTCGTCAGCTTTATAATTCAGTAACTAGCAACTACAATGTCAAGCTGGAAACTTTCCCAAGCAATATTGTTGCAGGAATGTTTGGCTTTAAAGCTGCAGACTTCCTCAAAACACCAGAAGAAGAAAAGGCTGTACCAAAAGTTGACTTTGGCAGCACTGGACTAGGTGACTAAGATGCTATTTGATCAAATTGCCAGCAATAAAAGGAGGACTTGGCTCCTCCTTATCGCTTTTTTCGGTCTCTTAGCTCTTGTTGGAGCAGCTATTGGCTATCTCTGGCTGCGGTCTGCTCTAGGTGGTGTCTTGCTTGCCTTGATTATCGGAGCGATTTATGCCGGAGTGATGATTTTTCAGTCTACAGAGGTTGTCATGGCGATGAACGGAGCTCGCGAGGTCTCTGAGCAGGAAGCGCCCGAACTCTATCATATTGTTCAGGATATGGCCATGGTCGCTCAGATTCCTATGCCACGTGTCTATATCGTAGAGGATCCCTCTCCCAATGCTTTTGCGACCGGTTCTAAGCCGGAAAATGCAGCTGTCGCAGCAACGACAGGTATCTTGCAAATCATGAATCGTGAGGAGCTTGAGGGAGTAATTGGCCATGAAGTCAGTCATATTCGCAATTATGATATTCGAATTTCAACGATTGCTGTGGCTTTGGCCAGTGCTATTACCATGTTGTCTAGCCTGGCTGGCCGGATGATGTGGTTTGGTGGCGGACGGCGCAGTAGTAATGATCGAGATAACGATAGTGGTTTGGGAATTATTCTCCTTATCGTATCGCTGATTGCCATCATTCTGGCTCCTCTGGCAGCTACCTTGGTGCAGTTGGCCATTTCTCGTCAGCGGGAGTTTCTGGCTGATGCTTCCAGTGTAGAGCTGACCCGCAATCCGCAAGGGATGATTAATGCCCTACTCAAGCTAGATCGCAGCGAGCCTATGGAACATCATGTCGATGATGCAAGCGCAGCTCTCTATATCAGTGACCCTAAGAAAGAAGGCGGACTGAAGAAACTCTTCTATACGCACCCTCCTATCTCAGAGCGGGTGGAGCGCTTGAGACAGATGTAAAAACTGGGAAATTTAAATTATTCCCAAAAGTTAGATAAATAACTAGTAAAAGGATTTAGTTCTGCATTGGACAGGACTAAGTCCTTTTCATTTTACTTTCTTTAAGTCATGTCTAAAAGATGTTCACTCAGATTGTGTTACAATTTTATTTCAGTCGTCTATAAATCTTAGATTATCCAAGTTAATTTTTGTATGAGTAAGGAAGCTACGTTTAGAAAAGTCAGTGTTTTCAAGTTGTCAGGTTGAACCTGTCTGCTTTTCGTTCATATTTCTAGTTTTCATGAAAAAACATATTATTTTCAAAAAAATCACTATATTGAGTTGTTCTACCATTCAAGTTAATTGAATTGTATTGTTTTGACATCTAAAGTAATTTTTTAGAAAAATAATTGTAATATATTACGAGTATATTAAACTTAGTAGGAATTTTTTATTGCATATATGAAACCGGGGGTTCGGTATGTTGAAAACATTTGGAAAAATTTTCAAAGTCATTAGAGAATCAAAAAACATGTCTCTTAAAGAAGCGGCAGCCGGAGATATTTCAGTGGCTCAGTTGTCCCGTTTTGAGCGGGGAGTCAGCGGTATCACGCTTGATTCTTTCTATTGCTGCTTGAAGAATATGGCTGTTTCTCTAGACGAGTTCCAGTATGTTTACTATAACTACATTGAGGCAGATGATGTGCTCTTCTCAAAAAAAGTAGCTGATGCTTATCAGGAAAACAATGTCGTCAAGCTCCAAAATATTTTGGCTAGCTCAGAAGCTTTGGCTGAAAAGTTCCCTGAGAAGAAGAATTACAGGCTCAATACAATTGTTGTCAGGGCGGTCCTGTCTTCCTGCAATCCAGATTTTCAGATTAGCAAGAAGGATATAGAATTTCTGACCGATCATCTTTTCTCAGTCGAGGAGTGGGGACGCTATGAGCTTTGGCTCTTTACTAATAGTGTGGATCTCTTGACCTTGGAAACACTGGAAACCTTTGCCAGCGAGATGATCAATCGGACCCAGTTTTATAATGACCTACCTGAGAATCGGCGGCGTATTATCAAGATGCTGCTCAATGTTATCAGCGTTTGTATAGAGGGGAATCATCTACAGATTGCTATGAAGTTCCTCAATTATATTGACCATTCTAAAATCCCTGAGACAGATCTTTATGATCGGATGCTGATTAAGTATCATAGGGCTCTTTATTCCTACAAGGTTGGGAATAGCCATGCTCTGAGTGATATTGAGCAATGTCTATCTCTTTTGGAATTTTTAGACTCCTTCGGTGTTGCTCAGAAGCTCAAAGCCCAGTTTGAAAGAATTTGCCTTTCGCAGTTGCAGATGTGCAAATAAAATAGACTCATTTCTAAAAATATACTAGAATAAGAGTATAACTTTATACCAAATTCAGAAGGAGGCTTTATGATGGAGAAAAAAATTCATTATAAGATGCATAAAGTTAAGAAGAACTGGGTAGCCATCGGTGTGACTACCTTAGCACTTATCGTAGCACCAAAAGTACTTGGTCTTGAAGCAGGCGTTGCCCATGCGGATGATGTTAAGCAGGTGGCAGTTCAAGAACCAACTGCAGCTCAGGATAGTGGCTCAGGGCAGCCAGTTCAAGTACAAGTCAATTCAGCTTCTCAGCTGGAAGCAGAAAAAGCAACTTCTACAGACAAGGTGACTGATGCTGCTGCAGCCAGTGAAAAAACTGCTGAAACTGCAGTAAATACGGAAGCAGCGACTCAAACAGATGCTCAAGAGCCAGTTAAGCCGGCAGTGGCAGAAGCAGCAACTACAGAAAAAGCAGCCGTTGCTGAAGAAGCAAAAGCAGCTAATGCAACATCAGAAACTGTTAAACCGGAAGCAACTGTTCAAGATAGACAAGCAAGTCCAGCAACTGCTGACAAACAAGCAAAGAAGACTGTTACAGACAAGATAGTTGCAAATCCAAAGGTTGCAAAGAAAGATCGCTTGCCAGAACCGGCTCAAAGACAGGGAGCGATAGCTGAAAGAATGGTGGCTGCTCAAGCCCAAGCAGCGCCTGTTAATACTGAGCA
>ERZ773087.1415-NODE-1415-length-15240-cov-12.364043_pt1 | contig 15240 bp, 16 predicted proteins | sample MGYA00511375_ERZ773087 | MGnify/ENA primary metagenome ERZ773087 (study PRJEB29015, sample SAMEA2737995) | human oral metagenome | biome: human oral; feature: human-associated habitat; material: dental | place: China | collected 2063 ...
CTTCTTCAATAAGTTTGGCGATGAAATCAATAATTTCTTGCATGTATTCAGTTACACGAGGATTTTTAGTTGCACGTTTGCAACCAAGAGCATCATAATCTTTAAAAAACGCGGTAATATATTTATCAGTTAATTCAGAAGTAGAAATTCCTTCTTCATTACTTGCTTTGATAATTTTATCATCAACATCTGTAAAGTTAGAAATAAACTCTACTTCATAACCACTATGTTCTAAATATTTGCGAACAACATCAAACACAATTATAGGACGAGCATTCCCTATATGGATGTAATTATAAACAGTAGGACCGCATACATACATTCTTACTTTATTTTCTTCAATTGTTTTTAAAACTTCTTTTTGTTTTGTCAATGTATTATAAAGTTTAATCATACATAACTCCTTTGCCAAGTAGTAATTATTATTAAAAATAAAGACTAATAAAAAAATAATTAATATAAAAAATCATTACTTAAATTTTAACACAAAATCAGAATAAATTAAATTATAAATTTATATCCTCATATTCCTTGAAATATTTTAATTTTGTATTAAAATCGAAAAATATTTTTAATATGATACTAAACGTTTTAAACCGTTGGTATTACAAGATTTTATGTTTTTGGTTATTTCTAAATATATACATAATATAACAAGTTTTCGGATTGGTTTCGGAAAGTAAAAATAAATCTAGTACCAGTAGTTTTATAAGTTAATAAAGATTTTTAAATTAAGAAGCGGTTGTTTTTTGCCTTAAGATGTTTTTTAACCTATACTAAAATAACTAATATTAAAAAACTATTTGCAGTTACATTTTATATAAAAAAATCTGAACTTATACAACATTTGTAGTAGTTCAGACTTTAATTATAATTATTTATATACTTCTTTTCTATGTTTGAAGTTAATAGCAATTATTAGAAGTTTATCATCTTCAATTTTAGTTATTAATCTATAGTCACCTATTCTATATCTCCAATAGCCTTTTTTATTTCCTATCAGTGCTTTACCTTTTATTCTAGGTTCGGTGGTATTGTGTAGATTTTTTTCAATCCAGTTAAATAAAGCTTTTAAGGTTTGTTTATCTAGTTTCTTTAAGTCTTTTTTTATCTTATCATCAAATACAACCTTATACATTTATATTTCTAACTCTTTCTTTAGTTCATCAAATGAAATTAAGTTAACTTCATTTCTTTCTTCACGTTCTTCAAAATCTTTAATTAACTGCATATCGTATTCATCTTCTATTTTCTCAAGTGCTAATTGTTTAATTGCTGTTGAAAGTTTACCACCATAAAGGTTTGCTACTGAATTAAATATTTTTTCTTCTTCTTGATTTAATCTTACAGTTAAAGTAGTCATTGTTATTTCTCCTTCGCATGTGTTACTTTTGTAATACAATTATATAATGATTATAAGTATTTATCAAGTAAAAATATATAATTTTTATAAGTTTTTTGTTGGTTTCTAATTGTTTTTTTTATGTTAAACTCTCATATTGATTTTTATTTTTCGATATGCTATAATCATTGATATAAACAGTTTCGTCTTTTATAAAAGGCTATCCAAAATTTCAATGGATAGTCCTTTTTTTATGCTCATTTTTTCCAATAATCATTAGTGGCGGAAAAAAATTGAGAATAGAGGGGGGCAGGTTGGTCGTGGTGAATACCTAAAAATCCTTATATTTTATAGGGGGGGAGTGTATCCAACAAAAAGGGTAAACTTTTTCATCTCAATTTAACTAACTAAAATAAAAACTCTAATTAATTATAAAAGCTCATTGCCTTTATTATTTTAAAACATTTAACAACAAAATGAATTAAACTAATTTTTTGTTTTATTAAAAAAATTAATAATTATTTGATTAATATAAAACAATAGTTATTTCTGTTTTCTTCTGCATTATCCTTTTATTTACACTTACCTTTTGTTTATACTTTTATAAATCTTTTTTTCGTCTTAACTAATTAAATTAATTAAAACAATATAATATAATATTATCTACTAAATACTAATGTATATACAGTTTGTAGACTTCATGGAATTAGTGGTTAATAGATACTACATAAGAATACTTCTATATTGTCTTTGTACTTAAGATTAGCTTGATATTATTGTGTATGTAAATCAGTTGTAAAACCTGCTGTATCTCACTAAACTATTTTAAAGATACTTCAAATTAAAATGTTACTTTGTTTTCCTTCAATTTATTATCTTTCTAAGTATTATCTTTCTAACCTCATAAGATATGTTAGATAGCTTCAGTTTTTTTGTATAAGGTTTTATTAGACAAAAAGATTTTTCAATAAATATTAATAGTTCATAAAAGTAAGAATGTTTATTTATCAATGTTTTCATTTAATATTTATCTATACTATTAAAAAATAAATAGGTGCAATTTGCGTATAAAAAGTAGATGTTCACTTATTAGGTGTATGCTATACTAATATATTTCTAGGGGTATAAAATAAAAAACTTACTAATTAATTATTAGCAAGTTCTTTTTTATATTCTCCGCTTCTTCATATACAAATTTCTTTTTCATAATTTCATAGTTTGTTATCTTATTTTTTATTTGTTATCTTATGTTATCTTAATTTTTTGGGTAAGATAACAAAATAATATTATTATATCAACGTTTACGAAGGTTTGTTATCTTGTTATGTTATTTTGGGCTTTTTTTCTTTTATATATGTGTATAAGGTATATATTTATATGTTTTTTAAAAATTTTATATTAAATTTAATAAATTAAGATAACAAGATAACAAGGTGCTATAAACCATTGGTACTATAATGTTTTGTTGTTATTTTAATAGAAAAATTAAGATAACATAAGATAACATAAGATAACAAAATTACTAATTAGCTATTTATTACTCGCTTTAAAGCACTTTTCACATTATTTTCTAGTGTTTTTATATTTAGCCTTAACTGGTTAACCTCTGCTGTATTTTCTTTAGTAAACCTATGATTTTTAACTTCATATCTACAATTGTCCTCTTTAAATCTATTGTTTAAATGAGTTGCAAGTTGTTTACCTATTCTTTTACGTGGGTTATATCCATTCTCATAACAATAATTTTCATAATCATCAGTGATAAATGAAATGGGAACACAACTCACAAGGTGGTATTTTTTTTCTATGTAAGAAAACATATAGCTATATATACTATCATTTTCTTTTTGATAACTCTCTAACTGTTGTTGTACGGCTTTAGGTACTATAAATTTATTAAAGTCTAGGTGTAAAGCCTTGTATAAAATATATTCAAGTACTATTTTATTTTTTAGCTTTTCATCTTTAATACTTTTATCCGCTTTACCAGTAAAATTAGCGTTAAAAGGTATTATTAATAATCTATTAAGTACCGCTTCTGATTTATCTTTAATAGGCGGTATTTCATTAGAATTAAATATTAATAATGTTTTAAAATTACCACTTCTTACATCTTTATTTTTGCATTCATAGTTAATACTTTCGCCACTAGAAATACTTTTTAATTTGTCCATTTCGTCAAGGGGTTTTGTTCCAACTTCATCACCATAATTACAGATTTTCCCTTCTAATGAAGTTAGACCAAACCTACTCTGTAGTTCGTGCGGTGTTGCTACTGAGATGTTAGTATCACCTATTAAGTTGATAATCATCTGTCTAAATGTACTTTTACCATTTGTACCGCTTCCTAGCATAATAGCTATTTTTCTTCTAGTTTTATTAGGGTTAATTGCTTCATTAATTAATTGTTCGAGTAAGGTTACTATTTCTAAGTCACCGCATGCTAGTGATTTAAGCCATTCATCATAATCAAAATAATCTTTTATAGCTTCATAGTTTAGTAAAGCATTAATATTATAATTAGTAGCAACCTTACCGGTAATGAAGTGTTTAGGGCTAAAAGGCTCTAATTCTTTAATTTCGGTATTAAATAAACCATTACCAACGGCAATTAGGTGTTTGGGTCTATATGGTTTTTCAAATTTAGTATTTGCTCGTAAGTCTTCTGTGATATCTTTTAATTTAGTTAGTTTATATCTAACCTCTAATTTCTTTATACACGTTTTTATATAATCTTCGTTAGAAGTATATATACCCTTTGAAAAATCATAGAAAAATAACAATGCTGTATCTTCATGTATACCACCTTTTTTTATAGGTACATTTTCTTGTAAGAATTTAGCTATTATGTAAAATGGCATTTGTGGTGTTATCTTTTTACCTGTTTTTTTATTTACAATAGTATTTTCTTTTCTCCATTGCTCACCTATAGTAAACAACCTCCAGTGTAGCTCGCTAGTGCTTGAAATAGGTTTATTTAACTTGTATCTTACTAAATAGGTAAAGTTTTTATCTTTCTCATTTCCAACTATTTCAAACCTTTGTAGCATTGAATAACTTTTCTCATTATTGAAATAATTAGAGTTACTTTGCCAACTCTTAATAGCATGATTGATTTTGTATTGATTATCTTGACTGTATTTCTTTGGATTTGTTCCAATATTTGCTAATAAGTCAGAACACTCACAAGCAACATCATAAGATATTACGTTATAGCAAACATCACGTGCTAAGGATAATAATACGCTTAAAGCTCGGTTATATTCTTCGCTATCTCTAGGGTTTAGGTTCTCATTATCTAACTCTATATATCTGATAAACATTTCTTTAAAGTCTTCATCTGATAACCTCACATCAGAAGCGGTATACTCTGCTTTTACTTTCTTCTCTTCTTTAACCGCTTCTTGTACTGGATAAGGCTCACCGTCTAGATGTTTAATAAATATATGTTCATTATCACGCACTACAATAGGTAAGCCTTGTAATTGTGACCATACATAACTACTAGTATCATAATTAAGCGGTATCGAAGCCATAACATGCTGTATAGTTGGTTTATACTCATCTTTGAGTATTTCCGTACTAGGTTCTAATATAAGCCTTAAACGTGGGTTATTTGGCTTGTGTGAGATACTAGAGTAAAGCAAGTATTTATACCCCTGTAGTCGGTCTTGTATGATGTTTACCGCTTCTTCAGATGTTTTCCCTGTATCTTCTATATCGATTACTATTAAATCCCTTGAATTTAAATTACTATCGTTTCTTGTGTAGCTTCCGTCTGCATTCGGTGTAATATCTCCACTAAGAAAATATAACATCTTACTAGCTTTATAATTCTTAATATTAGTGTCTTGTTCAATAGTAGGTACAACGGTATTAGAAAGGGTCTGTAACGGTGTTTCGCTATAAAATGCTGTTAGTTTATTGGCTTTATAGCCGGTTTGTTTATATATCAAATTATACCACCGCCCTTACACTTCAATTCTCAAGGTAGTTTCATCTTTCTTATATGTATCTTTTAGTTTTTCTAATATTTTAACTGTTGTTTCAAAAGCACTTTGGGTTTGTATCTTTAAAATCTCTAAGTCAGTAGGTCTATCGATAATTTTTCCAACTTCTAATATTTCTTGGTACTTTGTTAAAATCCCAATTTCTCTATCAATAATTTTGTTTCTAAAGGTTTCACTATCTTTTATTTTTTGGCACTCCTCAACCATATATTTTAAGGTTGGTGCTATTGTTAAGTAAGTTTTAACAAATGATAATAACAATGTATTATCATGAAGCAAAGTTTCTAATGTTACTTCATTGGTGTTTTCTTTGTTAATTATCTCATTTGCTAACTCTTCTAATAAATAAAGTTCTTCAGTCTTAATTTCATTTTTATATTGTTCTATTTTCATTTTGCTTTCTCCATGTTTTCTTTGTATTCTCTGTATTCTTTGTTAAGAAGCGGTTTAATTATCACCTTTATTAATTTATAAAACTACTGGCACTTTGTTTTATTTTTTAAATTGTTCTATCTCGTAAATGGTCTACATCTATTAAATAATATTGTTTGATGAGTTATTAATATTTTGTAGTGCTTCTTTCACATCTTCTAGAGCGTCATATACTAAATAACTTAACTCATTTGATGAATGTATAGCAAAGTCTTCTGTTAATAAGTGTAAATTTTTACCGTTTCTTACCTTATCCCAATACTTCTGCAATTCTTCTTCTGTTATTTTTAAACTTTTAAACTCATCTGTTGAGAGTGTTTGAATTGTTCCGCAATGTGTAGATAATATTTGCATTGCAACTTGTAAACTTGCTAACCTTTGTATTATTTCCTCAATACTCTCTATAACTTCGTTTATTTGTTCTGAATTGCTTGTAACTTCGTTTAGTTCCATTTTTATTATCTCCTAATCTTTATTTTAAGAAGCGGTACTATAACCGCCTTTATTAATTTATAAAACTACTGGCACTAGATTTTATCTTTTCTTTAAATCTTCTAATATTTTATAAACATCTTCAATATCGAATAAATGTCTATTTCCTAACACTGCATATTTTAAACCATGCTGTTTTAGTATTTCCATGCTACTTGCACCTATACCAATAAATTTTTGTAGCTCAATACGTGTAAAGTATCGTTTGTAAGGTTTTATCTTTTCAATACGTTCTGTTATTACTTCATCTATTAAAGTGCTTATCTGCTCTTTAATTTTTATACTTTGTGCTTCTGATAGTACTACTTCCATATAATCATACTCCTTTATAGATACTGTCCATAAACAACGCTGTTATGTATACTAACGCTGTTATGAAAGGTATAAACACAACTGCGAAAGATAAGGTATTTATAAATAATTCTTTATTTTCTTCACTCATTTTCTTCATCTCCTTAATTTGCTTCATCTAACAGTGACAAACATACTTTCAGTATTTTTTTCTTGTCTTTTATATTTGTGTAGTTAATACATGCAGTAAGTAAATCATTAACCTTGTTTATTGCTTCTTCTCTTTGCTTTAATAACAAAGCTTTATCTTCTGTTGGGAAAATCTTACCTTTAAAACTATAGACTACATCAATCAGTTTACTTAAATTTCTCTTTGAAATTTTTCTTGTTCCGTTTTCCCAACGTGCTATTGTACTTTGGTCTACTTCCATAATGTTTGCTAAATCTATTTGTTTTAGCTTAAATTCATTTCTAAATGTTTTAACTTCTTCTTGTATCATTTTATGTTTCTCCTCTTCTTGTAATTTTACAGTATTCAATTATTTGTAATTGTGGTATAATGAGAGAAAGATATTTTAATTAAAAATATTTTCTTTTAAACCACTTAAATTTGGGTGGGGTCAAACCTTTAAAGTGTACAGCTACCAACTAGAGCACTTTGAAAGGTTTTTTGTTTTATAGCTTGTTTTATTTGCTCATATGTAAAATTTAGCTCAAGTAAAGAAATTACATTGCTTTCTAATGATTTATATTCTTCTAACTGTTCGCTAGTTAATACATCATAAGCGGTTATAAACCTATCTATTTTTAATTGTTGTGCATTTTTACCAGTAATAGTTTTGAGTAGTAGGTTTGTAATGTTTTTATAAGCCTACTGATTACAGTATCTCCAATTTTTTATAGCTTCTGTCAAGCTCTTTCTTATTGGCTTTTCAAGTTTCCTTTGAATTCTATACTTAGATACCTCATCCTTTAATTTATAGAATTCTTTTACTAACATCTTCTTAAACTCTCTTACTTTAGGTGTATTTCTTAAATAAGTAACCAATAATGTGGCTTGCTCTTCATTCAATATATAATGTTTTATCGGTCTCCCAACTGAAGTTAATTTATGGATTTTAAATCCATTTATTATATCACTTGTAAAAATATCGCCAAATTTTTTAAAATCCGCTTCATGTTTTCTAATAATTCTAGTTATAGAATGATGTTCCATATTTAAACCTTCAGCAATAATTGAAGACAATGTAAAAGGTAAAAGTCTCTTTTTTATTTTAAAACTTTTAAAACTTATTTTTTAAAAAAATAAACGTTCTATTGTTAAATCATTAAAGTAGGGTTTTAAAAAATTAACAAGTGTTACTTTTTCTTCATCAGTGAATTTTTTATATCTTTCTTTCACTCCGTAAGCTGACGGACTTATCCCTAAGATTTTGGCAAAGTCTGTTTTAGTTTTTCCTATCATAGCCCTATATCCTGCAATTTTGTTTATAGTTCTCATAATTCTTCCTCCTTTTTTTAAAACTTTTAGGACTTATTTTATTTTAGCAATATTTTTTAAAGATGTCAATGATATTTTGAATTAAATTAAAACTTTTAAAACTAACACTTTATTTTTTTTTGTTTTAATAGTATAATTATTTTAAATAATATTTAAGGATTGAAAAAAATGAAATTACATATAGATAAAAAAAATGTTGGTTCTAGAATATTTAATATACGAAAGAAAATGAATTTAACTTTAGAAGATTGGGGAAAGTTATTTAATGCTAGCAAAGGTAATGCTTTGCTTTGGGAACAGGGTTCTTCGCTTCCTAATCGCTCAAGATTAGAAAAAATAGCTAAAATAGGTAATATTACTATAAATGAATTATTATACGGGTCTATTAAAGAATTTATAATAGAAAATGCTGAAAACATTATAAAAAATAAGTATGGAGAAATTCTTTTTAATCTCTTGACTTTAAATAATATTTATATATATTGTGCATATAGAGATGTAAATATAAATGATATTAATTCATTAGAAAATAGTATTATACAGGGTTTCGAAAATTATCTTGAAGAAATATATAATGAAAATCAAAAACGGATATTTTTTTTAAGAAAAAATTATACAGAAGCTTCCCAACGTTTTGAAATGCTTGTAAGGAACGGGTTACTTGATAATATTATTATTAATGGTAAATGTGGTTTTGATGTACTAAAAATAGAAAGATATGAATATCTATCCAATTTTGATAATTTTTTAAATTCTTTTAACGACAAAATTTTTTCATATGAAAACAGCGAAAGTCTATTATCAGGATTATTTTATATTGTTGAAGATAACTCTAATGGTTTTAAAGGTTATTATCAACAAGTGAATTTTTTGAATATCCCTATAGATTATTTATATCATATATCCAACGTATATAATATAAATGAATGTGATTATGATAATCTTTTTTCAGAAAATGATTATGCTTCTAGTACATGGGAATATAGCATCCCTTATAAACCTAATAAGTATAACTTGCCTAATTTTGATGTTATTCTAGGGTTGTATATAGAAAATGAAAATAGTACCTATTTTTTAGCTAACTATAAGAGAATAGAAGATGTACCACTAAATACAGAAGCTCAATACTTTATTTTAAATCATGATAACACATATCAAATAACTAAGATAACTGAAATACCTAACTGCAAATATATAGCACCTATCATTGGTAAGCTAGAATAAAAGGTCAACTATCAACTAATAGTTTATAGTTCAAAACCACTTATTGGTTATCAATTAATGTTTTACTACCACTTAGAGAAGCGGAGATATTTAAACCTTAGCTGCTCTATAGTGTTTTACTTTTTATAAAAAGGAAAAGCACCAGTAAAATACTAGTGCTTTAATAAAAATGAAAATATACATAAATATGTAATTATATAAAAATATTCTAAGACTATACTAATATTATATCATGTAAACCTTATAATATCAACGTTTATAGGTTTACTTAAAATTAATGTGCATTTAAACCGCTTCTAAGCGTTAGTTTATTCTTTTGGTATAATTCATCAAAAATATTTTTTAAACACTCTCATATTCAAAATATAAAGCTTTTTTTATCTATTTACTAGATAATCATTATTAATTTATAAAACTACTGGCACTAGTGAAAGGATTGATAAAAATGATAAATCAATATGTAAATAAAAAAGACAATAAAAAATATTATGAGATTAAAAATCACTATATAGGAAAAGATATTTTTACTGGAAAAGAAAAGCGTATAAGTAAGAAAGGATTTAGAACTAAAAGAGAAGCGGAGCAGTATATAATTAATGCAAAGAGTGAGTTTTTAAATGGTGGGTTCAAGCCTAATCAAGATTATACATTTCAAGATGTATATGATGTATGGGTTAAAGAATACGAACCACAAGTTAAGCAAACCACTTTCAATATGATGAATGTGCATATAAAAAATATAGTATTACCTTATTTTGGAAATTTTAAAGTTAATCAGATAAATTTACCAATTTGTCAGAAGTTTATTAATGAATTATCAAAGAAATACAAAAAGGGTACTATAAGAGAATATAAAACAAAAGCTAGTATGATTTTAGATTATGCTGTTAAAATGGATGTAATTAAAGTAAATTATCTGAAATATACCAAAGTACCTAATAAGCAAGAAATAAAAAAAGATAATTTCTACACCAAACCAGAATTAATAGAATTTCTTCAGATAGTAAAAAATAACTATGATTTTAAAGATTTTGTAATGTTTAGATTACTTGCCTTTACTGGCCTTAGACGTGGTGAACTTATCGCTTTAACCTGGAAAGATATAAATTTTAAGAATAAAACTTTAACAGTAAACAAGAATGCTGTAAAGATAAATAAAAAAATTGTTATTTCAGACACCAAAACACAAACTAGTAATAGAATTATTTATATTGATGATGAAACATTGGATATTTTGAAAGAATATCGCTCACAAAATAAAGTATTTGAAGTAGAGAAGAATATATTCAACCTAAAAAATCTTGAATATTTCACATGGAAGTTAAAATGTATTTTTAATAATTTCCCTAAATTAAAAAAAATTAATATACATGGTTTTAGACACACACACGCTACTTTATTATTTGAAAGTGGAGTTACTGCAAAAGATGTTCAAATAAGACTAGGACACGCTAACATCACTACGACACTGAATACTTATACTCACATCACAGAAGATAAAAAGAAAGATGTTACAAAGCAATTAAGTAAATTCATGACTATGTAGAGATAACTGAAACAAAACGGAAAGTAAAAAAATAAAAACCTAATAACAATGGTTTTTCTTGAAATATTTCTATTTTGTATTAAAATATAAGTAGACAAAATTAAAAAGGGTAAAAATAGATGAGATTATCAGATACTATATATACAATTGAAGTTCATAAAAGGTTTAAGAATATTTTTCTTTTAATAGTAGGAACAATTTTATTTGCTATTTATGCCGGATTATTGATTCCAGTAAATAATATAGGTACAGGTGGAGCATTAGGTTTAAGTTTAGTTTTAAATAAGGTAACGGGGATAAAAATAGGAACAGCTCAATTTTTATTAAATGTACCTTTATTTTATATTGGGTATAGATATATAAGTAAAAAATTTGTTCTATTAACTATATTTGTTATCAGTGTATCTTCACTTCTTATAAATAATCTTCCAAAGATTATAAGACCTGTTTATCTAGGAGATTCTTTAGTTGCAGCAATATTTTGTGGTATAATATCAGGACTTGCAATGTGTTGTCTTTTAGTAGGAGGAGCTTCAACAGGTGGGACGGATATTACAGGTAAATTTATTTCGAAAAAAATGAAGTTTAACTTACCTACAGTTTTTCTAGTTCAAGATATATTAATTTATACAATAGTATGGATTTTTTTTGATATAAAATATGTTATGTATGCACTTGTTATGAGCTTTGTGCGTAATCAAACTATGAAAGGAGTTCAAAAGTTTTTCTCAGCTTATATTCAATGTACAATTATTTGTAATTGTCCAGAGAAAATGGTTGAACTTATAAATAATACCCTACATCGTGGCTCGACAATTATGGATGTAGAAGGTGGTTATAGCCATGAGAAAAAACGTATGATTGTCGTTGTGATTCAGCAAAATGAAATGTATTTATTGAAAAAACTAGTATCAAAAAACTGTCCTGAGGCTTTTATTACAGTTACAGCAGTTAATACAATAGTAGGTAATTTTAAAGAGCATTCGTATAGTCTATAAAAAGTATAAAAGGATTTAAAGTATAAAAGATATTTTTATTAAAATTAAATTTTTAATGGATAATCTTTCTTTAAATCTTTTTTATGTGATTAAAAAATACATACTATTATCTTAATTTATAGTTGTTTAACATAAAATTATAATAGCTATTCCAAACATTTGCTTATTGACCATTTTTGATATATAATATCAAGTGAAATGAAAATTAGGAGGTAAGAAACATGAATTTGATTCCTACAGTAATAGAGCAGACTTCTCAAGGGGAGAGAGCCTATGATATTTATTCAAGACTTTTAAAAGATAGAATTATAATATTAGGATCTGATGTAAATGATCAAGTAGCAAACTCTATAACAAGTCAATTATTATTTTTAGAAGCACAAGATAGTGAAAAAGATATTTATTTCTATATTAATTCACCAGGTGGTAGTGTAACAGCAGGTTTTGCAATCTATGATACAATGCAACATATTAAATGTGATGTTGTAACAATTTGTATGGGAATGGCAGCGAGTATGGGAGCATTTTTACTTGCAGCTGGAACTATTGGAAAAAGATATGCACTTCCAAATGCTGAGGTGATGATTCACCAACCATTAGGAGGAGCACAAGGACAAGCGACAGAAATCGAAATAGCAGCTAAACATATTTTGAGAACGCGAGAAAAATTAAACAAAATTTTAGCTGATAGAACAGGTCAAACAATAAAAGCTATTGAACGAGATACAGAACGCGACAATTACTTATCAGCGGAGGAAGCTTGTGCTTACGGATTAGTTGATAAGGTTATGTATCCAGAAAATGGAAAACCGCAAAAGAAAGAAAAAGTAAAAAAAACGCAAGCAAAAAAAGCGGCTAAAAAAGCAGATGAATAAAAAACAAAAAAGAAGTTGACTTTTGTCAACTTCTTTTTTATGTAGGTAATAGAAAATATAAAAATAAAGTATTAAAAACTAAAAGCTAGGCTCGAAAATATTTCAAACCCAGCTTATTAAAATTATATTTTCCAAATTTTTCCGATGGCATTACGTGCTTCATAATTATCCATAAAGTACTCAATATTACCATTGAAATTACGCTTAAACTGAAGAACTCCGTAATCGCTAGAATTTTCATCGTTGAAACCTTGTGATGTACCAAAGAAGTTGAAATATTTAAAACCATTATTAATTGCATATTTCATCATATGGAACAATACTGCATATGGTCCCTCATAACGATGAAATTTTTGCATGGCACCGCTGGTGAAGTAAATTATATCTTGTCCAGATTCAATAAAACTTGCACATGATAAATTAATGACATTGCCGTGTTCTTCTTTTAATTCTTTTATTTTATCAATTTTTTTATACCAAATAGCGATATTTTCATCGTATTCACGAAGACGATTAGTTGCTTTTTTGGCATTAACTTTACCTTGTTCAAGCTTTTCGTTAAGTTCATCACGTTCTTTTTCTAGATTAGTAATTGTGGTTGTTGTAGTTTCTACGAATAAATCACAGTCAATATAAGAAACTAATAGATGAAGTTTATCACCTATATTGTTTTTTAGAGATTTAAAATAATCATTGTCACGAATTACAAAGTCAATTCTGCTTTCTGTATCACGATTAATTTCATCAAAAATCTTCGCATCTTCTGCATTGAAAATATCAATTTCACGTACAAGAACACCTTCTTTGGCGGTTCTATTAATTGTATAACGTGCGATTTGAGAAACATTTTTTAATAGATTATTTTCCGTTATATCTTCATCTAGATATTTAGAATATACACAACGTGATGCTAGTGTTGGATTGGTAAATAAATCATCATTAAGGGGATGATAACCAAGCTCTAATAATGCATTATTTGTATTTATCGCTAGGTCATTTTCGCCTACAAATTCTATATCATTGTAAAACTTCTCATTAAGAAATGGATTAACACGAACACATAAGACTCTGACATTTTTAGCGAAGTATTTTTTTAATTCTTTAAAATAAAAGTTTACCAATTCAATGTTTGAATAATCCATAATTGGCCCATGTTGAGCTGTTACTTTATAAAAGTATTTTTTGTACTGAAAATAAATAAATAAACCATAGGCAAGTATTTTGTTATCTTCTTTAACAGCAAGTATTGTAGTTTTCAAACCATTGCTGTTTGCCATTTTACTATATTCAGCTGATTGAGGGAAAAAATAACGTTCATTGTTATTTTGTTGAAATTTCTCTAATTCCTCATTACTAATTTCAGTAAATATCATTAAAAATTTCTCCTTTACTAATTTTTACTCAAGTTCAAAATTACTTATAAAATTATATAACAAAAATGAAAAAAAAAAAAGAAATAACCTTTTTTAAAATGATGAAATGCTTAATAAATGATATAATAGAATTGAATTAAATTGAATGGGAGGCAAGACATTTTATGAAAGAATATCAACTTAGAGGGCAAAATTATAAGATTAGGTATAATGATTTTCCAGGAGAAAAAACACCTATTGTTTTTATTCATGGATTAGGCTGTGCGGGATCATTTGACTATGTAGAAATAGCGATGAAAAAGCAATTTGCAGATCATAGAAGAATATTAATTGATTTACTTGGGGCGGGTTATAGTGATAAACCTTTAGATTTTGTTTATGAGGTTAAAAATCACGCTAAGTATTTAAATGAGTTTTTAGAAGATTTAAATTTAGATAAAATAATTCTTTTTGGTCATAGTCTTGGAGGAGCTACTGCTATTGAGTTATGTTCATTATGCCAGGAGAAAGTAGAAAAACTTATTTTGACAGAGCCTAATTTAGATCCTGCGAAAAAAGGGCGTAGTAGTTGGGCAGTAGCACAATATACAGAAGATAATTATAAAGAAAGGATAAAAAGTTTAATAGAATTATGTGAAAGTGGTAGAAATACTATGTGGGCGGCAACTTTACGTAATTGGTTACCAGAAGCAGCGTACCAAATTTCGCGTGATGCAGTTGTTGTGCGAGAAAATTCATGGCGTGATATGTTTTATAGTTTTGATGTTCCAAAATACTTTATTTTTGGAGAAAAAACTTTACCAAGTCCAGATTATGAAGAACTACCTAAACATGGAATTATTGTAAAAGTTGTAAAAGAAGCAGGGCATTCTATGGCGTGGGAGAATCCGGATGGGTTGGCAGAGATGATAGCTAGTTGTTTATAGTTAATAAACTAATATAAGAATATAAATAAAAACACAATATTTCGTGCTTTGATCTTCCTCCAAAAAGTTAGACTTAAGATAGCGTAGTAGTTGTAATGACTGCTACGCTATCATTTTATATTAATGGCTTAAGCCAGTTGAGGGGGCAAATCCTACGAAACAAAAAACCACCCGGTATGCGGGTGCGAGATAAAAGTTAAACAATTGAAAAAACATCCTTTCTTGATAAA
>ERZ773087.1418-NODE-1418-length-15219-cov-5.169283_pt1 | contig 15219 bp, 13 predicted proteins | sample MGYA00511375_ERZ773087 | MGnify/ENA primary metagenome ERZ773087 (study PRJEB29015, sample SAMEA2737995) | human oral metagenome | biome: human oral; feature: human-associated habitat; material: dental | place: China | collected 2063 ...
ATCTACTGGACTTGTTATTTCATTTTTTATAAGCGTCATATCCTCCTGTAATGTCGCCAATTCTAATTTTGCAGTTTTTAGTGCTGTTCTTGCGTCTTCTATGTTAGTTCTTTCTTCGCTATCAACGGTGTCTGATTCTAGCTTAGAAGTTCTTAATGCTTTTCTTGCATCATCCACATTAACCCTAGTTTCTCCTCCAACTTTGTAAAGCTCTTCAGCGTTATGCAAATCTCGTGACTTTTGCTGAATTTCCAAACTTTTAGTTTCTTTTTTTCTTCTAAGGGAACTTTGAGCACTAGCTAAATTTCTTTCATATTTTTGAATTTCCAAATTTTTCATCTGTATTTTTCTTAAAGTTTCATTTTTATCAGCTGGATAAAATGTAACAACTACATCTCCCTTTTTTACATTATCACCCGTTTTAAAAAATACATCTTTTACTCTTTGGCTGGAACTCGTATAAACTGACACTACATTATCCGATACAACTTGCCCTGTCTTTGAAACTGATAATGAAATATCTCCCATACCAACTTTTGTTACTTCATATTCTATTCCTTCTTCCTTTTTTCCACAGCTGATTAGACAAAATAATAAAACAACAAAAATCGAAAATATTTTTGCAATATTTTTTTTATCTTTTAAAATATAATTTTTCTTCACAAAATCACCTCTTTTTATTTTTTCTCTTTTTATGCTATTCTTTATTTAAAAGTAAACTTATTATAAATTCTTCTTCATAAAGTCTCCAAACTCCTTGTCGTTAAATAACTAAAATATAATTTTTAATTTTTTTATAAAATTTAGATATAATATTATTTATAATATTTTATTTTTTTGGTAAATGCCGCCAATTCATTTTTGGCAGTTTCATAATCCATTACAGCCTTTTTATAATTATTTCGTTTTTCCACATAATTTGAATACGTGTCAACCCCTAGTTCATATTTTTTTGCATAAATTTCATATTCTCTTTTTTTTATATTCATCGTATTTTCAGCTGTCAATTCATTTGTCTGATAAGTCGTATAGGTTATCATCTGCTGTCCAACATTTGATATTAATTCGTTTTTTTTCTGCTCATATTGTAATTTTAACTTATCTGCTTCATTTTTTAAATCCTCCACCGTATCATTATATCTCTTGAAAGACTTTGAAACAGAAAGTCCCGCAACAACCGAATGATTTTTTAATGAATAACCAATATCACCTGTCAATTTGGGATATTTATAATCTATTATTTCTTTTTTTAACTGTTCTGCATTTAACTGTGTATTCAATTCAATCGTTTCAGCCTCCGATAACCTAAGTCCATAAAAATCATCCTTTTTCAGCTCAACCTTCTTCAAATCATCAAGTTTTCCCTTTTCAGGTAATTTTATATTATAAATCGTAAACTGCTCTCTCAAAATCTGTAATTCCCGTCCAAGATTCTCATATTTTAATTGAGAATTTTCATATTCATTTTTTGCCAATTCATAGTCGTATTTTGATGCCGTTCCAACCTCGTATTTTTTTTCCTGAATTACATAATCCTTTTTCGTATCTTCCATCGTAAGTGCTTCCTGCTCAATTTCCTTTTCCTTATTCTTATAATTCTTATACAAGTCAATTAAATCCCTAATTTCTGAATTTTTAGTAGTTTCATTAGTAATTTTCTGTATGTTTCGTGAAATTTGATTTGTTTTTTTATTATAATTATTATCGCTATATCCAAAATAATCATTCAAAGTTTTTGAAACTCCAATTTTATTTTGTGTAACTTCTTTACTTCTAAAATTATATCCATTTCGATAATAAAAAACTCCATATTTTACATTATTTTCCATAGTAAGTCCATTCGCTTCACCATGTAATGTATAATTATTATCTGAATTTACAGTAACCTCATTCCAATCACCATTTTTTAGCACCTTATCCTTTATATCAAACTTTTTCATATTTTTCTCATTAATTTTAGTTGTATAAGAATTTTTTTCATACTGAGAAATTAAATCATCCACATTAGTCCCATAACTAGTTGCTCCAAATACCATCATCATTGGAAAAACCATTACTTTTTTACTTTTAAAACTAAAAAACCTTTTAATCATTTAGTCTCCTTTCTGTAAATCCTTCTATTTAAATTTTTTGCAATTATTTGTAATTTAAAGTAAATCTACATTTAAATAGGGAATAATACTAAAACGAATTATAACATTTATTTCCTAGAATATCATTTTTTTTAACAAAATTATAACTTTATTTAATTCTTATTTTATATTATACTACATTTAAACAGTATATCTGTTATGACTTATTTTGTTCCCAATAAGTAAAACAGAATTTTCATTTTGAAATGAGATTTAGTATTACACCAGATATATTTGATATCTTATTTATTTTTTCTTTAACAAACATAAAGAATTATATCATAAAAATAAAATTAAAACAAAAAAATAATTGCTATACTTCACAATAGCAATTATTCATTTAAAAATATTATTTTTCAAAATAAATTTCATTTTTATCTTCTGTAATTTCCACAATACATTTCGCTCCAAGCGGTATTGTTACCAAGTCTGGCTTTTCATGTCCACTTTCAAGTCCATAAATTACAGATTTTTCGTAATCTTTAAAAAAATTCTTCAAAAGATCCATCAGCTCATAATTTTCCCCATAAGTATTCTCACATCCTGCAAAATTCCCAAATAAAATCCCATTACAATCATCAAATTTTCCAGCATACTTCAAATGAGTCATCATTCTATCAATCCTGCTTATTTCCTCCTCAATTTCTTCAATAAAAAATATTTTCCCCTTCGTATCAATTTCATAATCGGTTCCCAAAGTTGTAACAATTATTGATAAATTTCCTCCAATTATTTCACCATTTATTTTTTTATTTTCAAAATTCTTTTTATACAAAAGTGAAATTTCCTTTTCCACTCCACTTTTCTCATCCATCGGATTTTTAAATTTCCATCTTTCACCTTTTTTCTTATTTAAAACATCCAAAAAAGATTTTTTTGTAAAATCATTAAAATCACTAAACATATTCGATTTCACCATCGGTCCATGAAAAGTTCCTAAATTACACTTCTGATTAAAAACAATATTTAAATTAGTGACATCACTATATCCCACAAAAACCTTCGGATTATTCTTTATCAATTCATAATCCAACTTATCCAAAAGCTGTGAAGCACTAAATCCACCCTTCACACAAAAAATCCCCTTAATCTCATCATCAGCAAAAGCTCTATGCAAATCCTTTACTCTAATTTCAGGTGTTCCCGCTATATATCCCCCAATATCCTCAAAAAGGCTCTCCCCTAATACAGGTTCAAATCCCAGTTTTTTCACAACTTCCTTACATTTCTCAATATCTTCCTTAAAAATAGGCGAAGAAGTACAAACTAAAAATACTTTATCCCCATGTTTTAATGGTTCTGGAAAATTCATCTTCACACTCCTTATCAAATTATATTTATATTGAATAAAGTTAATTTAAAACTTTTATTATACTTCCTAATACAGAGTTTTTTTCTATATTTTTTATAATTACCTAATAAAATTACTTTCCAATCTCAATTTTAAAAACAACTTTCGTAACAATTTTCTTATTATCCTCACATTTTTCTTCATTTTCAGAATTAAAAATATCAAGTTCAGGCTTATGAACATCATTTGGAAAAAACACAAGCACATCTCCATTTTCAATAATTACATCAAACATCTTATCTCCATCTAAAATAATCAAATCTCTTTCAGAATCAAAACTTTTTTCCCTCATATTCCGAATATCATTAATCGCAACCCTTTCAATTCCATCAATCATAATTTGCACATCCAAATATTTTTTATGACTTTCCCAAAATTTTTCTTCTTCCCTTTTCGTAAAATATTTCCCTACATTCATCTTAATTCCATTATAATCAACATCATAGCTTCCATTTTCAAATGATAAAATCTTATTTCTATTTTTTACAGCATAATCAATACAAAATTGAATATCTTTTGTTAAACTGCTATTTTGCAGTTTATCATTTATATTTGTAAAAATCATTTTATTTTCTCCTTTTCTTCATTTTTTTTAATCATTAGATATTTTCAATAACCTAAGATTTTTTATCTTTACAAGGGGTCAAGACCCCTTGCTTTAAAATATTTATTTTATTAAATTCTAAATTCTTATAATTATCGAACAGGTATTTGTAAAAATTTAAAAATTCCAATAAATATAGCACTATTTTCCTGTAAAATAATAAAATTATAAAAAATTATTTAGAAAGATTTTTAATTCTATCTAAATTTGAAGTTGAAATTCTGTATATTTTCAATCCATAGCTTTTTAATTTGTAGTATGCCGAGTGAGAATTATATGATGTATCGAAAATTATAATATCTGAATTTTTTAATTTATCTGAGTTTCTGAAAACGGAGGTGGCATGGATAAATTCTATCTTAAAGCCTTTTTCCTTTGCATATTTTCCAGCCTTTTCAATAACTTTCTGACTCCATCTTCCACCTACTACTTTCACATTCTGATTTGTCAAATCTACTGCTTTTCCTTCTGGCAATTCTTTTATATTCACATTTTCTACTACTTTGACATTTTCATCTTGTTCCATATTTTCAATTTCTTTTTGAAGTTCTTTTATTTGAATATTCAACTTTTCAATTTCTTTTTTCTGCTTTTCAATTGTTTTTTCAGCCTCTTTATTTCTATGTTTTCTCAAATCTTCCTTCAACTTTTTATTTTCTTTCTCGAGTTTGTCATAACCAGAATTTAAAAATTTATTTTCCTGCTCAATTCCCTCAATTTCAGTAATAATCTCTTCCAAATCCCTTTCTTTTTCACTAACCTTATACGAATTTATATTAAAAAATTCAAATCCCCTTTTAAAATTTTTTCGCATCAAAAAATATTCCTTCATTTTCTCATCAAAAAAACTAATAAACTCTGCTGAAACATTAAAATTTCTCTGTTTTTCATTAAATTCCAAATTATATTTTTTCGATAATTTTTCCAAATTTCTCTTTTTAACATTTTTATATTTTGTATCTAAACACTCTTGAAATTCCTTCTCCAAATCCTGATTTTCCAATTCTTCCACAACCTCTTTCAAAAATAATTCTTTTTCCAATATTTTTCGCTTATTCTCTTCCAATTTCTCAATATATTTAAAATATTCTTCCTTAAAAAAATTCAAAAGTTCAACTAGATTATCTGTACTCAAAACATACATTATCATTTGCTCTGGATTCAAGCCTCTTCCATTTACCCTTAAAATTTTATCTCTCTCAAACTCTTTTAAGCAGTCTTCTTTTACCAAATTCAGATTTTTCTTTGCATTTAAATATTTCTTCTCAATATAAGAATTATTTATCTCTATTAATTTTCTCAAAAATTCTTTATTCGATTCATCAATTTTTTTAACAATTCCAATTTCTCTTTCAAAAAAAACCGAATTCTTATTAAATGGTTTTCCAAATTTCTTTTCCAACACCTCATTATTGAGATTATCAACTAACAAATCAAAAAAAATACTTTCATTTATAGACTTCAATTTTTTTATCAGTAATGAAATTTTTTCATTATTTCTTGCCATTTTTATCCCTTTCTTCAATTACTTTTAACTCTAGCAAAACTGATTTAAAACTGAACTCAAAGCTATAGCTATATTTACTAAAACCCTAAATTTATATGATTTTTAATCGAGCAAGTCTAATTAATTCAGTATTTTTAAAATTACAGCTGTTTTATCATTTTTATTTTTTCCAGAATCTCTTTTTCCAAAATAATTTTATCAATTTTACCTTTCAAATTTTCATCATAAAAATCCTCAACTATAACAATTTCGCTATTTTTATTCAAATTTTTCTCCCAAAATTTTTTAAAATATGGTCGCAAAAACTTATTTATTTCCAGCACAGCCTTTATTTTTCCCTTATTTTCCTCAATATTTTCCAAATGTTCCAAAACAATTGATTTTGTTTCATCAAAAGTCTGAATTGTATTTATTTTCCCAAATTTTAGAAATTCCCTTGTTTGCAAGATTAGCCAAGGATTTCCAATTATTCCACGTGAAAGTATTATTCCATCAAGATTGCAAAAAGATATTTTCTGTTCTATTTTAAAAGGATCAAATAAGTCTCCGTTTCCAAAAAACTCTATATTTCTTGGCATCTTGCTTAATTTTTCTACAATTTCCCAATTTGCAGTTCCAGAATACATCTGTTCCTGAGTCCGTCCGTGAACACAGATAAAATCAAGATTATATTTATTTGCCAATTTCAAAAAAATCTCAGGATTTTGAAACTCCCTATATCCAACACGGATTTTTAAAGAAATATCAGCCTCGATATCCTTTGTTTCCAAAAGTACCTCCTCAACCAGCTCAAAATTTTCCAAAAGTGCTGATCCTGCCCCATTTTTCGTAATCTTAGGCTGTGGACATCCCATATTTATATTAATTTTCCTAAATCCAAAATCTTTTAATTTAAAAATTCCAGAAACCAGCTCATTTCTATCCCCACCAAAAATTTGAGTTCCTGTTTTTTCCTTCTCATCACATTTCAAAAGCTCATTTACAGTAGTTCCGTCTTCTCGATTCAATAAATTAGCATTCACCATTTCAGTAAACATAAAATCAGGCTCAAATTTTTTAAGTATCTTTCTAAAAGAATAATCAGTAATGCCCGCCATCGGAGCAGCATATATTTTCATAAATTCTCCCAAATCCTATTCTTCTCTAACTTTATTCTTCTTTTGCCATTTGTAAAAGCATATAAAATCCAATTAATTTTTCATTTTCCAATTTTGCCAAAAATTCCTAATTTTTTTAATAGATATTTTCAATAACCTAAATCTTTTAACTATACAAGGGGTCAAGATCCCTTGTTTCATGATACTTATTTTATTAAATTCTGAGTCTAAGCAGCTTTAGTATAAAAATCTTATTTCTATTACTTTTTGCTTTTACAATTATTTATTCGCTTTTATTATATATTCAATTTCCTCAAAAATCAAATTAATTTTTTAAATTTTATCTTTAAAATATTTTCAGATTTTATAATATTAATTATTGACTTTCAAAAAAATTATAGTATACTTATAGAAATAAAATTATTTTTTAATATAATTCAAAATTTTCAAATCCAAAGTATTAAAATAATGATGAAAATGAAAATCCTATGATGGGCGGAAGAGCTGCTATAAACGTTTAAATAATGACTTATCAAAAAATTACAAAAGACAGATTATTTGAATTTACAAGAATGTATGATAATATGGATTAATAATTTTTTTAAGAAGGGAAAAATAATAAAATGAAAAATAAAATTTTTATGTTAGGAATATTAGCATTAATATCAATAAGTGCGAATGCTGGAGAAGCAAAATATAATAATAAAATTTTAGATGAAATAAAAGGAATCAGTTCTCAAAATATTTACGACAGCAACAATAATTATGCTAATGCTTACTATGACAGTTATGACGATGAAGATGATGACTATTATTACTATGATGAAGATGAAGATGAAGATAATGATAACGACTATTATGATGAAGATGACAACGATGATGATGGAGATTATTATTACTATTATGAATATGATGAGGAAGACTAGAACGATTTAGTTTTATTTTGAATAGAAAAATTTATAAAGCGGCATGGAAATGTTCGCTTTTTTTGTCACTTTAAATTTTAATCATTTATAAAATATATTAATAATATATATATATATATTGTATATGACTTTGTAAAAAAATTATGATATAATAAAAGATAAAGAAATATAATAGATTACTAAGAAAGGGTGATAAATATTGGAATTAGAAAAATTTATAAAAGACAATAGTGACAAATTGGTACAAATACATTGGAATGATATACTTAATGACTATGCTAAAAATATTGTTTTATCACAAATTGTCCTTAATAATTTGAGTAAGGAAGAATTTTTTAAAGAAGAATCTAATTTTTTTGAATCAATTAATCGGAGAATAAATGATTATATTGAAAATATAAAAAATCCAAATTATCAAATAGCAATTGTCGGAGCAATAAAAGCAGGAAAATCAACTTTAATAAATGCTCTTATTGGGCACGAACTTGCTAGCACAAACGTAACTCCAGAAACCGCAACATTAACAAAATTTAAATATTCTGAAAAAAATTGCTTAAAAATAAAATTTTATACTAAAAATGACTGGGACAAAATTTGGTACGATGCTACTGAAAAAAAAGCTACGACATTTATCGAAGGATATAAGCAATTAAATGCTGATGAAGTTAAAAACCTATTACTTAATAAAAAAGATGTATATCAAGAATTTGATAGTATCGAAGAAATGAAAAAAGAAATTTCACGTTGGACTTCTTCAAGATCTAAAGAACATTATTTTGTTAAAGAACTTGAAATTGGTATAAACGATTTAAAGTTGCCAACTCAAATATGTCTGGTAGATACCCCTGGATTAAATGATGTCATAGATTACCGTTCAAAAATAACAAGAGATTATATCAGTAATGCGAATGCCGTAATTGTATGTGTAAACGCAAAAACATTACGAAATGAAGAATTTTTAACAATTACAAAAGTATTTTCAAAAGCAAGATACAAAAAAGATAAAGTTTATATTTTAGGAACTCAGATTGATATAATGAACTCTGCTAAAGATTGGCAAGAACAAAGAGCATTGTGGCTCGATATTCTAAAAAAAGAAGAATGCTACGGAAATACATCAACAGCAATTAATCATTTGTTGGGTATAAGTTCTTTTGCTTATTCAGAAGCATTGAAATTAAATAAAATTTTTACCCGTGAAACTGTTTTAAAATTAACAAATCAAAAATTAATAAATTTTGATGATGCAGGTAAAATTATTGATTTGATATCAGAAAATAAATATACAGAAGAAATGCTGGCAGAATTGAAAAAAAGAATTATCAACTTTTCACAAATTGAAAAAGTTAATAAAATTATACAAAATGAATTACTTCAAGATTTTAATAACTCAATGATTACAGATTTTGTTGAACAATATAAAATTTTAGTAGAAGAAATAAATAATTTTAGAAATAATTACAAAAATATTTTAACTGAGAAAAAAGACGACTTAGAAAGAACTTCTGAAGAACTGAATAAAAAAGTGGAAGAAGAAAGACGTAAAATTGAAGAACTTGAAAAAATAAATGCCAGCCTTGAACAAAAAATAAAAGAAACAACAGACAGCTTCAATTTAGATTTTGGGAAACTTGAAAATAATTTTAAAGAGTTAGAAAAAGGGATTAAGAAAATTAAAATAGATAAATAAGGAGGAGAAATTATGGGATTTTTTTCTTTTTTAGGAAGTGTAGCAAGTGCCGTAGTGAGTGGAATTAAAGCAGTTGGTGGAGTATTAGGTGCTGTTGGTGGATGGATTGTAGATAAAATATTTAGTTTAGGAGATACACCTAGTTATGATTCAAGAACAGCAACAGTTGATGAAACTAAAAAAGTAAATGAATTGTTGGAAAAATGTATACAAGGATATAGTAAAGAAGCAGAAGAATATGATAAATTAGCACAAAATATAATAAAAGCAAATTTTTACACAATAGAAGAAAAACTTTCTGAAATTAACAAAGCATCAGACAAACCAATAATAGATAATTTTGTATTTGAAAGTTTTAAAAGTAATACTAAAAATATAAATAAAAGTCTAGATAAAATATATTCAAAACAAATATCCAATACTTTTTCGTTAAATAATAATAAATTGCTAGATATTCTTAAACTTGACAAAGGGAATAAAAAAAATGACAAATTAAGAGACTTAGCAGTAGATACTGTTACAAAGGCAAATAATACATTGTTATGTGAATTATCTGATTTTACAAAAGAACAGCAAAATTTTATTTCTGGAAAACTTTCAGAATATATGACAAATAGAAAAAATACTTTGATGACTTCTAAGAATGAAACAGAGAAAATATTAGCAAGTTTAGAAAAAGATGACAATGAAAGAACACAGTTAAAAAATTATTATGGAAATTTGTTGAATGAAATAAATTTATTGGGAAAAATTTTAAATTTAGGTGGTGAATAAATTGAGAAGCAGAAAAGAACTAATGGGAGAATTTTTATTTTTTCCAAAAAATGAAGGTAAGAAAATAAATAAAAAATTAGATGATATTTTGAAAAATCAAAGAGACATAAAAAATGACATAACTGAAATAAAACAAATATTAAAAAAATATTCAAAATTAGAAAAATCATATAATTCAGACATCAAAAAAATTTATAAAATTATAAACCAATTACTTTTAAAAGATTTATTAAAAAAACACAAAGACTTACTAGATGATATAAAAAATGACAACTATTAATTTTACTTGAACAGTCTAATTTTTTATTTTTTCCCTTTAATGAATCTAAAATTTATAATATAAAGCCACTTTTTTTATTGTTCTCTTTAATTATTTAGAAAGTTTTTGGAATCTCTTTAAATTTTATCTTTATAGTCTAGATTAGTTGATATATTGAAATAAATACTTTAAATTTTTAAAACACAACATTTTCAAAGTCAAAAAAAATTAAAATAATATAAAAATATTGTATAATTTATTAAAATGTAAAAAGGTAAATTTTAAGGAGGAGTCGAAATGAAAAAAGTATTGGCAATTACTATGTTATCATTATTAGCATTGGTTTCTTGTACAACTGCTACTGATGGAACTAGAAAAGTTAGTAAAACTGGAATTGGTGCAGGAATTGGTGCGGCTGCAGGAGCTGCTATTGGACAAGCTATTGGAAAAGATACAAAAGGTACATTGATTGGTACAGCTGGAGGAGCTGCCATTGGTGCGGCTATTGGAAATATTTTTGACAGACAAGAAAAGGAATTAAGAGATAAATTAAAAGGTACTGGTGTAGATGTAAAAAGAACTGGTGAAGGTGAAATCAAATTGACAGCACCTGAAAACATTACTTTTGACACAAACAGCTACGTAGTTAAACCACAATTTAGAAATACATTGGATTCGGTGGCAACTGTGTTAAACACTTATCCTGATTCAACAATTGTAGTTTCAGGACATACTGATACAACAGGAAATGATACAATTAATAATCCACTTTCTGTAAATCGTGCAAGTTCAGTAGCATCTTATCTTGAATCACAAGGGATTTTAGCTTCAAGAATAACTTCACGTGGTTATGGAAGCAAACAGCCAATTGCAAGTAATGCGACAGAAGCTGGGAGAGCTCAAAATAGAAGAGTTGAAATTGCTATAATTGCAAATCAAAAATAATTGAAAAATTTTTAGGAGTTTTTTCAAACTGAGTTTTGAATTAACTCCTTTTTTTTTCTAGTTCTAACTATATTTTTACTTAACTTATTTTCTTTAAATGATGAATTTATACTATTTTCTATTTAAACAGTAAACTGGTTACATAATTCCTTGTTAGTAAATAATGAAATATAACTTCTATTTTTAAACGGAATTTAGTATAAGATAAATTTCTATTCAGGAGGTTTTTATGAGAAAAGGCATATTATCAAAATTTATAATATTAATGGGGTTTTTATTTAGTTTTGCTTTAAATGCTGGAAATAAGGAGAATTTTAATAATTTTGAAAAGTTTTCAGCCAGAATGTCAAATAATCCAGATTATATCAGTTATGAGATAATTTCAGGAAACGGAAATAAATATCCTGTTCAGCTGAATGTTGGAAATTATCTGGCTTTTATGCCTTCAAGATATGCAGCAGTCAATGTTTATGAATTTTTGTCTGACACTTTGAAAAAAGATTTTAAAATTATAAAAATAAATAAAAAGGGAAAAATAACAAATGAGTCAAAAATTATAAAATATTCGCCAAATGATTTTTTTTCTAATTATACAGAAAATACAGATTCTGAAAAGGCTGAAATGAAATCAATGGGAATGGTATTTGCAGGTGTGAAAAATGTCGGTGCAGGCGAATATAAAATAACTGCTTACGGAAATAAAGGAATTTCTGGTGGGATTGACAGTAAAGGATTAAATTAGCTGAATTTAGCGTTTATTCCGACAAATTCAGCATTTTATATAAAAATAAATAATGATAAAAATCTTGTATGGAGTCCAAATCGTGATTATAAGAGTATTCAATATACTTTTTCAATAGAAAATGGAAAAATTGAAGTTGTAGATAAAAAAGGAAAACATTATATATCAATTTATCAAAAAGATAATTCTTTGTTTGTTGAAATGGCAAAATACAATGTTGAATTCAAAATAAATCAGGCTCAAAATCAGCTGGAATATTGGATAAATCATAAATTAAAGTATGTAGAAAAATATCAAATTATTTAAATAAAATTTATCAAATAAATTTTATAAATTTTGAATTACATACTATTTTTTATTTGAAATTCTAGTAAAAAAAAGTAGAAAATTGAAAAAAAATATGGTATAAATACAACGTGATAGAATTTTTAAAACTAAAATAAAAAAATAAAAATAAAGAGAGGATTGATTTGATGAATGCGATTAATTATCAGCAAATGGCATTTGGATTTTTAGGTGGATTAGGATTATTTCTATTCTGTATAAAATATATGGGAGATGGGCTGCAAATGGCGGCAGGAGACAGGCTTAGATATATTTTGGATAAATATACGACTTCACCGTTTTTAGGGGTTCTAGTTGGAATACTTGTAACAGCGTTAATACAGTCAAGTTCAGGTACATCAGTTATTACAATTGGATTAGTTGGAGCAGGTCTTTTAACTTTGCGGCAAGCTATCGGAATTATTATGGGTGCCAATATTGGTACGACAATTACAACATTTATTATTGGATTTAATATTACCGAATATGCATTGCCAATATTATTTTTAGGAGCGGCATGTCTATTTTTTATAAAAAATAATTTTATAAATAATTTAGGTAGGATTTTATTTGGGTTTGGGGGAATATTCTTTGCATTGACTTTGATGTCTAAAGCAATGGAACCGCTTAAACATTTGCCAGCATTTACAGAATTGACAATAAAACTTAGTCATAGTCCAGTTTTAGGGGTATTTATTGGAACAATGATTACAATGCTTGTTCAGGCTTCGAGTGCTACAATTAGTATTCTGCAGAATGTCTATCAAGAGCATCTTATAACATTAAAAGCTGCACTGCCTGTTCTTTTTGGTGATAATATTGGAACAACAATAACAGCTATAATCGCAGTAATTGGAGCTAATACTTCAGCAAAAAGGCTTGCATTGTCACATACAATGTTTAACGTCATTGGAACAGTATTTTTTATGATTATGTTATCGCCATTTTCAATTTTTGTAGAAACAATGTCAAAAATTCTTCATTTGAATCCGAAGGTTACAATAGCATTTGCACATGGTTCATTTAATATCATAACAACAGTTCTGTTATTTCCATTTATTGGTGTTCTAGAATATATTGTCGTAAAATTGATTAAAGAAAAAGATGAGGATGTTGTAGAACATCAACCACGATTTTTGGATGCGGCGCTAGTTCATACGCCATCGATTGCATTAGGACAGGTAAAACAGGAAATGTTATCAATGATTTCAATTGCAGTAAAAAATCTTAGCAGATCAATTGATTTTTTCCATGAACATAATGAAAAAGTTGCTGAAAAGGTGGAAAAAACAGAAGAAGCAATAAATAATATTGATCAGGAAATTACAAAATATTTGACAACATTGTCACAGGAACATATAACTGAAAAAGATGGAGAAGAAATTAGCATGTATCTAGATATGTGCCGTGATGTGGAACGTATTGGAGATCATGCGATTGGAATTGTAAGAGATGTCAGATATGAAATTAAGAAAAAACTGGTATTTACTGAAACAGCTCATAAAGAAGTGCAAAAATTATTTTTAATTTCAAAAGAAATAATAGAAACAGCTGAAGCAGCACTTAAAAACGATGATACAGAAAAAGCCTTTACAGTAGTTGATTTGCATAATAAACTTTATGCAAAAGAAAAAGAAGTAAGAAAGGCTCATATAAAACGTGTGAGCAAGCAAGAATGTGATGTAAAAGCTGGACTTTACTATATAGATGTTGTATCTCATTTTACAAGAATTGGAGATCATGCCAGAAACTTAGTTGAAAAAATGATTGAAAATAAAACTGTTAAATAATAAATTTTAAAAAAATTATGAAAATGGGCTGATATAGCCTATTTTATTTTGGAAAATACCAAAGTTTTAAATATTATTGTATTAGTTGATAAAATAATTTGATAGGGAAAGTTTCCTTATTTTAGAAATAAAGAAAAGACAATATTGAAAAAAACTAATAAATATAGTAAAATAAATAGTAAAAAGATAAAAATTTTAATTTAGATGAAACATATAAATTTTTTTAATTTTTTACATTTCAATAAAATAAGTAAGAGAATTCTAAAAATTTGGGAGGAATGAATTATGGGAAATAATACTTTTGTAATTGTGGGAACACAATGGGGAGATGAAGGAAAAGGTAAAATAATTGATGTTTTATCTCCAAAAGCAGATTATGTAGTTAGGTTTCAAGGTGGAAACAACGCTGGACACACAGTTGTTGTAAATGACGAGAAATTCATTTTACATTTGTTGCCATCAGGAATAATAAATTCAGCTGGAAAATGTATAATTGGAGCTGGAGTTGTAGTGGATATTGAAGTTTTGCTGCAAGAAATAGATGAATTGGAAAAAAGAGGGAAAAAATTAGATAATTTATTTATTGATGAAAGAGCTCATGTAATTATGCCTTATCATATTGAAATTGATAAGGCGAAAGAAGAAGCAATGGGTAAAAACAAAATTGGTACTACTCAAAGAGGGATTGGACCTTGCTACATCGATAAAATTGCTAGAAATGGAATTAGAATTGGAGATTTATTGGAGCCAGAAAGATTTAGAGATAAACTTACTTGGAATGTAAATGAAAAAAATGATATGTTAGTTAGATATGGTAAAGGAACTTTCAATTTGGAAGAACTTTATGATAAATTTATGAAACTTGCTGAAAAAATTAAGTTTAGAATTATTGATGCAGTTGTGGAAATTAATGAAGGGATTGAAGAAGGAAAAGTTGTACTTTTTGAAGGTGCACAAGCGTTAATGCTTGATATTGATTATGGAACATACCCTTATGTAACTTCATCATCACCAACATCTGGAGGAGTAACAGTCGGAACAGGAGTCGCTCCAACAAAAATCTCAAGAGTGCTTGGAG
>ERZ773087.1419-NODE-1419-length-15215-cov-29.593008_pt1 | contig 15215 bp, 9 predicted proteins | sample MGYA00511375_ERZ773087 | MGnify/ENA primary metagenome ERZ773087 (study PRJEB29015, sample SAMEA2737995) | human oral metagenome | biome: human oral; feature: human-associated habitat; material: dental | place: China | collected 2063 ...
TACACTTCTAGACCATATTTATTACACTTCTAGACCATATTAATTACACTTCTAGACCATATTTATTACACTTCTAGACCATATTAATTACACTTCTAGACCATATTTATTACACTTCTAGACCATATTAATTACACTTCTAGACCATATTTATTACACTTCTAGACCATATTAATTACACTTCTAGACCATATTTATTACACTTCTAGACCATATTAATTACACTTCTAGACCATATTTATTACACTTCTAGACCATATTAATTACACTTCTAGGCGATTTTAATTACGCTTCTAGACCATATTAATTACACTTCTAAGCGATATTAATTACACTTCTAGACGATATTAATTACGCTTCAAGGCGATTTTAATTACACTTCTAGACGATATTAATTACACTTCTAGGCGATATTTATTACGCTTATAGGCATTAATAATAACGCTTCAAGTTGCTATTTACGAATAACTTTCTCGGTCTTCTTGCTACCATCGGCATACGTAGTAACAACGATGTTCACGCCCTCGAAGGGTTGTGCCGACTGCAAACCGGCTGCGTTGTAATAGCGAACGCTAACCACGCGCTTGCCTGCGACGGGCTGTTCAACGCCCGTTGTGGGCTGTCGTTTCACCGTTAAGGAGCGTTTGGCAGGCGTAAGCGTTTGGTTATGCTCGGTGGGAATACTCAAGATGCAAACATCCTTGCCTGCACATACCAAGTTGCCTGCGGGGTCGAAGGCCATTTGGTATATCTCTTTGCCCAAGCCATCGTAGCTGTATTTCTTGGTAAGCGTGGGCGTAGAGCCGTTCCATGCAATGTTGAAGAACTGCAATGCCAAACTGCCATCGCATATAACGAGGGTCTTTCCATCGTCGCTAACGGCAAATCCCGACCTGCGCGACCCGTTGAGATTCTCTACCCAATCGGCATTGCCAGAGTTAAAGGTTACTTTTCCGTCCTTGTCTACGAACATCAGCGAAGGCACACCCTTGGTGTTGTTGCCTGCTCCGCGGAATTGCACCACCCAAAGTCCACCATCTGGACCGGCTGCCAGGTTGTCGTCGGCATTGATAAGCCCACTAACTTTAAGCGTCAGGCTAGGTGCCCTGTTCCACGATGTAAGCACCGAGCCATCTGGTTGCCCAATGTTGTACACGCCAATGGCCGCCTTCATGTCTTCTAAGCAAACGTATAGCTTGGCATTGCTGCCGCTACCCGTAGGCAAAACCATCGAGGCCGACGAACCAACGCTTTGTCCATCGTTGGTGATTAGTCCGTCTTCATCAGGCTGACCAACGAAGAACTGCTCGAACTTGCCATCCATCTGGGTAGGGTTAGCGATAAACACGCCCGGATTTTCGTCGCTAAACTCGGCTATATAGAGCTTACCTGTTGCATCAACACTCATTCTGTAATTCCCCATCAGCTTTTGTCCGCCCTTATACGGAGCTGCATTGGTGCGCGCGCCGTTGGCATCGCACACGTAAACGCCCGTTACGTCAAGTTGTTTCTTATTGGCTTCGCCCACATACATGCGGCCAAAGAAGTCGCTCTCGGTGCTCTTGTCGATGGCCACTGTTGCACGATTGTAAGCCGTTGCAACCTCTGGGTTGATGCGGTTGATGCTTGCTATACGATTTCCCGTTAGACTCACGGCCCAATTCAGTTCTTGTTGCAATTGGCCAGGCAATTGGTCGGTGGCAAAGTCAAAGCTATTGTGGCCTGCTTTCACGCCAGTGAGTGGCAGTTCGCCCACGGCAGCGTTTGTTTTGGCATCAGTGAACACCAGTTTAGCGGCTGTGGGTTCGTCATTGGCATCGAACGAGAAGGTGTAACGTTCGCCAGACTGTGCCAAACGCAGGTTGTAGGCATACACACCTTTCACTGCGGGCTGGTCTACGCCCTTGGTGGTGAAGTTGGTCAGCACGCTGTCTGTTACGAGCGTAAGGGTAATGTCGGCACCGTTCACCGCGGCAGCGGCTGCCATAAAGCCCACCTTTTCTAGTGGCGTGGCAAGGTTTAGCGTGGTTGCCTTTATCAATTTGGCCTTTTCTAAGCCCTCGCTCACGTCGAACAAGCGCAGTCCGGCCACCTTCGCATCTTTGAGATAAGGCGTGGCCAAAAGCGTATGCTTGGCGTACTTAAAGAATATGGCACCCGACGCAGCAGCCACTTCGCCCTCGCTGCCCAATATGTCGGCAGGCAAACGGCCAAGTATCTCGCTGTTTACATTAGATGTTGTTGCGGGCTTAAACTCCATCGGCGAGGTTACGTTGCCATCTACCATCCACTGATCGTCGGCAAAGGGCGATGCGCACAGCTTGTAATCGTTGCCCAATTTCACCTCGGTGAAGTTGCTGCTGGCGTTGATGGTTTTCTCTGTAAAGAGCGAAGAGGTGATGGTGTTGTTCTCAACGTATAGCACTAAGTTTCTCACCCCCTTGGCAACACCATTGGCATTGGTTCCGCCAACAATCACTTTGCAGCTCTTGGCAGCACCGCTTACGGCCACCGTCTTGCCCATATCGGCGTTAAGGAAGTTGGCCGAGCTTTGCGTTGTGAGCCACTCAATGGGGTCGGCATCCATGTCTTGCCATTTAAAGATGCGCAACGTGCCACGTTTGTAACCTTTGTCCGTTTCCACTTCTCCATCGTTAAACTGGCATTCCACGCTGTTTACGCCCACCAATTGTCCGTCGGCAGTAAAGGCGATGTCGTTCAAACGGCTGTGGAAACCCTTGTTGTCGGTTTCGGCTGCTGGCAGTCCGTTGGTGCTCAGCTGCTTTTCTATCTTCCTCGTAGCGTTGTTCACCAAGTAAAGCAGTGGCGTACCGTTGTCGTTGGTCAATATAACCGTCTTGCCTTCGCGCGTGATGGCACGTTTAACTTCGCCCTTAATGGCCAGCGTAACAGGCTCTTCCGTCTTCATGTTCAGTGCCTCTGGCATGGTTAAGTAAGCCGGTTGCTCAGGGTCGGGATAGTTATGATAAGTGTCGGCGGGCGGTTCGTAGCCCTCAACTTCAAGATATAGCTTGGTGTAAGCCGTCTGGTTGGCCTTTACCACCAGCTTTTCCATGCTCTGTGCCACGAGGTTTTGATACTCGGTAGACGTGGCATCGGCAGTGAATTTGCCTTGTTCCTTATAGCCTTTAAGGGTGGCTCGCACGGTATATTCGCCCGGTTCTAGGTCTTCGAACACAAAGATACCATTGTATAGCGTATCTACCTGATAGGCTTTCACGGCCTTATCGCCCTTAAAAAGCGTAACGGTGGCTCCGTTCAGGGGCAGCCATTGGTCGTTGGTACGCGGTGCATAGTGGAACACGGGGTTAACGATACGCTCGTGAAGGTCTTTCACCGTACCCATAATGTAGCCCGTTTTTTCGCCAGGTAGGTTAAATATCTCGGCTAATCCGCGCGACATCCTGATGGCATCCTGCTTGCAATAGTCGGGGTTTAAGGCGCGATGCCGGGCTGGTTGGTAGGTATGGAAATAGCCTTCGATAAGAAAGCCCGGCACACCATGTTTCAAAACGCCTAGGTAACCCTCGTATTCACCATGTTTGCCTTTACGAACGGACGAACTATGATAGAACGAGATGTCGCCTCGAACGTTCACATTCGTTCGACTGTAATAGCTTTGCGGGTCTAGTTCGTCCATGTAATGGGGTTCCCACATCTTTATGGCCATGTCTCTGCTACCAGGTACAAGGTCGTTGCCCTCTTTATCTCTGCCGCGATAAAGGATAAGGGGATAGTTGGTGTTTCCTCCATCGGTGGCGGCATTAGAGTGTACCGAGATAAAGAAGTCCATATTGTTGGCATCCACCTCTTCGCAAATCTCCGACAATGGTCGGTCGAACTTATCGTTTTCAGGGTCGTCTGTAACGTAGGGATATGGGCCGTTGTCTGTTCGCGACAGCATGATGTTCTCGCGTTTAACGCCCATCTTCACCAGCTTGTCTACCATAGGGAGGGTTCGCATCAGCACGGTAGTCGACTCGTAGAAGCCTTTCTTATCTGGCCTACCTGTTTCTGGCAGGTTGGGATAAGGTATGGTAGGCATCGGACGGTCGTTAGGTCCGTAGCATCCATGCCCAGGGTTGAGGTAGATACGCAGCTCGCTTGCATTTTTTGTCTGTGCTTGCGCAAGGGCAGTAAAGGCCATTGCTATAAAAAGTAATATCTTCTTCATGGCTGTTGGCTTTTAGTTACGTTGATGATATACGCCTTTCCGCTAGGCGTTGAGAATGCAATCTTGCCCGCCTGAGCCGAAACTTTGGGGTACATCGCTATGAGCGAGTCGGGCGTAAGCGTCTGTTTGTCGCCTTTGAGGTTGGTGGCCACGATACGCGATGCGTAAACAAACTCGCCATCGTCTTGGTCGTACATGCCTACCACCGTGGCATCGTCCCACCATTGGGGTGCGCGCATCATGCCAAGTGGCTTTACATGGCTGCCATCGAGGTTGCAAACAAATGCTCCTTCGGCCCCCACATAATACAAAATCTTGGTGCCGTCGGGCGAAAGCGATGGCCAAAGATAACTCTTGTCTTTACCATTGGGCGAGAGATTGCGGGTTTTTCCGTTGCGCGAAATCATCAGTTGGCGGTTGTTGATGCTCAACACCACGGCGTTCTTGGCCGAAACCTTGCCCTCGAACCCCTTGGCAGCCACCTGTCCACGCGTAACGGGCAGGGCGGCTTGATTGTTTAGTGCCATCCCTTGCAGACTTCTCGTGGGGGCAACCAATTCATTATGTTGTCCCGATTCTAGGTTAACGCTACGCAACGTCACCATCCTTAGATGGGCAGGTGTGAACGAATCTTCTCGATACACCACGCGTTTGCCGTCGGGCGACACACGTGCATCGTAGCCAGCACCTGCTGCACGGGTAATGTTTTGGGCTTTTCCTGTGCTTAGGTCTAGCTTAGTAAGTCCGCTGTTGTTGTCGGTTGTGAGTAAAAGAAAATCTCCTTGCCCACTAATTGCCACCACCTTGCTCCCCACATCCGACGGAAGTTGCACAGGAACAAGGCTTGCGACGTTGAAAACTTGCGCCCAACAGCCAACAGCAAATGCTACGGCGAAGGCTAATGCTACTTTCCTCATACGAAGCTTGTTTTTAGGTTAAATAAAATAATGTTAGGTTTTTAAATTGCAAGTTCATGCGCTATTGCATTTTCGAGTTCGCTAGTTGGTGGGGTTGAATGCGAGAAACCACGATACTCCGAGCCGTCCATACAGCATGAACAAACATCATTTAGGCTTTCGTAGGCCGCACACTTACGGCCGAAAGATGGTCTTTACGATGGCGTGTGCAAGGCGATATGCCTTTGGTTTGCCCCGGTTGGCAATTTCTCCTTAGATGTTTTTACTCGCTTTCACAACACTCCAACGCCACTAACCCGCCCACTTGCTCATGCGCTGGGGCGTGTTTGGCCAGTAAAAACAAATCAAATAACAAGTTTCTTACAGTTTTGCGTTGCGCTGTTCTGCTTTGGTTTGCGCCTAATGCGCGGTTTCTCTCTTCTTCTCAAAATGTCCGATTTCCGTATAAATAGCCTAATGGCACACTCACAGCGCTCTCATTTGCGAAGTTAGGAAATAAATAAACACCCTGCAATAAGCCTTAATTTATTTTCATGATATTTAAATCTTGTAATGAAACCGCGTGTATGGAGATGGGGGGGGAATGATAAGCTATTGAAAGTGGACAGAGGAGAATTGAAATGCCAAACATCCTGTAAGTCGATGATGATTCTTAACTAACAAGCAACGATACAGCACATGTTACGATTGTTATTATCAGCATTTTTCGTACATTTGCATCATAAAAAAAACGCAACATCATGAAAACAATCGCCCTTTGGATTATCGGCTGCCTTGTACTAACTGCGATAGGTTGCTCCGAACGCACAGACAAACGCACAGAATTACCACTTAACTGCATCGATACAGCAAAGCTTAAACCCGAGCTGAAAGCCGTGGTGAGGGCTTATATCAAGGCGCATCGGCAATATAAAACGTTTTTGATGGCGCAAGGAAAAGTACAAGAAGAAGAATGGTTTGATTACAAAACACCCTATTATTTTTGCATTGGGCCAGCGTTAGACCAACTTTTCGACGGTGGAGAATTTACCCTTGGCACAAGCTATCCCACCTCGTACTTTCTACTAAACGGCCGTACAATATTGGTAAAAACCTTACAGGAGGAGTTCGTTGTACCAGATAAGGCAGTTATCGACACTTATAATCGACTTGCCGAACCGCTAGACACATTTGAAAAAGGCACGACATCGTCATACACCTCGCCCGCAACAAACTACATTACAAAATCGTGGGTGATAAGAATTGGAAGAGAAATACCAACGAAAGTGGTGTCTACGCGAGCAGATACCTTTCTAGGTCGTAAAAGAGTTGAATGGACGCCACCACCTACTTGTGTGAAAAGAACCGAGTAAAAATCCACAAGGGCTAACAAATAATAAGCATTTGTAAACCGCAAAACAACCCTTAAATATCGTTTTCATTCATCCCGACCCATGCAAACGATTTCACACGCCCACTATCAACAACAACTAGTTATGCCCGCCATTAGTTGATGTCTTGCTATCAGAGGCAGGAGGGAGACACAAAAGAATATGTCTCATTAGGGTATTGTAACGAAAACTTGGCTACATTTTTGTTAAATAAATAACAATTTGCTATCTTTGTAGTTCGAAAACAGCTATTCGGTGCATCAAAAAGCATTCGGAAGAAACAATGTTGAGAGATGAAAAGATGTGCAACAGCATTATGTTGGGTGGCCATAACATGGGCCAATACGGTCTGGGCACAAACCCGATGCGTGGTGGCCGACATGGAAACACACCGCCCACTGAGGGGTGTGCGAGTGAAAACCGACACCAATGCCACCACAGAAACCGACTATACGGGAACGTGCATCTTGCCTGCCACGTTCAAATCGCTCACGTTTGTGTCTTATGGATATATGCGCCGAAAGATGAATAAGGAGGAATTAACCGACACGGTGCTGCTACTTCCCACCATGCTTAACGAGGTAGTGATATACGGAAAGGCACCAAAGCCGGGGTTCGACGTGCAAGAGGCCGCTAGGCAAAGTGCGAGAATAGGGGCAAGTATGGCACCAGGCGGATTTGGGTTCGACTTTTTTAGGATGTTCGACAAGCGCACAAGACGGCCTTCGAAAAAAGAACGCGAGATGAACGAACGTATTCTTAAAACGTACTGACACTCCCCCACCCCCTCCAACAGCCCGCCTCGCTCCCCCATTAAAGTGCATTCGGCCCACAGCTGGCAGCCACAACAACCATCGCACACACCCATAAAACGATAAACAAACCTGTTAATATAATAAGAAAAATGTACTTTAAACAATTTATCCTCGGCGCATTAGGTCTGCTTACAGCCACCGTTGCCCAGGCGCAAAACCCAACAACAAAGGCCAACTATCGCGTTGTGCCACTTCCACAAGAAATAACCAACACATCGGCTGGTGCTTTCGCACTCAACGCCCAGACGCGTATCGCCTACCCCAAAGGCAATGCTGCCCTGCAAAAAGATGCCGAACTGCTAGCGCAATATCTCTTTGCAGCCACCAAAGTGCGCCCTGCACTAACCACCGCAGCACAAGGGCGCAACCTCATTGTGCTTTCGGCCACACTGAAAAACAACAACAAGGAGGCCTACCGCCTAGAAGTAACCAAAGACCACATTACCATCAACGGCGCATCGGCCGCAGGAACGTTCTACGGCATACAGACTTTGCGCAAGGCTATACCGCAAACGGGGGCGCAAAGGGTTAGCTTTCCCAGCGTAACCATCGCCGACCAACCACGCTTTGGCTATCGTGGTGCGATGCTCGACGTGGCTCGCCACTTCTTCTCGTTCGAAGAAGTGAAGACGTTTATCGACATCTTGGCCTTGCACAACATCAACCGCTTTCACATGCACCTTACCGACGACCAAGGTTGGCGCATCGAAATAAAGAAATATCCCAAGCTAACCGAGGTTTCGTCGATGCGTCCCGAAACGATGGTTGGCCACGATGCAAGCAAGTTCGACGGCAAACCGCATGGCGGTTTCTATACCCAAGAACAGGCAAGAGCCATTGTTAAGTACGCAGCCGACCGCCATATCATGGTTATTCCCGAAATAGACATGCCCGGACACATGGTTGCTGCCCTGGCCGCTTACCCAGAATTGGGCTGTACGGGTGGCCCTTACAAGGTTCGTACCACGTGGGGCATTGCCGAAGAAGTGCTGTGCGCAGGCAACGACCGCACTTTGCAGTTTGCCAAAGACGTACTTTCGGAGGTGATGGACATCTTCCCTGCCGAGTATGTGTATATCGGTGGCGACGAATGCCCGAAGGTTAGCTGGGCAAAATGTCCGCGTTGCCAGGCTCGCATCAAGGAGAAAGGCCTGACGGCCGACGGCAAACACACGGCCGAAGAACGCTTGCAAAGTTACTTTATGAGCGACATAGCCAACTTTATCACCGCGCGCGGACGTAAAGTTGGTGGATGGGACGAGATTTTGGAAGGCGGAATAGCTCCCAATGCCACGGTGCTGTCGTGGCGCGGCATGGAAGGCGGCATCGAGGCTGCACGCTTGGGCCACGATGCCATCATGTGCCCCGTGTCGCATCTCTATCTAGACTATTACCAAACGAACGATCGCGAACACGAACCGCTGGCCTTCAACGGTTTCATACCCATTGAAAAGACCTACGACTTCAATCCCGTATCGCCCAAACTCACAGCCGAAGAGGCCAAACACATCATCGGCGTGCAGGCAAACCTCTGGACCGAGCACATGGACAACTTCCCCCACGTGGAGTACATGGCGTTGCCACGTTTGGCCGCAGCAAGCGAGGTGCAATGGACTATGCCCGAAAAGAAGAACTTCGACGACTTTGCCAACCGCATGCCGCAACTGCTGAACATCTATAACTTGAACAAATACCGCTACGGCCGACATCTTTTCAACGTTAACATCGCACTCTCGCCAGCCGAAAAGCCCGGCAGCCTGAACGTAACGCTCACGGCGCGCAAGGGCGCAACCATCTACTACACCCTCGATGGAACGGCACCCACCGCAAAATCTCTTCGCTATACGCAGCCCTTTCCTGTGAAAAAGTCGTGCAAGTTGCGCACCATCGCCGTTTATCCCACCTTCACCAGCAACGAAAACAGCGAAGATTTGCTCATCAGCAAGGCCACGATGGCCGAGGTAAAATACAACGTTGAGCCAGATGCCAAGTACCCAGGGCTGTCGCCACGCGAACTTACCAATGGTCTACAAGGTAGTGTTATCTTCAATTCAGGTCGCTGGGTGGGCTACGTTGGTAAGGATTTAGACCTTACACTGGACCTTGGCGAGGTGAAACCCATTCGCCTTATCAGTGTTCGTACGTTGATTAGTTCCGCCCAATGGATTATGCCCGACCGCGGACTGTACGTTTGGGTGAGCACCGACGGCAAGAATTTCGAGGACATTTACGACCTACCTGCCGACCCGATGCCAGCAAACAAGCCCGACTATATCGACACCGAAAACGTGCTTTTGCCCATGCCGAAGGAAGCTCGCTATGTTCGCATCAAGATGTTATCCGAAAAGAGCATGCCTGCATGGCATCCTCATACGGGCAAACCGGGCTGGTTGTTCGTGGATGAAGTGACGATTGAATAGAAAAACTACGCTTTTACATAACTAGTTGACGAATCAACAGGCGCAGCCTTTTGTTTATTTGCAGCCCTGTTAATTCGTCAACTAGTTTTTTCATCTGTTAGTTTACTTAATTCAAGTTGCTTACTTGTCAACCCGCAATTCCCAAAAGGCCACGGCCGATGCTGCTGCAACATTGAGCGAGTCGACACCATGTGCCATTGGTATACGCACCACATAATCGGCTTGCGCAATCACTTGGTGTGGCAATCCGTCGCCCTCCGTACCCATAACAACGGCCAAACGCGGTTCGGCTTTCAAGCGGTCATCGTTTAGTGGAATAGAATTGTGCGTCAGTGCCATTGCAGCCGTGCAGAATCCCATAGCAGAAAGTTCGGCCAGAGGTTGCTCAGACCACGTCCACGGCACAAGAAACACCGAACCCATAGACACGCGCACGGCACGACGATTAAGCGGGTCGCACGCATTTTGGGCCAAAACAACGGCATCGATACCCAATGCCGCAGCCGAACGGAATATGGCCCCGATGTTGGTTGTGTCGGTAACGCCGTCGATCACGCATACACGCGTGGCATCAGCACACACCTCGGCCACACTGCGCATTGGCTTTCGGCGCATGGCGCACAACACACCGCGCGTTAGCGTATAACCAGTTAGCTGAGCCAACAGCGCGCGTTCGCCCGTATATACAGGTATGTCGCCACACCGCAATATGATGTCTGCGGCATCGCCTACAATATGTCGTTCTTCGCACATCATCGACAGCGGCTCGTAACCTGCATCAAGCGCCACACGTATAACCTTGGGACTTTCGGCAATAAATACGCCCTTGTCTGGTTGAAGTCTATTGCGCAACTGCGTTTCGGTTAGTGCGCTAAATACTTCAACGCCTGGGTGAGTGAGCGATGTAAGTCGTTCTATCGACATGAAAAGGAGTATTTAAAGGTGAAAAATTGAAAGGGCTTATAAAGGTGAAAAAGTGAAAGGGTGAAAAGGTGAAAAAATGGCTGCGCCTTTTAAAGGTGAAAGGGTGAAAGGGTGGAAGGGTGAAAAAATGGCTAACGCCAACAAGGCATTTGGCTTAACTCCATAACTCCTTAACTCCTAAAGATGAAAAGGTGAAAAAATGGCTAACGCCAACAAGGCATTTGGCTTAACTCCTTAACTCCATAACTCCTTAACTTCTAAAGATGAAGGTTACCTATCTTCCTGCTAACCCGTTCTCTTGTCTACTCGTCAACTGAAAATACGCTATCTATACTGCTGATAGATCTCACGCAAGCTGTCGCCTCCCCATCCATTTGCGGCACTAGCGAGCATTCTTTCTATCCGTTCGTAGAAATGAAGCAGCAAGCCATTGCGGAAAATAAAGTCCATAGCCCTTGCAAAACTATTTGCCAAAGCCATTTCATACGCCCCTTCGCAATAGCCATACGTAAGTGCCCAGTTGTTTCCCTGCTCAGTTACAGTCAGCATAAGGTCGGCCACACAGTCGGGAGAGGCCTGCATTTTGGCAAAATCTGTAACAATCTTTTTGCATTTAGCAAACGAAGGATTCTTAGGTAAGCCACGAACAGGAAAGAATTCGTGTACAATGCGTACCCTAAGTTTCTCCAATTCGGCCGAGCTGTCGGGTTTAAGATAAAATTCAAAATATGCTTTTGCCTCTGTACGTGCATCATACAAATCTAGCACAACGTCTATAATCTCTTCCTTGGACAATGCCAATAGATGCTTTTTAAGCTTTGCTTTCGACATGAAACACTCGTTGTTTTTGTTGCTGTTGGGTTTACTTTTCTCTTATGTTTTACACCTGTTAGTCTGTTACTGACCGCTTACAACGACACCCCTGCCCTACTCGTTGAGGTTCATCGCCTGCAAAAGCGTGCCGTCAGTTCGATAAACACTTATCACGCCATCCTCGTAAGTGGCGAACGTTGGTGGGTTTCCACCTTTGGGAAAGGTTATCGACCCTAGGTTGCATACAACGCCTTGGGGCGTGCGCGTTAGTTCCCAAAGGTGCGTATGACCATAAAACAGGGCATCGCACTTGCTCAATGGTCGTTTCTCCTTATTATAAACATGACCATGAGTGAGTATTAATCGCTTGTTGCCATCAACAAGTAGCAGATAGTCTGCCATGATGGGGAAGTTAAGCAGCATCTGGTCTACCTCCGAATCACAATTGCCGCGAATGGCCACAATATCGTCGGCCATAGCGTTAAGTTGCTCCACAATGCCCTTGGGGTTAAGTCCTTCTGGCAACTGATTGCGTGGGCCATAGTTAATAATGTCGCCCAAGATGCAGAGCATGTCACAGTTCTGCTCCTTATAAAAGTGCAATGCGCATTCCAACGCAGGCAAACAGCCGTGTATGTCTGAAATCAATAGATACTTCATTCTCTGTGTATTAAAGTTATTTGGCGGTTTCGGTTCGTAGCATCATCAGCCAACAAGCCGCTACCATATTCGTTTCAAGAAGTCGATTAAAGGGTTCGCTCAAAGGGTTCGCTACCTATCATTTCAGGTAAACAGGCAACCCTTCCGCCTTAGTTTTAAAGCCACGGGGCGGCATTCCACACCCCACGCATAGGCTACGGCAAGATGTAGGAAACCTTGGCGAGCTGCATACAAAGGTAACAAAAAATGCGTTTACACACCCCTTATACTCCGTTTTTTATCCATCGCCACGCTACCACTAAGACGGAATCCTGTTACATACCATCAGGAACATTGCTACACATAAACTGGAACACGGTTACATTTCATCTGGAACAAAATTCCACTTATGTGTAACAAGCTGGGAAACGTGAGAATAGGTAATATCTTGTTAACCAATATCACTCCCTCACTCTTAAACTTGTCATCATTTCCTCTATTAGGGCATCATCATTTGGGGCTGGCTTAACAAAATCTCTTTCAAAGACTTCATCATAATCTACCTCTGGACCTATAATTTCTCCCCTTTTTTCATCTAAGTAGTCAAAAAAATCAGTATTAAAATCTTCTATGGGAATGTGACTAAGTATATTTTCTAGGAGGATTTCAAATTCATCCGCAGCATTTTCATCTGAAATATTCCCCTCTATCTCACTACATATTTCATCCTCTATTCTCTTTATTAGCCAACTTTCTCTTTTTCTCTCAAACATTCCAAGTTTGTCAAACATGACCAACAAATCACAATAACTCCTAACGTCTAAAGGTTCTTCAGACATTTTGTCAACTATGTTTGATAAATCAGCATTAATTATAGTCCAATCTAATTTTGGTAGAAGGCTAGCCCTTTTAGAAAAAAATGCTGTTTGGCAAATAAATTGATTAGGGTCAATTGTTTTTTCTAAAAGTCCCTTATTCTCCTCTAAGAGTTTTGGAAAGCTATCTAAAAATCTTGAATAAACATTTATCTCAATATACCCTCTCCCACTGTAGGGTTTTAGGGCATGCCACCTAACAAGCTCACATGACATGGGACAACCTTTCATCATCTCGTTAAACCGTTCAACAATTATAGGAAAAAGATCTTCCTTAACATGGAGATAGCTATCGAAACCAAAATAGTCTGGTGGTGAATCTCTAAATAGCATATATAGTTGCTCTACATAATAGGATTGTTGAATAAGTAATTTCTGCGTTTCTTTATTTTCCGCCAAATATGTCACAATAAAATCAAGAACTGAAGGATTAAAATAAGAAGCCACCCAGTGCCCATCATAATTGTTTATCTTTATAAAACAATCTTGTAGAATTCTCATGATTTTTTTCCATTCAAGCTCCTCACATACAAGCCCAATTTGAGATTTCGTTGCCACACAAAAGTAAGTAAAGGCAGTGTACCAATCGTCCATAAACACTTCAGAACCCATTGATGCAAAAATGAGTAAAGCATAACGGGCTCTAAGCTCAAGGTTTTCAAAAGCTTGTTGCCAGACCAATGTTGGCTTATCAAAGAACTCCTCAAAGTACTGCATAAACTTGCAAACAGGATATCTCTTCCATAGCCCCCTATCTATATACGTTTCTATAATCCGTGGATTAAAATTAGGATGCTCTATTATCCTTGTATACTTCTTATTCTCTAATACCTTTTCGACGTGCTCGCTAGGGAGATTAGCTTCTGCCAGATGATTATATAGGATATTTGCCCTTATGTATCTTGTGTAAGAACTGAGGTCTACAGTACATTTAGCTATCTCGATATTATTTATCTGGAACTTTTCATACTGGCTCTTTGCTGCTGAAAGGATGTACTCGCGAGTCGTTAGAATAAAGACTTTGTCCCTTTCTCGTTGTATCGCCTCTATAAAAGACACTAATTTCTTATCAAAATCTTTTTCAGTATTCTCAAAAACATTTGACCCAAGGAAATCATCGAAAAAGAAGACTTGTTTCTTTCCCCTTTGAAAAAGTTTTACTCCATCATTTAAACCACTAGTTAGATACACGAGTTGCTCATAGCCATTTGCAAGAAAATGATAAGCTAACATCCTTGCTAAAGTTGTTTTCCCTATACCAGGTATCCCAGAAATAATTACATAACGATGCTCTTTTAATATTTCACTTGCATGCTGTAAACTATCATTATTGACGTACGAAGATATATGTGACTTTATCTGCTCACACTCAAAACTAGACCAGTTGACAACGTCTTTGTTAATAATATCTTGTAAAACTACCGTACTAGCTAACCACAACTTGTAGTATTTCAGTTCTATATTCTTGTGCTTCCCTAAAAGGTTATTTAAGTCATCACGGCCTAAAATATCATTTGGGGTTTGTATATAAGGAGAAAACTGCTGTATAATTGCAGATTTATTCGCTGGTGAGAGCCCAACCGAGGTAACCAATATATACCTCTGAGGCTTAAGTTTTTCTACTTTTACAAATTCCTCTTTCAGACGACATTTAAGCTCATTCCATTCCTTAAATCTCTTAACTTGAATAATAGTCTCTCTTTCTTTCGATTGTCCATAGCGCAAATCAATGCCACTATCTCGCCCTTCTTTGAAACTTTCTATGTAAATCCCGAACTCTTCCTGCAAGAGATCGCGAGTGAGACACTCAAACTCATTATACTGAAGAATTCTAAAATCGTAGTCTATCATAAACATCTATTACTTTTGGAACACAATTTTAACACATAAAGGTTGACAACACTTTATTTCACTTATGAAACCATGTTGACTTTTCTGTCTTTGCACAATTCGATATGAGGCATTATCTTTGTTTCGCTAAATTAAGGATAAAATATCACTCAGATACGGAATGCAAGACAAAGATACAATAAAAATAGAAATGTAGCTCCATTTGTAAACGATAAAAAAGGCTCTTGGCGCCTATGCCGACAACGAAAGTCTGATGCGACTGCGGGCGAAAACCAGGATTATTGCACGTCATGAGGAGTCGGAATAATTGTATTAGCCCTTTATTAAGATGAGGTGTTCGGGGCTCTGCGGAAGATTAGTGGGGACTACGCATAAATCTTTGAAAGTCTAAACATG
>ERZ773087.1420-NODE-1420-length-15214-cov-26.415133_pt1 | contig 15214 bp, 13 predicted proteins | sample MGYA00511375_ERZ773087 | MGnify/ENA primary metagenome ERZ773087 (study PRJEB29015, sample SAMEA2737995) | human oral metagenome | biome: human oral; feature: human-associated habitat; material: dental | place: China | collected 2063 ...
GGCTTGAACCAACGACCCCCTGATTAACAGTCAGGTGCTCTAACCAACTGAGCTACTGAAGCAGTTTGTATTGCTTATTTCTTGTAAGCGGTTGCAAAGGTAGTATGTTTCTTTGAAACTGCCAAATGTTTTTGAAGAAAATTTCAAGAAAATCGTAATTTTCTTTATTTTCGTTGTTATTAAGGCGTGTTTTCCATTATAATAATGTACTTTTGTCCCGTTATAAGAACATTAAACAACAAACAGATATAATATATAATGAAAAAATTGTTTTTGGCTTTCGGACTCTGGTTGCTAACTTTCAGTGGGTCTGTTATGGCACAAAGCACTGCGGAGAAGGAGCATAACTTCAATGTAGCAAAGAATCTTGAGACTTTTTCAGCTATTTACAAGTATCTTGACTTGATGTATGTTGATAGCCTCAACGCCGATGAAGTAATCGGAACAGGTATCAATTACATGCTCCGTTCGCTCGACCCTTATACAATTTATTACCCAGAGGAGAAGGTGAAAGACCTCGATATGATGATTTCGGGTAAGTATGCAGGTGTCGGTGCATTGATTCGTTATAATTTCTTATTGAAGAATACGGTGATTGATGAGCCTTATGAGAATATGCCTGCTGCGGAAGTTGGTTTGAAGAAGGGTGATGTCATCCTTGCTATTGGCGATTCGTCAATGGTGGGTAAGGATGTTGCATACGTCAGCAATCATCTACGTGGCGATGCTGGTACAACCTTTATCCTGACTATTCAGCGTCCGTCAGTGAATAAGAAGATGAAGTTTAAGATTACTCGTCGTTCTATTCAGCTCCCTGCTGTACCTTATTATGGTGTGCAGGATGGTGGAGTGGGATATCTGAATCTTAACTCTTTCACAACAGGATGTGCAAAGGATGTTCGACGTGCATTCCTTGATATGAAGAAACAGGGTATGACCTCACTTGTCTTCGACCTCCGTAACAATGGTGGTGGTAGTTTGCAAGAGGCGGTTAACATCGTAAATATGTTTGTACCGAAAGGGATTACACTGGTGAAGACGGTGGGTAAGATGGAACGTGCAAACAAAGAGTATAAGACGACAGTTGAACCTATCGACACCGTTATGCCGATTGTTGTATTGGTGAATGATGAGACAGCGAGTGCCAGCGAGATTACCAGTGGTAGTCTGCAAGACCTTGATCGTGCGGTAGTTCTTGGTACACGTACCTATGGTAAGGGTCTTGTACAGGTGTCAATGGACCTTCCTTACAATGGAAACTTAAAACTTACGTCAAGTAAGTATTATATCCCAAGCGGACGCTGTATACAAGCTATCAACTATAAGCATGCAAATGGCGGATATACTGAGCATGTACCAGACTCACTAACACATGTGTTCCACACGGCAAACGGACGTGAGGTGCGTGATGGTGGTGGTATCAAGCCAGATGTTGAGGTGCGTCCAGACTCTCTACCAAACATTGCTTTCTATCTTGCTTCCTCTGGACGCGATTCAACAGAGGTAATGTGGAACTGGGAGTTGCAGTATTTGAAGAAGCATCCTACTATTGGTCCTGCAAAGACATTTGTCATTTCAGATGCTGACTTTGAAGACTTCAAGCAAGCAGTGTTGAAGAGTGGTTTCAAGTATGACCGTGAGAGTAAGAAATACTTGGAGAATCTTGTGAAGTTGGCTAAGTTCGAAGGCTATTATGATGATGCGAAAGGTGAGTTCGATGCCTTAGAGAAGAAGTTGAATCATAATCTTGCTAAAGACCTTGATTATAACAGGCAAACCCTGAAAAAGGTGTTGACGAGCGACCTTGTTTCAGCTTATTATTACCAGAAAGGCTCCTTGGAGAATAGCCTGCAGTTTGATAAGCAGTGGAAAAAGGCTGTGGAAATCTTGAAGAATCCAGCAGAGTATAAGAAACTCTTGCAGCCTGTTGTTGGTCAGCCTTTGGTTAAACTCGAACCAGCAAGCAATGTAGCTGTTGATAAAAAGCAGAAGTCAAAGGCGAAATAAAGGGAACTTTTAGAATGAATTAAGGTTTATAGGTTTGTTTGGAACTTATAAGCCTTATTTTTTTAATATGGTCTCGGTTTTATGTTAGTGCAGCCTTGTTATCATTTCTCAGTTTTTCTATTGTCGTGTTGGTGCTCAGCACGTGTGGTGCTGTTGGTAAACACCATTGGTGTTGAGGGTTAAATACGATACTATATATAGTTGAATGGAGAGTAATTTACTGTGAAAAAAGTGTTGTAAAACCAAAGATAAATGGGATGTATTTAGCTGTTTGAATGTTCAAAGAGTACGATTGTCGAATTATTTTCATGAAAAAAAATATTTTTGTTCGTGAAGAAAAATATTTCTCTTCGTGAAAATAAATATTTATGTTCTCGAAAGAATTTTGATTTTGGTAAGCTTCTTCGGGCTAATGAAAATGGTATTTTTCTTCTTATGGCACGAAAAAATAATTACGTGAAGGCTTGGAATTCTCGAATAAAATATGTAAATTCGTAGCATGTTCATATAATAACATCATTGTCGTTATGAAACTTATAAAGAAAAAAGAACAGAAGAAAGTTGCCACATCGGTCTTATTCTCAGAAAGACCAACGATGCGGTCAGGTTTCTTGTCTGTGATTGGTGTTGTGTCAAGGAGGCGCTTTGAACGCTATCTGCAAGGGAATGATTTAGAAGATTTGCAGAGAGATACAAGGCTTATAGCAAATGATATGAATGCTGTTTTAAGACGGTTAAATTATGGAAAACGATAAACGGGAAAAGACTAAACAAAACGTGTCCACGTTGCCTATGAATGAAGAGTTATCAGAAGAATAATCGATATCAATAAAATTCTTGAAACCTTAGAATCAGAACAACGCACCAAGATAGAAAGTGCATTTATGGCATTAGAAATGGAACACACTTTTCGTGGTCCTTTGCCTGCTCCTGAAGATTTTAAAGCCTATGGGGAAGTTGTTCCTGATGCGCCAGAACGTATCTTATGTTTGATGGAGCGGCAGGTGGAGCATCGCATAAGCACAGAAAGGAATATTGTTACAAGTGGATTGAAAGAAAGTAGGAGAGGGCAATGGATGGGATATTCTATTGTTGTAATTCTTATTGGATTGCCGACACTTTTAGCTCTTTGTGGGCATGATTTAACAGCTGGGGGCATGATAACGGCAGCTATTGCTTTAGCTGTGGTTTTTGTGCTAAAGCAAAACCCACGTACAAAAGAACAAGATGAAGTGGAAAAAGAATGAGTTGTTGGGCTTGTCTTTTGTTCCGTCTAAATCGCTTATCTGCTGATAAAAAAGCCGTAAAACATTTGGTGTGTGGAGAAAATATTCGTAACTTTGCAAACGTTCAGAGGAATGAGGGGCTTTTAATAGTCCCTCATTTTTCATATTAAAACACTTATGATAGATAAAAACGTTGTAAAAAGTCTCGTTGACGAGTGGCTGGAAGGTAAGGATTACTTCCTGGTTGACATTCAAATCAGTTCTGACGATAAGATTGTCGTTGAGATTGATCATGCCGATGGCGTGTGGATTGAAGATTGTGTAGAGTTGAGCAAGTATATCGAAGATCGTCTCTCACGTGATGAGGAGGATTATGAACTTGAGGTAGGTTCTGCAGGATTGGGTCAGCCTTTCAAAGTTCCTCAGCAGTATCAGAACTTCATTGGTAAGGAAGTTGAGGTGCTCGGTAAGGACGGAAAGAAAGTCAAAGGCATATTGAAGAGCGTTGATGGTAACGACTTTGTTGTTGCAGTCAATGAGAAGGTACAAGTGGAAGGTAAGAAACGTCCAGTGAAGATGGACGTAGACCATGCGTACAAGATGGATGAAGTAAAATATACAAAATACATAATAAGTTTCAAGTAAAGCTATGGCAGCAAGAAAAATAGAAGAAGAACGTCCGAATATGATCGAGACCTTCAAGGAGTTTAAAGACACCAAGAGCATCGATCGTACTACATTGGTGAGCGTTTTGGAGGAGAGCTTCCGCAATGTACTCGCTAAGATTTTCGGTAGTGACGAAAACTTCGACGTGATTGTAAACCCTGATAAGGGCGACTTCGAGATTCATCGTAACCGTGTGGTTGTGGCTGATGGTGAAGTTGAGGATGAGAATAAGGAAATTAGCCTTACAGATGCACGTAAGATAGAGGCAGATTATGAAGTAGGTGAGGATGTAAGTGAGGAGGTTGACTTCAATAAGTTCGGTCGCCGTGCTATCTTGAACCTTCGTCAGACTTTGGCTTCTAAGATTCTTGAGCTGGAGCATGACTCTCTCTATAACAAGTATAAGGATCGTGTTGGTCAGATTATCTCTGGTGAGGTTTATCAGACTTGGAAGCGTGAGGTTCTGCTTGTTGACGAGGAGAATAATGAGTTGATTCTCCCTAAGGGCGAGCAGATCCCACGTGATCAGTATCGTAAGGGCGAGACTGTTCGTGCGGTGATTCATCGTGTTGACAATGAGAATAACAATCCAAAGATTATCCTCTCACGTACTGCTCCAGAGTTCCTTGAGCGTCTGCTTGAGGCTGAGGTGCCTGAAATCAACGATGGTTTGATAGCTATTCGTAAGATTGCTCGTATGCCTGGTGAGCGTGCAAAGATTGCAGTTGAGAGCTTTGATGAGCGTATCGACCCAGTAGGCGCTTGTGTTGGTGTACGTGGTAGCCGTGTTCATGGTATCGTTCGTGAACTTTGTAACGAGAATCTCGACGTTATCAACTGGACAGCAAATACGAAACTCTTTATTCAGCGTGCGCTTGCTCCTGCAAAGGTGAGCAGCCTTACTGTTGATGAGGAGAATAAGAAGGCTGAGGTTTACTTGCAGCCAGAGGAGGTAAGTCTTGCGATTGGTCGTGGCGGTATGAACATCAAGTTGGCAAGTATGCTGACGGGTTATACCATCGACGTATTCCGTGAACTTGACGAACAGAATGCAGAGGAGGATATTTACTTGGATGAGTTCTCTGATGAAATCGATCAGTGGGTTATCGATGCCATTAAGGGTATCGGACTTGACACAGCGCGCCAGGTACTCAACGCTCCACGTGAGATGCTGATTGAAAAGGCAGACTTGGAGGTAGAGACCGTTGATAGCGTGTTGAACGTATTGAGATCAGAGTTTGAACAGTAAAAGGTGATTGGTTGGTGGGTGATGGCTGTTGACTGAAAGCTAACGGGTGTGACTATTCAGCAACTCCATGTTCGGAACCCCTCTCTACCAAAAGGCATATCAACAACCAACACCCTACACCGAAAAATAAAGTTAATGAGCATCAGATTAAACAAAGCAATTCGTGAATTGAATATAGGACTCCAAACGGCAGTGGAGTTCTTAGAGAAGAAGCCAGAGTTAGGCGAGGTGAAGAACGAGCTTAACTTCAAGCTAAGCGAGGGTCAGTATAAAGCTCTCGTAGATGCCTTCAATAATGATAAGGAGGTAAAGAAGGACGCTGCTAAGCTTTTGCAGAAGAAGACTAAAGAGAAGAAAAGCTCTGCAGAACATAAAGGCGAAGCAGTCATGAAGGCTGAGCGTCAGCAGTATAAACCAGTCGGAAAGATAGACCTTGATCAGCTGAATAAGCCAGCTGCAAAGAAAGCTGCTGCTCCTGTTGAGAACAAACCTACCCCTGCTGCTGCCGTAGAACCTGCAGAGGAGAAGAAAAAGGTAGAGAAACATGATGCAAGCAAGAAGCCTGCTGTAAATAAAGAAGAGGCTAAACCTGTTGCTCCAAAGGTTGAGAAACCTGTTGAGGTGAAGGCTGAACCTAAGAAAAAAGAATCTCCTGTGGCTAAGGCGGAGGTAAAGGCTGAGCCTAAGGTGCAGGCTGAAGCTGCAGCTACTAATACTCCAGCTGAACCTGCTGCTGCAGAGGAGAAGAAAGATAATGGCTTGTTCCAGACCAAGAATGAGAAGAAGATTTTAAATACACCTAAGGTGAATGTCTTAGGTAAGATTGACCTCAGCACTTTGAACCAGAGTACCCGCCCTAAGAAGAAGAGTAAGGAGGAACGCCGTAAAGAGCGTGAAGAGAAAGCTGGTCAGGGTAATGGTCAGGGCAAGAAGAAACGCGTTCGTATTAACAAGGAACGTGTTGATATCAATGCTGCCGCTAATCAGCAGCAGAACCAGAATGGTAAGAAAGGCAATAACAACAATGGCGGTGGCAACAAGAATGCGGGTAAGAAGAACCGCAATCGTAATCAGAAGCCTTTAGAGGTTGATGATGAGGCTGTAGCACGCCAGGTAAAGGAGACACTTGCACGTTTGACAAGCAAGAGTCAGAATAAGAAGGGTGCTAAATACCGTAAAGAGAAGCGTGATGCTGTTCAAGAACGTCTGAATGCAGAGGCTAAGGCAGAGCGCAAGGAAAGTAAGATATTGAAGTTGACAGAGTTTGTTACTGTTTCTGAGTTGGCAACAATGATGAATGTTCCTGTAACAAATGTCATCTCAACCTTGATGTCTGTAGGTATCATGGTGTCTATCAACCAGCGTCTTGATGCAGAGACTATCAACCTTGTTGCTGATGAGTTCGACTTCAAGACAGAATATGTTAGTGCTGAAGTACAGGAAGCAGTTAGTGAAGAGGAGGATGATGAGAACGATCTCGTATCACGTGCTCCAATCGTGACAGTCATGGGTCATGTTGACCATGGTAAGACTTCTTTGCTCGACCATATCCGCAATACGAATGTGATTGCTGGTGAGGCAGGTGGTATCACCCAGCACATCGGTGCTTATGGTGTGACACTTGAGAATGGTCGTAAGGTTACCTTCCTTGATACTCCTGGTCACGAAGCATTTACTGCTATGCGTGCTCGTGGTGCGCAGGTTACCGATATTGTGATTATCATCATTGCTGCAGACGACTCTGTGATGCCTACTACTAAGGAGGCGATTGCTCATGCACAGGCTGCAGGTGTTCCTATGGTCTTTGCAATCAATAAGATTGATAAGCCAGGAGCTAACCCTGATAAGATTCGTGAAGACTTGTCACAAATGAATCTGCTCGTTGAAGAGTGGGGTGGTAAGTATCAGTGTCAGGAAATCAGTGCTAAGAAGGGAATCGGAGTGAACGAACTTCTTGATAAAGTTCTTCTTGAGGCTGATATGATGGATCTCAAAGCTAACCCTAACCGTAAGGCAACAGGTACTATCATTGAGTCTTCACTTGATAAGGGTCGTGGTTATGTAAGTACGGTTCTTGTGTCTAATGGTACATTGAAGATTGGTGATAATGTTATCGCTGGTACTTCATGGGGGCGTATCAAGGCTATGTTCAATGAGCGTAACCAGCGTATTGAAAGTGCTGGACCAGCAGAGCCTGCAATCATCCTCGGTCTGAATGGTGCACCAACAGCAGGTGATACCTTCCATGTTATGGAGACAGAGCAGGAGGCACGTGAGATTGCAAACAAGCGTGAACAGTTGCAGCGTGAGCAGGGCTTGCGTACACAGACTCGTCTTACACTGTCTGATATCTCTCATCGAATCGCTCGTGGTGAGTTCCATGAGATGAATATCATTGTGAAGGGTGATACTGATGGCTCTATCGAGGCATTGTCTGACTCATTCATCAAGCTGTCAACTGAGAAGGTTAATGTTAACGTTATCAGTAAGGCTGTAGGTCAGATATCTGAGAACGATGTTATGTTGGCATCAGCTTCAGATGCTGTTATCGTTGGCTTCCAGGTTCGTCCTTCTGCTGATGCACGCCGCTTGGCTGACCGTGAGGGTGTAGAAATCAATACTTACTCTGTCATCTATGATGCTATCGACGATGTTAAGTCAACGATGGTGGGTATGCTTGACAAGGTGAAGAAGGAGATAGTCACTGGTCAGTTTGAGGTTAAGCAGGTCTTCAAGATTTCCAAGGTTGGAACTGTTGCCGGTGGTATGGTTACTGAAGGTAAGGTTCACAGCAAGGATAAGGGTCGCGTAGTCCGTGACGGTATCGTTATCCATACAGCTCCTATTGATGCTCTGAAGCGTTATAAGGACGATGTGAAGGAGGTCGCTACAGGACTTGAATGTGGTATCTCACTTGTCAATTACAATGATTTACAGGTGGGTGACATCATCGAAACCTTCACGGAGATTGAGGTTGAACAGAAATTGTAACAATATAAAAAACCGTCTTTTCTCCATTAAAGGAGTAAAGACGGTTTTTTCTTCGTGGTAACAAATGTTGCCATTGGGCTTTGTGGCATACATATTGTATGTCCACAGAGTGTATATAAGTATTGAGAATAGAGACGGTGGAAACTAAGAACTTATTGTTGGATGAATAGGAACGATAGGTTTAAATGAATCAAACAATAGGTATAGGAAAGACAGATAGTGTATTTGGATGGGCTAAACGTTAGAGATAAAGAAGCATACTGAAAAGGTAAGTATTCTCTTTAACCCTTCTAACTCCCTCTAACTCTTTTGACTCCTGAGTATTCTCCCTCTCTTTAATCACAAAAAACAAATGTCTGAGAACAAGAATAATGAATTTGTAAAGAAGGTCGCAGAGCAAAAGTATGAGTTCGGCTTTACGACTGATGTACATACGGAGGTCATTCCGAAGGGTCTGAACGAAGATGTTGTTCGACTTATTTCGCAGAAGAAAGGGGAACCAGAGTGGCTCCTCGATTTTCGTTTGAAGGCTTTCCGTTACTGGCAGACACTCCCTATTCCAAGTTGGGGACACTTGCATTTGCCAGAGTTGCATCTACAGGATATCTCCTATTATGCTGATCCGTTGGCGAAGAAGCCTAAGAATAAGGAGATTGATCCAGAGTTAGAGAAGACTTTCGATAAGTTAGGTATTCCTTTGGAGGAGCGATTGGCATTGAGTGGTACGGCAGTTGATGCCATTATGGACTCCGTGTCAGTGAAGACAACCTTTAAGAAGCAGTTGGCTGAGAAGGGTATTATCTTCTGTTCTATCGGTGAAGCTGTCAAGGAGCACCCAGACTTGGTGCGTAAATACCTTGGTAGTGTTGTTCCTTATCGTGACAACTATTCTGCAGCACTCAACTCTGCGGTCTTCAGTGATGGTTCCTTTGTATATATCCCTAAGGGCGTTCGTTGTCCAATGGAGCTTAGTTCGTATTTCCGTATCAATGCGGTTAACACAGGTCAGTTTGAACGTACATTGATTGTTGCTGATGATGATTCGTATGTTAGCTATCTTGAGGGCTGTACTGCTCCTATGCGTGATGAGAATCAGTTGCATGCAGCAGTAGTTGAAATCGTTGTCTTGGACAATGCAGAAGTAAAATACTCTACTGTTCAGAACTGGTATCCAGGTGATGAAAATGGTAAGGGTGGTGTCTTGAATCTTGTTACAAAGCGTGGTGAACTTCGTGGAGTGAACTCAAAGCTGTCATGGACACAGGTAGAGACAGGTTCGGCAATTACTTGGAAATATCCTTCTTGTGTGTTGAAGGGTGATAACTCACAGGCAGAATTCTATTCTGTTGCTGTGACAAACAACTACCAAGAGGCTGATACGGGTACGAAGATGATTCACATGGGTAAGAATACCAAGAGTACAATCATCTCTAAAGGTATCTCTGCTGGTCATAGTCAGAACTCTTATCGTGGCTTGGTTCGTGCTACAGCCAATGCTAAGAATGCCCGCAACTACTCAAGTTGTGACTCTCTTCTCTTAGGTTCAGACTGTGGCGCTCACACATTCCCTTATATGGACATCCACAACGATACAGCTATTGTTGAGCATGAAGCAACCACTTCGAAGATTAGTGAGGACCAACTCTTCTATTGTAATCAGCGTGGTATACCAACAGAGGATGCTGTTGGTTTGATCGTCAATGGTTATGCTAAGGACGTTCTCAATAAGCTTCCAATGGAGTTTGCGGTTGAGGCACAAAAACTACTCTCTGTAACACTTGAAGGAACGGTAGGATAATATAACTGAATATACAACATGCGAAAGGTCATTCTTATCACGTCTGGCTTGCTGCTAACAACAATGCTTCAAGCCCAGTCATGGCAAATAAAGCCGTGGCAGAAATATTTGATTGATGAGCAAGTGAAGCAGGATACAGCGATTATATTCCAGTCTGTGATGGGGTTACCATATACACCCAAGCCCTTTGAAACTCGTCTCTATCGTACAGTTACGGGCTCGGAGATGATAGGCAACTTACCACGTTACAAGAAGAAATCAAAGTCCTTCCTTGGTTATAATGACTCTTCGCCATCGCTTTTTGAAGAGCAGAGAGAACAAGAAAAAACAGAGAAGATGGCTCGTGGGGAGTATCATACCTCTGATTTCGTATTCGACATGTTGTTAGATTTCGTTAATATATTTTTAGTGAAGAAAAAATAAAGCAAAGATAATATGTTAGAAGTAAGAAACCTGCATGCAACCATCGCAGGTAAAGAAATATTAAGAGGCATCAACCTCACAATTAAAGATGGTGAGATTCATGCTATTATGGGTCCTAATGGATCTGGTAAGTCAACACTGAGTGCAGTACTTACAGGTAATCCTCTCTATGAGGTAACTGATGGTATGGCATTGTTTAATGGCAAGAATCTCTTGGAGATGAAGCCTGAGGATCGCTCTCATGAGGGACTCTTCTTGTCTTTCCAGTATCCAGTAGAGATACCAGGCGTAAGTATGACTAACTTCATGAAGGCAGCTATCAATGCAAAGCGTGCCTATGAAGGGTTAGAGCCAATGAAGGCTGCAGAGTTTATGGCACTTATGCGTGAGAAGCGTCAGTTGGTAGGTATGGACTCAACACTTTCTCGTCGTAGTGTAAATGAGGGTTTCTCTGGTGGTGAGAAGAAACGCAACGAGATTTTCCAAATGGCAATGTTGGAGCCAAAGCTTAGTATTCTTGATGAGACCGATTCTGGTCTTGATGTTGATGCTATGCGTATCGTGGCTGAGGGTGTAAACAAGATGCACAATGAAACTACTTCAGCTATTGTTATCACACACTATGAGCGTCTGTTAGATATGATTAAGCCAGATGTTATCCATGTGCTTTATAAGGGTCGTATCGTGAAGACTGCAGGTCCTGAACTTGCAAAGGAGATTGAACAACGCGGATACGATTGGATTAAGGAAGAGGTTGACGCAGAGGATTAATAGTAGGCTTTAGAGAGTTTAGTTTTTCTATAACCTCTAATCCGCTATCCTTTAGATAAAACCTCCAAAAAGAAATTACAATGCAAAGCGAAAAACAATATATAGACCTCTATACAGAGGCGCAGCAACTCATCAAAGAGCATGCTGCACCTGTGCTCAATGAGGTACGCGATAAGGCTTTTGAAGACTTCCGTCGACAGGGCTTTCCTACCAAGAAGGTGGAACGCTATAAGTACACGGATATGCAGAAGCTCTTTGAACCTGATTATGGATTGAATCTCAATCGTCTTGAGATTCCTGTTAATCCTTATGATACCTTCAAGTGCGATGTTCCAAATCTCAGCACTTCTCTTTATTTCATAGTGAATGATCAGTTCTACAGTAAGTCACTTCCAAAGGCAAAGCTTAATGATGGTGTCATTGTTGACAGCTTGAATCATGTAGCAACTGAGCGTCCTGAGTTGGTTGCAAAGTATTATGGTCGTCTTGCCAATACTGAGGCTGATGCGATAACAGCTTTGAATACAATGCTTGCACAAGATGGTCTTTTTATCTATGTGCCTAAGAATGTACAGCTTGAGCGTACCATACAAGTAATCAATATCCTTCGTTCAGATGTTGACTTGATGGTCAATCGTCGAGTACTCATTGTTCTTGAAGAAGGTGCTAAGGCGCAGTTCCTCTTCTGTGACCACGCTGCTGACGACCGCAACTTCCTTGCTACACAGGTAATCGAAGCCTACGTAGGAGCGAATGCCAATCTTGAGTTGAACTGTCTTGAGGAAACGCATGCAAAGAATGTACGCGTGTCGAATGTATATATCGAGCAGCAGCGTGATTCACGTGCAAGCCACAATGTCATTACATTGCATAACGGAGTTACTCGCAATATGCTCGACCTTGTTTTCAAGGGAGAGGGTAGCGAATGTTTCTGTAATGGTTGTGTGATAGCTGATAAGAGTCAGCATGTTGACAACAATACGCTTATTGACCATCAAGTACCTCATTGCACAAGTAACGAACTTTACAAGTACGTACTTGATGATAATGCAGTTGGTGCTTTCGCAGGTCGTGTGCTTGTTCGCAAGGGCGCGCAGAAGACGCTTTCACAAGAGAACAACCGTAACCTTTGTGCCAGCAAGACAGCTCGTATGTTCACCCAGCCAATGCTTGAGATTTATGCTGATGATGTTCAGTGTAATCATGGTTCAACGGTAGGGCAGCTTAATGATGCTGCGCTCTTCTACATGCAGCAGCGTGGTATTGATAAGAAAGAAGCAAAGCTCCTCCTTGAGTTTGCCTTTATCAATGAGGTAATTGATAAGATGGAGCTTGAACCATTGCGCGACCGTCTCCACCATTTGGTAGAGAAGCGTTTCCGTGGTGAGCTTGATAAGTGTGAAGGTTGCGATTTGTGTAAGTAATTTGGTATTAGGCTAATTGGGCTTATTAGCCTTATTAGCCCAATAAGCCTTATTAGCCCAATAAGCCTTATTAGCCCAATTAGCCCAATAAAAGATGTACGATATAACGAAAGTTCGGGAATCCTTCCCAATTCTCTCCCGCACCGTCTATGGTAAACCCCTGATTTATCTTGACAATGGTGCCACCACACAGAAACCGCTCTGTGTGTTGGATGCTATGCGGGAAGAATATCTCAATGTAAATGCCAATGTGCACCGTGGTGTACACTGGATGTCACAACAGGCTACCGACTTGCACGAGGTAGCACGTGAGACAGTGCGGAAGTTTATCAATGCTCGTTCAACAACTGAGATTATCTTCACACGTGGTACGACAGAGAGTTTGAATCTCGTTGCTTCCAGTTTTGTAGAAGGTTGTATGAAGGAGGGTGATGAAGTGATAGTTTCTACCATGGAGCATCACTCAAATATCGTGCCTTGGCAGTTGCAGGAACAGCGCAAGGGAATTGTGCTAAAGGTTATTCCAATGACCGATGAGGGTGAACTTCTGCTTGAAGAATACGAGAAACTCTTCACCGAACGTACAAAACTTGTTAGTGTAACGCAGGTAAGCAATGTTCTTGGAACCGTCAACCCTATAAAGGAGATGATTCGTATCGCCCACGAGCATGGTGTTCCTGTAGTAGTGGATGGTGCACAAAGTGTTCCTCACTTTGCCGTTGACGTGCAAGACTTAGATTGCGACTTCCTCGCTTTTAGTGGTCATAAGGTGTATGGTCCGACAGGTGTGGGCGTTCTTTATGGTAAAGAAGAGTGGCTCGACCGACTACCTCCATATCAAGGTGGTGGTGAGATGATAGAGCGTGTTAGCTTTGAGAAAACTACCTTTGAGCGTCCACCTTTGAAGTTTGAGGCTGGAACACCTGATTATATCGCAACACATGGACTTGCAACCGCCCTCGATTATGTTACTTCCTTGGGGATGGATAACATCCTTGCTCATGAGCAGGACCTCACACGTTATGCACTTCAGCAACTTCGTGAGATAGAGGGTATGCACATCTATGGACATCGTAATGACAGCGGGGATGCTGTTATCAGTTTCAATGTCGGTGATATTCACCACATGGACCTTGGTACATTGCTCGACCAGTTAGGTATTGCTGTCCGCACGGGTCATCATTGTGCACAACCTTTGATGGATCGCCTTGGCATCCTTGGTACTGTTCGTGCCTCCTTCGGATTATATAACACACGTGAGGAAGTAGATGCTTTGGTAGCAGGTATCAAGCGTATTGCAATGATGTTTTAAGGAAATAAGTAGATTTAAACAGGCGTTTATATGCGTTTCATTACGCTTATGAACGCCTGTTTTCTTGCAGATATACAAGGTATACACCGAGGTTCTTATCCCTTCTTGCACTTATAAAGGCTGAAGACAAACCAAATAAGGAAGACTCCTTGTAATAGTAATGATGAAACAATCGGGAATATAGTCAGAATCAAAGCCAGCTGAGCTTGCGTGATATAGGAAGCCTGCTTGCTACTCACTTCCCGTTCGAGGACAGAGCTGTAATAATTACGTAGCCACTCCACGGGAGTTTGGAACCATGCAGCTGCGTCTGTGAAGAAACGACTAAGCTCGTTGTACGATGCGTTACGCTCTGTGAGAATCAATTCTTTTTTCATATTCTTTGTTCTTTAATTGTTGCTATATATAAATGATGTGTAAAACATTCCTTGGTTTACGTTTGCAAAAGTAGTTGTGTGTTGTGCAAGGAATGTTCACTCTGCGAAAAATGTTTGTTATATAAAATTAAAACGAAAGGTTCTTTAACTTTTAAAACCTATTGCTCATGCTGAAAAGTCATTATTATGAAAGCCTAATAGAGGCTGGTTGCGACGAAGCAGGCAGAGGATGCCTTGCTGGGAGTGTCTATGCTGCTGCTGTTATTCTCCCATCTGATTATCAGAATGAGTTGTTAAACGACTCAAAGAAGCTGACGGCAAAGAAGCGTTATGCACTTCGTGAGGAGATTGAGCGAGATGCTATTGCATGGGCAGTGGGTATCGTTACGCCTGAAGAGATAGATAAGATAAATATTCTCAACGCCTCTTTCTTGGCTATGCATCGAGCGTTGGACCAGTTGAAGGTACGTCCAGAAGCGGTTATCGTTGATGGTAATCGCTTTAAGCCTTACCAAGATCTACCTTCAACAACCATAGTTAAAGGAGATGGGAAGTATCTTTCTATTGCAGCTGCCTCAATCCTTGCCAAGACTTATCGTGATGATTATATGCTCTCCTTGGCTGAGGAATATCCGCAATATGACTGGCAATCAAATATGGGTTATCCAACGAAGAAGCATCGTCAGGCTATTCGTGAACATGGTATTACACCTTATCATCGCAAAAGTTATAACCTTTTGGGTGATGGGCAGCTCTCTTTTGACTTCTAAACCTAATTGAGTATATGATTCTAAACAGATTTTGTTGTATTGTTAAGCATCTTGTTTGTTATTGTAACACCACCATTGTGGACTAACATCAAGTTACAAAGACAGACAAGATACTAATAAGAGCCTAAATTCGGTTTAAAAATGGGGTCTTCAGCAATTTGGAGTGATACCTTTTGAGATTAGAAGTTTGAAGATAGGTC
>ERZ773087.1424-NODE-1424-length-15200-cov-4.603632_pt1 | contig 15200 bp, 14 predicted proteins | sample MGYA00511375_ERZ773087 | MGnify/ENA primary metagenome ERZ773087 (study PRJEB29015, sample SAMEA2737995) | human oral metagenome | biome: human oral; feature: human-associated habitat; material: dental | place: China | collected 2063 ...
GACAGCTTATTTAAGTGCGCCAGTTTACGGCTTACCTCTACTTTCTTTCACACTATGATCTCTATTCTTTTTATCCAAAAGTACTTCTTTTTTGTAATTTTCCTTTAAGTACTCACCACTCATCACGAGAAATCCCGAGGTACCGCATGCAGGATCACAAATAGTCTCGTTTGGCTGTGGGTCCATCATCTCTACCATCATTCTTATAATATGCCTTGGTGTCCTGAACTGACCGTTTACACCCGACTGTGCAATTTTTGAAAGTAAATATTCATATACATCTCCTCTGACATCGGTGCTCTGTACCTTATCCATCATAGCATATATTTCATCCATAGCATCTACTATCTTTGAAAGCATTAGAGGTGTATTTATTTTGAAATTGGCATCTTTCATATATTTGCTGTATACACTGTTTTTGTCACCATGCATATTCCTTATAAAAGGAAACACCCATTCCTGAATTATACTGTACATCCTTTGCGCAGGAAAATCATGGAAAACAGACCATTTCAGCTGTTCTCCTTCCACTTTACGTCCCTCTATCTCCACTTCCCCGTCAAAGATACTCTTAAAAGGTAATCCAAGCATTGCCGCTTCTTTTGCTCTTATATTATCCGCACTGTCAATATCTCTAATAAACATCAGATATGTCATCTGCTCCACAACTTCAAGAGGGTTTGTAATACCTCCTGTCCAAAATATCTCCCACAATCCGTCGATTTTATTTTTTAATTCGCCTGTCATAATCTTCCTTTCTGTTTTCACAAAATACTTTTATTTCAAATTGTTTTTATATTGTAAATTCGCTTCAGTTTTTCTCTTGAAGTTTCAAGCTTTTCTTTTAAGTCGGCTATCCTCTCAAGTTCCTCTTTGTATTTCTCCCCTATTATATTCTGTTCCTCTATTGAAGGCAAAGGAATCTCAAGTTTTCTCAACTTTTCTAAAGAAATTGTCGGGATTACGCTGCCTACATATATACTTTTAAATAAAGCTCTTCCAAGCTCACTGTCAAAAAGTGCTTGCAAATAATATGGATTAGCCTTTGTCTCATCTATTTCAAGAATAAACATATTTCCTGTAGCCAATATTTCCGTATCTTCTGCCACTTGTACAACTGCCGATTTAAAATCCGCTGATCCTGTCTTTGTCAAAACTATTGAATTATTCCTTACACAAAACTTCTTTAAATTAGGCTGTATATCCTTTAAGTACTGGTTATCTGTAAAATAGATATCTCCGTCATTTATATTTGACAACATGATATATCTATAGTCTGTAGGCTCATTTGATTTGTTTTCATCGAAATCTGATGCCCTCAGCTGTGCACCTCTTGTTATACTCTTTACAATGCTCTCAATCTCAACACCGTCTTTAATCTCCGGTGCTTTCTCCAAGTATCTGCTTGCATTGATTATATAATCATTTTCTGCAATCTCCTTTATACTTATTGTAATAGAGTTCTTACCGTCTTTTTTTAATAAATCCAGTATATCTGATATGTCATTATCCGATAATACATTCCTTCTTCCTTCTTTTGTAAAATTCTCAACGGCATCAATCATCTTAATATTAGTGTTGCCATGACTGAAAATCACAAGGGTTGTTGCAATTGATGTTCCGGGAAACAGTTTTGCAGGCAATAAAACAGTTGCTTCTATAAGACCATTTTCAATAAAGTATTCTCTTATTTTTTTGTCTGTAGAATTCCATGTTGTTCCATTTTTCATAATTGCTACAGCCTTTCCACCGTACTTCATCTGCTCAACCAATTTCAAGTTAAATACCCAGTCTGCAGAAACTCTCTTTATATTATCCGGAAAATCAACAAAATCTTTTACAATATTTTCCATATCCGGAACGTTAATCAAAAAAGGATAATTGGCAAACAGCTTATCCGCCTTATTTTCCGCTTTATATGTCATGGCGTCACTCAAAACCGAAGATATATCCCTTTCCAATAATGATGCCCTTATATTTGCAATAAAGTTATTTGCCATACTAAGCTCTATACCGGTATATTTTATATTCTCTCTCAGCAATGCAAGCTCAACAAAGAAATTCCCTTTGCCTGAACAAAGCTCCAATACACTCTCATTTTCCTGTACATCCAATATCTTAGCTGCAAGCTTTAATATTCCTCTAGGAGTAGATGCCTCTTTTATACTGTCCTCCAAATCATTGTTAAATAACAGATAGGCAAGCAGATTATCTTCATCAAATCCATATATCTTTAATCTGTCCAATACAGGCCATATATCATGACAATAATAATTCAGCTCCATTTTTATACTGCTGTCTACATCGCAGCTGCTCTCAAACAATTCAATACTGTCAAGGTCTTTAATTTTATCTTTAGCTGCCCTGTACAATATATACGCTAATGTGGTTGAATATCTTGATTTATTATCACCTGACATTATCCCAATCTCTCTGTCTATAGCTTCTGAAATATCCGATGTATCAAGCTTTTCCAACCTTTTAAGATATGATATATCCATGTCCCTCCTTTTAGGTTTTTAATAACCTTTATTTTGTAAGGTTATTAAAAACCTAAAAGTCATAGGAGTCAAGCTTTATTTTAAGGTTTTTAATAACCTTATTTTATTTATAAATATTTTTTATCAAACACATTTTCCTCCCCACATCTCCCCTCATTGTACTATAATCATACTATAAAATTCAGAAAGGACATTAAGATGAATTCATTAAAATCTTTCTTATCAAAAAACTTATTCGGTATGCTTATATGCTTTCTAATTGCTCTGCCGGCGTGGTTTCTGGGGAAGAGATTTCCTATAATCGGAGGTCCGGTTATTGCGATTATTGCAGGTATGGTTATTACACTTTTTTGGAATGATAAGGGCAGGGCAGGAGCCGGAATAAAGTTCACTTCAAAATATGTTTTGCAGGCGGCTGTGGTTTTTCTGGGGTTCGGCCTTAACCTAAGTGTTGTACTTCAAACAGGCAGGCAGTCGCTCCCTATAATCATATGCACGATATCCACAGCACTTATAATTGCCTTTATTTTACATAAGCTGATGAAGATTCCCGGCAATATCTCAACTCTTGTGGGCGTAGGTTCTTCCATATGCGGAGGTTCCGCCATAGCGGCTACCGCGCCTGTAATAAATGCGGATGATTACGAAGTGGCGCAGGCTATATCCGTTATTTTCTTTTTCAATGTACTTGCTGCACTGCTCTTTCCTATATTCGGAAAGATGATGGGATTTGATACTCTAAGCGGAGAGGCTTTCGGCATATTCTCCGGCACTGCGATAAATGATACTTCATCCGTTACCGCCGCCGCTTCCACTTGGGACAGTATGTGGAAGCTGGGCACTCAGACTCTTGATAAGGCGGTTACTGTAAAGCTTACCAGAACACTGGCAATCATCCCCATTACTTTGGTGCTTGCAATAATCAATGCAAAAAAATCAAATGATAATCAGAACGGATTCAGCCTTAAAAGATCATTTCCGGTGTTTATTATATTCTTTATTATTGCATCCGTTATCACCACTGTTGCTTTAAGCGCAGGTGTATCTTCACATTCATTTGCACCTTTAAAGGATCTCAGCAAGTTCTGTATCATTATGGCAATGGCTGCAATCGGACTTAACAGCAATCTGATAAAGCTTATCAAATCAGGCGGCAAACCTATTATACTTGGCGGCATATGCTGGATAGGTATTACAGCTGTAAGTCTTATAATGCAGCATATACTTAACATATGGTAAAATTAAACCCACCCCAACACTTGACATAGAACCAAAAAAGCGGCTGTCGTTTGACAGCCACTCTTTACTTTGTACTTATACCGATTTGAACTTTTTCATCCTGTGTGAGTGTTCTTCCTGCAAGTATATTGTCTACTTCCTTTGAGACTTCGTCTTCACTCAACATTTTATATACCTTGGCCTCCGTATAATACGAGGTCTTTGCAGTTTTACTGTCATAATTTGAATAGTAGTTCTGGTCTATAGCTATGAGCTTACCGTCAGGTGAGATATGACCGTTGACGGTATACTTTTTTACTGCTGAATTTAAAGTCATTCTGACCTTTCCCGTTGAAAAATCTACTATATAGCACTTTCTGTCATTTTCATTATTTCTGATCATCATCAACAAATCTGTATTCGCATTATACATATTTACATCGTTAAAACTTAGAGGAGTCTGCCTGCAGGCATCATCCATATCCCATGTGACAAGACCGCTCTTATTGCTCCATGTAAATGCGGTATTGTTCTTTATTCCTTTAAGCTTTATCTCATCTCCGGTATTTTGAACATCCAGTACTTCTCCCGCCACATCATCAATATGCTCGCCGTTTTCAAGATTATATATTGAAGCCGTACCTGATATATTATTGAAAACAAGCACCTTCGAATCCGGTGATAATATCATCTTTCCGGAATCGTCTTTTATATCACTGTAGCTTTTCACCTGTTCCATACTGTTTGAATCAAATATTCTGAGTCCGTTCTTACCGTCAGCCAACAATATTTGCTCACTGTCATTTGAAAAGGTAAATACCGATGAAAATGAGTCCATCTCAAGCTGTTTACTGTCATTTTCCTGTAAATCATATACTTTCAGTACAGGCTTATCACTGTTTAATACAGTAACAACGGTCGCATAGTATCTGCCGTTATTTGATATCTTATAGTACTTGCTGTCAGGTGCAACACCGTCTATTGTGGACTCGTCAACATTTTTTTTGCTGCTTGTCTTTCCGTCATCGCTTGAAAGCAAAACATCTTTTCCGTCAAACAAAAGCATCTTTGAAGAATCGTTTGAATTAGCCATTATCCTTGCATATATGGATTCGGATGAGACTCCGGATTTTAAATCAATTATCTTTATTGCCTGCCTCTCATGTGAGTTTGCCAATATCTTGCTTCCGTCTTTTAAGAACTTAAATTCTACAGGTGTACCGCTTCCGTATTTCAGATTATCCTCTACAACCGCATTGTCCTTCCATATCGAATAATTTCCGTTTTCTCCAAAACCTACTACGGTATTTGCATCAGGATTGTAAACATAATATTTCAGGTTGAGCTTTTCAAAATATATCTCATCCGATATTTCTCCGCTGTTTCCGTCCAATATATATATTTTTGTATTTGACTTTACAGCAATCTTTTCTCCGCCGTCACTTTCATATATAACCTTTGTATCATCAAGGTTTATGTACATATCTTTTCTGAAAACTTCATGCTTGTCAAAAGACATCTTTATTATCTCGGCATCTGTAAGCAATAGTATATTTTGGCCGTCGGCGGAATATGCGGCGGACTTATACGGCTTATAAGAATCCTCCTGTGTAATAATATTCTTTTCCGACAGCTTCGGTATAACATCTATTATACTTCCGTCTTTTAGACTTCTCCTTGTAACCTGGTCGTCAGTATTTGTATTCAATGTTATAAGTATCTCACTGCCGTCTTTTTTTATATCCGCAGATTTAACCTGACCTTCAACCGTGAATTCAGATTGCTTTTTGAAGTTTCCGGCATCATATACATAAAATACTGTATTGTCATTATATAATACGGCATAGAACAGTTTTGTACCGTCCGTTAAGAACCGTATCATCATAGGAATACCTACTATGTCAAGTACCGCCTTTTGTTCGCCTGTCTCAATATCGTATATTATACAGGTGTTATCAAATGAAGCCGATGCCAGATACTTATCATCCGCAGAAAAGTCCAGCAATTTTACCTGCTGACTGTGCCCCTCAAATTCCTTTATTATTTCTCCGTTTTCCACACTTGCTATAGCGGTGTTATTGTTATCCAGACCGTATGCAACATATTTCTCATCATTGCTTAATGCCATATAGGTCATATTGTTTTTTGTGGGAATCACTGTAAGTGTGGAAGCCCCGCCGTGGTATATGACACTGTTGAATATGGAGAACTCTTCAGCCTTTAAAGTATTGTAATGCTTCATATTTTTGCTTATAGGCTTCATGGCCTCTTTTGCAACAAGGACGGCTTTTAAATAGTCGCCGTCACCTGCGTAGTCCTTTGAGGTCTTCATCAAAATACTTGCATTTGACTGTACCGCCTCCTGTCTTGCAACTTCCGCCTTGTGATAAGCAGCCATAAATATTCCGAATATCAAAAATACCGCACCGGCAGATAAAGAAAGGTTCAAAATTCTTTTATTCTTTCTTTCCTTATCTCTTTGCTTCAAATCTCCGAAACTGCAACCCAGTATAGTTGCCATTATTCTGTACTTTTCGGTATTTAAAAGTTTTATTGACTGCTTAGTAAGTTCATTTAATTTATGCTTATCTTGCAAATTTTCATAGCCCGTAAATTCATCACCAAATATCTCATCAGGCCTTATATCCGCCGCCAATATCTCATGAACGTCACCCTGATCTTTTATTTCTTTTAAAGGATTCGGAAAGGCCTCATCGGGTTCTCCCTCTATAAGTACAGGTATTATCCTTTCTTCACCATGTAGCCCTTTAAATATCTCTATCTCTTTTTGACACCATTCAGACAGCGGAGTCCTTTTTGAACATATGACGACCAGATATCTGCTTTGTGTAAGCGCTTCTTCTATAGATGCGCCGAGGTCCCTTGCTGCAAGTTCTTCCCTGTCACGAAATACCCTGAAAACAGGACTTTTTCCGTCTTTATAAAACTCCTTCGGGACCTTAAATATTTCTATCATTTGAAGAACATATTTTGCTACAGTCTGATCAGGCTCCACATGTCTGTAACTTATAAAAGCGTCATACTTATAGCTGACTTCATTATACTCATACGATGCATTCAGCATTTCATCAGACGATGTTCTATGCTTCCTTTCTTTTTCCATTACAATCTTCTCCCAAAAACAAAGTAAACACCGATAACAAATCATACTCCGTATGGCATACATCAAACTTATCACCCGGTACTCTGTTCCAATCATCTATCAGACACGGATTGTCTTCAGGTTCTCATCCTTTTTTTCTCCGTATACAAAGTTCATTGTATAATAGCTGTTACACCATCTTTTATGCTCAAGGCTTGAAAGAAAATTAAGTACAGGATTGGCTTTCAAAAATTTACAAAACTCTGTCCCAAACTTCTCATTACTCGTTTTCATGATTTCTTCCAATTCTTTAAACTCTTCAAACTTTTTATTCAAATAGTCCTTTTTTTCTGCAAACAGCTTTTCTATCTTGGTATCGGCATCATAATCCATTATACTTATAAGTGTATCCTCTGTGAGCTTTGTAGTCATATCATTTGCAATGAACTTTAATAATGTATCTGTAAGTTCTTTTATACCTATCAATACTATATGCATTCTTTTGATATTTTCATCTATCCGCTCTGCTGATATTATATCTTTCATAGAAGACAATGAATCCATACTCTTTGATATACTCTCATTTACAAGGCTGTCACACATGATATTTCTTACAGTCAAATCTGTCTGATTAAAATATGTCGCATCTATTTTTTTGAGATTTTCTCTCTTTCATAGACAATCTAATCAATGTCTCTCCCATAACGCTTCTTTCAAATACAAGGATATGGCTTCTTAACGGCTTATCATATTTTTTATAAAAAATAAGCCAACACTCTAATTATATATGATTAGAGTATTGACTTACAATCACGATTTATAAATATAAACTTAGTATTTTATTATTCACAATTTACAATGTCTTTATAAACCTGTCAAATGCTTCCTGTCCTTCTTCGTCCCTTTTATAAACTCCGGCACACTCAAGTACTTTTACAAATACCTTGCTGATTTCCGCCTGAACAATGCTGTGAATGTTTTCTTTTTCTATATTGTAGTTGCTTATCCACTCATCCACCCAGTCTGCATGCTTTTTTAACACTTCATTGCTGCGGATATCCTTATTTTCAAGTATATACTCCTCAAGTTCTTCCATCTCTCTTTTCAGTCTGGCAGGCAGTACCGCAAGTCCCATAACCTCAATCAGACCTATGTTTTCTTTCTTTATATGGTGAAGGTCAGCAGAAGGATGGTATACACCCCAAGGGCTCTTCTCTGTAGTGATATTATTTCTAAGCACAAGGTCAAGTTCATACAAATCTTTATGCATCCTTGCAATAGGTGTTATGGTATTGTGAGGTGTGCCTTCAGTCTCACTGAATATGAAAGCCGCCTCGTCACTGTATGCTCTCCAACTTGATAAAATGTGGTCGGCCGCCTGTACTATTCTGTCAATATCCTTACCCTGAAGTCTGATAACGGACATAGGCCATTTTACAATACCTGCATTCAAATCCTCATAACCTTTAAGTACAAATTTCCTGTCATAAGGCGCCTTTGCCATTGCAAATACATATCCGCCTCCCTGAAAATGGTCATGACTTAGTATAGAACCTCCTACTATAGGAAGGTCTGCATTTGAACCTGCAGTATAATGTGGGAAAAGCTTTACAAACTCAAGCAGCTTCTTAAATACCGCTCTGTCAATTCTCATCGGCTTATGTTCTTTGTTGAAGATAATACAGTGTTCATTGTAGTACACATATGGTGAATACTGTAAAAAGTAATCCTCGCCGTCCAATGCTATAGGAATCACTCTGAGATTTTGCCTTGCAGGATGTGAGAATGTTCCGGCATAGCCCTCGTTCTCCATACAAAGTAAGCAACTTGGATAGCCTGACTTTTTCGCCGCTCCGGCTTTTGCAATATCTCTGGGGTCCTTTTCAGGCTTTGAAAGATTGATAGTGATATCAATAGGTCCGTAGGCTGTATCTGTCACCCACTTTTCATCCTTTTCTATACGGTCAACTCTTATATAGTTTGACCTCTTACTAAGCTTATAAAAATAATCCGTTGCAAGCTTGCTGTCCACACCGTATATTTCCTTAAATACTCTCCTTACTGTGGACGGCATCGGTGTCAAAAGCCCCATAATTTTTGTATCAAATAGGTCTGTCACAGTCACACTGTCATCATCTATAATTCCCTCTTTCAGAGCAAAGTCACACATATCCTTTAGAATATCCGCAAGCACTCTTTCTTCCTTGATTTCTTCTTCATGAAACTCCACCTGATTGAACAAATCAAGTAAACTGTTTGTCACAAATACTCTGTCATCTTCATCCACCAAATGCTCACATAAAGCATAATGCATAAGCTCATTTATAAGTCTGTTTATCATCTTGTTTCTAAAACGCTCCTTATATATTTTTAGTCTGTTAAAACATTGTACAAGAGGTTTAACACCCCTGCAAAAACCATTACCGATATCGGATTTTTATTATATTTTATCAAAAGTACCATGCATACACAAAATATCACAATCATATGCAATCTGATACTCTTTATTGTCATCATATCAAGCCCGAATGCCTGCATCAGTATCTTCACACCGGATATTGCAATCATCGCAACTACAGCCGGTCGTAAGACGGCAAGTATCGACTGTAACATAGACATTTTTTTGTACTTCATATAAAGCCATGCTATCACTGTCACAAGTATCAAAGCCGGCAATATACAGCCTAAAGTCGCCACCATTGCACCGAAGACTCCTGCAATCCTTATCCCGACAAATGTAGCGGAATTTATCGCAATAGGACCGGGTGTCATCTGTGATATTGTGATAAGGTCTCCAAACTCGGCCGCACTCAGCCAGTGATTTGTGTTCACCACTTCGCTCTCTATAAGCGGCATAGCGGCATAACCTCCTCCGAAACTGAACGCACCTATCTTAAGAAAGCTTATAAAAAGTTTCAGATAAATCATACGGCCTTCTTTCCGGCTTGTACTAATGTCTTTATAACGCCTATAACAATGCACAACAATATAATATATATTATATTTATTTTAAAATACATACTCAGTACAAAAACTGCCGCCATTACAAAAAAATTCATTTTGTTTTCCTTTACGATATCAAATCCCATCTGAATACTGACTGAAGCTATCACGGCTCCCACACCTGCCTGCATACCGTCAAGCATATAAGCTATAAATCTGTTTTCTCTAAACAATGTATAGAACACCGATATAAAGGATATTATAAGAAAGGGCGGAATAACAGTGGCAACGGTCGCCACCAATACTCCGATTATTCCTGCAAGCTTATATCCTACCACTATTGCACCATTGACTGCAATAGCTCCGGGAGCTGACTGTGCAATGGACACCAAATCAAGCATCTCTTCTTCTTCAATCCAATGACATTCATCTACGAATTTATTTTTCATCAGAGTGACTATCACATATCCGCCGCCGAAGGTGAATGCACTTAGATACAGCGTTGACAAAAAAAGCTTGATAAGGACTTTTTTATTCATTGTCCTTAACTATCTTATCTATCTTTTTTAATTCCTCATCACTAAACTTTGTATCCTTTATAGCCGCTATATTGTCAAGCACCTGCTCGAACTTTGATGCACCTATCAGTACGGATGTCACAATACCGTCTTTTAATACCCAAGCCAGAGCCATCTGTGCAAGACTTTGCTCTCTTGACTTTGCCATCTCGTTAAGCTCTCTTATGGCGTTTAATTTCTTATCTGTAAGATTATCAGTCTTTAAAAATCTTCCGTCGGTTGCTATTCTGCTGTCACCCGGCACGCCGTTTAAGTATCTGTCCGTCAGAAGTCCCTGTGCAAGCGGACTGAATGAAATAATTCCCTTATTCAGCTTTTCCGCCATATCTTTAAGACCGTTGTTCTCAACAGTTCTGTCAAAGATTGAATATCTGTTTTGATTGATAATGAAAGGCACATGAAGCTCGCTAAGAATCTTTGTAGCCTGCTCCAAGGTCTCACCGTCATAGTTTGACAGTCCGACATACAGTGCCTTACCGCTGTTTACTATCTGTGCCAACGCTCCACAGGTCTCTTCAAGCGGTGTGTTCTTATCCATTCTGTGGTGATAGAATATGTCCACATACTCAAGTCCCATTCTCTTTAAGCTTTGGTCAATACTTGCAATAAGATATTTTCTGCTGCCGAAATCTCCGTAAGGTCCGTCCCACATAGTGTAGCCCGCCTTTGTACTGATAAGCAGCTCATCTCTGTACTTTCCCATGTCTTCTTTCAGGATAATGCCGAAATTTTTTTCAGCACTTCCCGGAGCCGGACCGTAGTTGTTGGCAAGGTCAAAATGTGTGATACCGTTGTCAAACGCCGTAAATATGATCTCCTTCATATTTTCAAGATTTGAGTGATCACCGAAATTGTGCCAAAGTCCCAAAGATACAAGCGGCAACTTCAGTCCGCTGTTTCCGCAGTACGCGTATCTCATCTTCTCATATCTGTCTTCATTTGCATAATACATAAAGATCTCCCTTCAAATCAATCTTCAAATTCTTTGAACATCATTATAAAAATATTTATCATTGCAAGCGCTGCTAAAAAGATTGCCTTTTCAGCCATAAGCTTCACTGCAAAATATCCTACCGTGGTTCCCAATATAAATACCAGTATACATATATAGTAATAAAGTCCCTTTTCTATAGCGGATTTGTCCCCCGTCTTTATTCCGCGATACATATTCTGGGTTCCGGTCTTTAAATTACCTGTACACATGGTGGTAGCCATAGCTGTACCTCTTATCTTAGGAAATGTGGCAAACTGTATTCCCGATATCATAGATATTATGGAATTGGCAACCCTGTTCATTTCCTGCGGCAAAAATCCCACTAAGATAAATGCAAATATCTCAAACAGTACCAGTATCTGCCTCCAATGTATCATATTGATTCTTTCTTTTCTATACTTTATCATCTCACATATGCCCACACCTACAGCAAACGATACTATAGGTATCAGATAATTGACAGCTTCAAAAAACTTGCCCTCACATACCTTAAGTGCCATCAATATAATATTTCCCGTCTCGGCATTTGCAAAAACCTTTCCACGGTTTATATATGAATATGCATCCATAAATCCGCCTGAAAGTGCCAAAAATATGCCGACCGCTATGGACTCTGAAATCTGCCGGTTCTTCATAGTTTTACCTCTTTATACATATCACTTTATTTTAGAACAAATTTCAAATAAATAAAAGCAATAAAAAAGTATAGCCGCAAAAGACTATACTTTTTTGTTTAATTCAAACTTGTAAATCCGTCAAGTGCTTTCTGTGCCTTCTCCTCTGAAGTACTGCTCGCTGTAATGATAGCCATAAAGTTTCCGGACTTGATATAAATCTGCTTTCTGTATACGGTGTAATTTCCGCTTGTATCTGTAGCGTTCAGTGCAATAGTCTCCTTACCGTTGAACCTTGCCTTATCGCTCTCAACGCTTACATTTACCATACCGGCAGCCTTGTATTGACTTTGCAGCTTATCCACTACCTTTTCAAGCTCGGTCTCATTTTCAAAAGGTGTACCCATCTTCTCTATAACTACATTCACACTGCTGACACCCTTGCCGTTCTCACTGGTAGCATATACATCCATATATATACTGCTATCCGCCTCTTCCTGTGACATACCTGCCTGCTTGATAAAAATATCTCTCATCTGTGCGATATTGTCTCTGCTTTGCATCTTATAGCCGTTGGCAGGCGCATCAAACTTGATATTGAAGACGCTGTTGGTATATACATTGTTTTCTTTTTTTCCTCTGTAAAACTGTATATCGTCCTCTGCATGACTCTCTTCCTCAATTACCGCCGCCTGAGTTGTAGTCTCGGCTGTAGTAGGAGCTTCGGTAGTCGTAGTCGCAACTGTGGTAGTCTCTGCCGCCGTAGTTGTACTTGCCGTAGTTTCACTCTTGGCACCGTTACTGCAGGCAGTCATCACCACTGTTAAAAACAATAAAGGTATAAAAATATTTTTTTTCATATCAATACTCCATGTAATATACTTTTTTACATATAGTAAAATTTTTGTGTGATTGCTTTATGATAAAATATTACAACAATGTAATTAAAATGTAAATATTTTTTTAACCCGGCTTTGCTTAATTGTTAAGATACTAATGTAAAAACTTAAAATTTACCCTTTAAAACTTTATTTTGCTTTCGTAAACATAGCTAAGCAGTCCTTTGTACTCTGCTCATCCAAACCGTTTACTGCTATTACCGCTACATGGTCTCCGGACTTTATAAATACCTGTGTATGGTACTCTGTTACACCGCCTGAAGTCAACTGTGCATTAAGACATGGAGCATCTTCTCCCAAGAACTTTAGAGTAGAACTTTCCACCTTGATATTGTTCTCTCCTATTCCCTCATTGTCTTTCTTTATTGTGGCTATATTTTCATCTATATAAGATTTAATATCCGTGTTATCCTTCAAAACACCGAACATCACTATTTTTGTATAACTGTCGTCATATGCATACATCTCCAATGTATCATCATTTGACATTGATCTCATAGCGTTGAACTCTTCAGAGCCTGCCATTACCATGCCGCCCGCCTTGGCATCAAACTTTATATTGAATTCATCATTTGTATACACATCGCCGTTAAGTGAACCCTTTATATCTGCTGCTGCGGCACTTGAAATCTCACCGGCACTTTCCGTAGTGCTCTCGGCAGCTGTCTCACTACTCCCTTCGGTAGTTGCCACCGTGCTCTCTACAGTACTTTCAGCTGTAGTCTCCGCCTTGTCCCCTTTACCGCCGCAAGCTGTAACGGACAGTGCGGATACAGTCAAAATACCGATCATTATAAGTTTAAAATTTTTTCTCATTTTTCCTCCTGAATATAATCAACTCTTTTTATACAGTCGTGTGATTTATCTTATCCCAAAACATATATACTCCAAGTTACTTCGCTTTTGTAAAGGCGTTCAAACAGTCTTTAACAACCTTTTCGTCTTTAGCATTTATAACTATAACTGATACATCCTTTCCGGACTCTAAAAATACCTGTGTGTGATACTGTGTAACACCGTTTGCGGTCAACTTTGCATTTATACAAGGAGCATCCTGACCCAAAAATTTTATAGTGGTACTTTCAGCCTTAATATCTCCTGCACCCTCATTATCCTTATTAATTCTTGCTATATTTCCGTCTATATAGGCCTTTAAATCCGAGGTTATATTTACAAGTCCGAATAATACCGAGCTGCTGTTTGCAGTATCATGTGCATACATCTTCAATGTGTCATCATGAGTCTTCTTTTGCATATCGCTAAGGTCCTCGGCACTTACCATCTCCATATTTACAGTTTTAGCATCAAACTTTATATTAAATACTTTATTGGTATATACACTGCCGTCATATGTACCGTTTAAATCTTCATTGCTTACTCTCTCAGCGGTGCTCTCTACAGTACTTGCGACAGGACTCTCTGTCTTACTTTCAACTTTGCTCTCAGACTTATCTTTACAAGCAGTTATGGAAAGTGCCGACAAAATAACTACCCCTGCCATTATAAGCTTAAAATTTTTCTTCATTTTTCTCCTTTATATAATAATTTACTCCGCCTTTGTAAATGATCCAAGGCAATTCTCAATACTCTGTGCATCTTGTGAATTTACTTCTATTACAGCCACATGATTGTCCGACTGTAAGAATACTTTTGTACGATAATATGTCACACTTCCCGAAGTAAGCTCTGCGTGAAGAGACTCTACATCCTCACCGAGGAAGTTTATAGTAGAGTTTTCCACTTTTACATTTTCATCACCAAGTCCTTTATTTTCCTCTTTTATTGTAGCAATATCTTCATCTATATACGCCCCTACATCGGTACCGTCATCCAAGACTGTAAAATTCACCCTACTTCCCGAATCGCTGCTTTGTGCCTCCATCTTTAATGAGTAATCATTATGACTTAAACTCATAGCATTAATCTCTGCTGCACTTGTCATCTCCATATTTACAGCTTTTGCATCAAACTTAATATTAAATACACTGTTGGTATACACTTCTCCGTCGATTGTACCGTCAAGCTCAGTATTCTTTTTGTCATCTGAAAAAGACTTTACCACTATATCCTTATCCGATTGTGCACTCTCTTTTGCTTTATCTTTACGGGCGCAAGCCGTTATATAAAGTACAGACAACACTGCAACACCCATAATTATAAGTTTAAAATTTTTCTTCATTTTTCCTCCTATATCCGGAATATATTTTCGTCTTTAGTATACCACATAATTTTCATTTTATTTACTGATATTGCTGAAATAAATCAAGTCCTTCCTGTGCCTCTTTTTCGTCCTTACCGCTTGATACTATAATCATCATATAATCATCTTTTACTCTGAAGAGATATTTCT
>ERZ773087.1427-NODE-1427-length-15184-cov-17.362747_pt1 | contig 15184 bp, 14 predicted proteins | sample MGYA00511375_ERZ773087 | MGnify/ENA primary metagenome ERZ773087 (study PRJEB29015, sample SAMEA2737995) | human oral metagenome | biome: human oral; feature: human-associated habitat; material: dental | place: China | collected 2063 ...
TCCGTCGCCGCCGTCCCGCCCCTGATCCTGGGCTGGTTGGCGATCCCCTCCGGTCCCGTCGAGGCCGGACCCGACGACGGCCCCGCCCCGGAGAGCCGCCCCGGACGGGGTCGCACGGTGGTGCAGACCCTGCTGCTCGGCGCCGTGTTGTTCGGGTTCCGGATCCATCTGGAACTGGCCTTCTCCGCGCACTACGACCAGCTCACCCTCAGCGGCGCCGCCGGGTATTTCAGGGCCCACAACGGCCTGGTCAACTTCCCCTTCATCGCGGGACTTGCGGCAGGATTCGTCGTGGGTGCGATGATCGCGGGAGGCCGCACGAACACCTGGCTGGCGTGGTTGATCGCCGCGACGGGCGTCGGGATCGCGTCGGTCCCGCTGCTGCCCTTCGACATCGCCGTCCTGACCGGCGCCGTCCTGGCCTCGGCGGGGCTCGGAATCGGGTTGTCGGGACAGCTGGTCGCGCTGTTGCGTCTCGCTGCCGGGAACCGGATCTCCCGGGCCGCCGCCCTTTTCCAGGTGGCCCAGAACCTCGGCTACGGGGTGGGGATCGGGGTTCCCATGGCCCTGATCCTCGCTCTGGGAGACACCGTCACACCGGATGCAAGGGTCCATCTGTTCCTGGGCTGCTCCCTGATCCTGCTGGTCACGGGACTCGTCCTGGCGCTGAGGAAACCGAAGAACCGGGTGGCGGCGCAACGAGACAGCGAAGAGTAAACGAAGCGTCGGATACAATCGCCACGACCGGGAAAACCGGTTACGACATCAGCGAAACAGAAATGACGATCCGCCCGGGAATCCAGCAGACCACATCGCCGAACAACCAACAAAGGCTGCACATCGCCTCGGTGCTGTTCGGGATCGCCGTCGTCCATCTCGCTCAAGGGTTTTTCCAGAAGGCAGGGTGGATGGCCTTCCAGAGTTCCGGGGTCCTTTCCTCGGACCATGGTGTCCTCCTGAGTTCGGCCTTCACGATTCTGAAGGCGACGGTCTCGGTCGTCTGCCTCATCCTCTGGGGCGTTCTCAGCGACCGGTTCGGGCCGCGTTCGATCTGGATCTCCGGGATTCTCCTGTGGGCTCTGGGCACCTACGCCATGGGCTGGTCGGACTCCCCGGGTTTCCTGTTCGTCACCACGGCCGTCCAGACAGCCGGGATCGTTGCGCTGCTTCCTGCGGCGTTCTCAGCCGTGACGAAGGCACATCCCGAAGCCCACGGGCCCTTAATCGGTTTGCTCTGCGCCTTCCACGGCTCCCTCCCAATGATCGCCTCGCTGTACCCCCCCGAGCAGGACTGGAAAGCGACGCTGCAGTCGGCACCCATCGTCGCTGTTCTCCCGGTCCTCCTCGGTTGGTTCGTGCTCCCCCACTCCCCCGCCGAGGTCGCGATCACCCGGCCGGCACGGCCGCACCGCTCCTCCGGGAAACTGCCCGCCCTGGCGCAGACGCTGCTGTTCGGGGCCGTCCTGTACGGAATCTGGTTCTACCTGAGCTCCTTCACGCTGAACAGCGGCGGACACATATCCGAACTCGCCAGGCTCCGCATGGAACTGATCGACATTCCATTCATGCTCGGCCTGGCTGCCGGGTTCATCGTTGGTGGGGCGGTTTCCGGTAAGCGCGACCTGACCTGGTTCGCCTGGCTGATCACGCTGGCCGGCGCGGTGATCTCGCTGACCCAGCCGTCCTTCCCCAGCGCCCCGATCGCGTTCGGCCTGGCGTTGGTCACCGCGGGCGTCGGGTTCGGGTTGCCGGGTCAACTGATCGCCCTGCTGCGGCCCGCACCCAGGAACCGGCCAGGGTTGTTCAGCGGCCTGTTCCAGGCAACCCAGATCCTCGGCAACAACGTGGGCACAGGACTGCCCCTGCTGCTGGTTTCCCTGATGCACGCCGATCCGGAGATCACGTTCAAGATGTTCCCGGCCTGTTCCCTGACCCTGCTGGTGGCGGGTCTCGTCCTGGCGGTCGTCTTCAGGAACCGGGTGACGCCCGGCGTCGAAGCCCCCTGATCGTCCCCGTCCACCGCGTCGTCGTCACCCCGCCGGGCGCGACGGAGGCCCGCCGACCTCACGGGCACAGGCGAACGCGAACAGGGTCGGCACGACGGTCGTTCCCGACCGACGGCCCCGGAAATCGCGGGACCCGGCGCCACCGCCGTTCCCCGGTTTCCCGCCGATTCCCCCGGACCTGGCAACGGACACAGGAAAAACCATTGACCACGTCATCCGGTCGGACGACAAACAAACCTGAACATTGTTGAAGAAAAAATTGCCCCGGTTTGCCGGTCCGGTTAGCGGGACGGGCAAAGCAGCGGTAAGGTCCTGTCTGCGGAATCTCAGTTAACCAAGGGCAGGTTCGCCACCCGGGACTGACTCGACCATCGCTTAGAGTCGGATCACCAAGGCGCCCTGACCGGGATAGGAACTCACCTGGAACCTGCCCTGGTGCCGAGGAGACGGCTTCGCGTTGCGAACGAATGACAACTACGAGGTATTCATGTGGGATAAAGAGCCGCTGCTGGCGGTCCGGGGGATGCGGAAGTCCTTCGGTCGGCTCGAGGTGCTGACCGGAGTCGACATCGACCTCCGACACGGGGAGGTGCTCGGCATAGTCGGCCCCAACGGAGTTGGAAAGTCCACCATGGCCTCGATCATCGCCGGCTACACGTCGGCCGATGAGGGAGTGGCCAGTCTCTCGGGTGGGCCGTGGGATCCACGGCAGATCATGCTCATCGACCCCCAGAACGAGCTGGATCCGAGACTGACCGTCGTCGAGGCCATGTTCCGGCACGTCGAGGGGAGACCCAGCCTCACGGAACTGATGACCCGCGCCAAACGAATCCTCTCCGAAACCGGCATCCCCCTGTCCCCCACCCACCGGCTCGGCGGTCTCAGCCACACGGAACGCCGCATGGCCGAGGTGGTCCGCATGCTCGCCGACCCGCGTGAGGTCATCGTCATCGACGAACTCAGCAACGCCCTCAACGCCGACGAACTCGAGGACCTGCGCTACGCCCTCAACCGGACGGTCGAGGAGGGCCGGGGCGTCCTCTACATCACCCACCAGCTGGAGGAGGCGCTGCGGCTGTGCAACCGGGTCGCAGTGCTGCGCGACGGCAAGATCGAGCAGATCTTCGATTCCGCCACCACCACCGTCGACCAGCTCACCGAGGCGATGTTCGGTTCCGTCATCGAGATCACGCCGCGACGCGCCAACGCCACCGCCGACGTCGTGATGGACGTCGTAGGCCTGGAGTGCACCACCGAACCGGTCTCCTTCCAGCTGAACCGCGGCGAGGTACTCGGCTTCACCGGTTCCCGCAGCTCGGGTGTCGAGGAGGTGCGCGACGCCCTGATCGGGAAGCGTCCCGCCTACATGGCCTCGCTGACCGTCGACGGCCGCGCCGCCCGCATCACCGCCCCCCGCGACCTGCCGTCGCTGGGCATCGCGGTGCTGACGAACATGCTCGACCCGGAGAGCGAGGCCCACGCGGCCCGCAACATCGTCATGCTCGACGGTGAGGAGGACGTCGACGACGAGGCCATTGAGGACACCACCCGGATCCTGCTCATGTTGAAGGAGTCGGAGGACCGGATGAGCGAACTCCTGCACCGCCCCACGCAGTCCACCGGTCAGCGGCGCTGGCAGCAGATGCAGGAGATCGCCAGCCAGAACGCCCGCATCATGATCCTCATCCAACCCACCGACGGCCTCGACATCGCCACCCGGGAACGTTTCGTACGCCTCCTGGAGGAGATCACGGGCCGCGGCGTCGGGGTGTTGCTGTTCACCAGCGACGAACGGGAGCTGCACCAGTTCAGCGACCGGGTGCTGGTGATGGCCGACGGCGGGATCCGGGAGGAATGGGACACCAGGACCATCACCACCGAAGCCACCCGAGGGGCGTGACCGGCCGGCACGGCGTGCGACGTAACGCTGGCTTTCTTGACCAGAAAGCCAGCTTAATCGTCAAACGCCAGCGCTGTAGGGCTGGCGTTTGACGATTAAGCTGGCGCGGCCACCCGGATGGGGGCGACGAATCATTCGCGGCCGCTGGAGATCCACTGCGGCGGCGTGAACGACAGGTCCCGGGATCCCTGTACCAGATCGGCAACGGCATCGAGTCGCGCCACCTGGTCGTCGGTCAGCCGCAGCTGCGCCGCCGCAGCGTTCTGCCGGACCCGCTCAGCGGACCGGGTGCCGGGGATGGGAACCACCGGCAGGCCGAGCCGCCCGGTCCGGTCCAGCAGCCAGGCCAACGCGACCTGCGCCAGGGTCGCATCCAGCTCATCGGCAACCCGGCGGATCACCTGGAGCAGTTGCTGGTTGGCCTCGTAGTTCCTGACGAACCGGTCCTCGGATCTGAGCATCGATCCCGCGATCCGTTCCGGTGTCAACGCGCCGGTGAGGAACCCACGTCCCAGCGGGCTGTAGGGCACGAACCCGGCCCCCACCTCACGGGCAGCGGGCACCACCTGGGCCTCGACGTCACGCGACCACAGGCTCCATTCGCTCTGGACCGCGGTGATGGGGTGGACGGTGGCGGCGGCCCGCAGTTCGGTAGCGGTCACCTCGGACAGCCCCAGGTGACGGACCTTGCCCTCCGCCACGAGGTCGGCCATGGCTCCCACCGTCTCCTCGATCGGCAGGTCGAGCTGGCGGCGGTGCATGTAGTACAGGTCGATGGTCTCGACGCCCAGTCTCCGCAGCGATGCCTCACAGGCCGACCGGACGTAGGCGCGGTCACCGCGCGTCGCCGGAGCGTCGGGGGTTCCGATGAGACCGGTGATGCCGAACTTGGTGGCGACCTGCACCTCCCCCCGACGCTCCCGCAGCAGCTGCGCGAACAACTCCTCGTTCGTGCCTGCCGGACCCTGGGTGCCGGGCCGGGGTTCGCCGTAGACGTCCGCGGTGTCGAGGAACGTGATGCCCGCGTCGACGGCGGCGTGCAGGGTCGCGAGGGCATCGGCGGGATCGGTCTGCCCGTAGACGTGACTCAACGCCATCCCGCCGAAACCAATCCGGCTGACGTTCAGGCCGTGGCCCAGATCAATGATGGGTACCTGGTGCATGTCATTCTCCCAGTGCTCGTTCATAGTTGGTGATCTTGTGGTCGAGGGCGCCGAGGTCGTCAGCAAGCTGGTTCAGCTGCTGCTGGACGGCGTCGCGATGCCGCCTGAGCAGAGCCAGGCGACGCCGGTGCGATGACTCCCCCTCGGCGACCAGCGTGATGTACTCGCGCATCTGCTCCACCGGCATCCCGGTACGTCGCAGCCTCACCAGCATCTGAATCATCCGGATCGCCCGTCCGTCGTAGCGGCGGTAGCCGTTGGAGGTCCGGTCGATCACCGGGATCAGTCCCTCGCGTTCATACCAGCGAAGGGTGTCGCGGCTGAGGCCGGTGATGTCGGCCACCTCGGCTATCCCGACGGCAATGCTCCCGGCCTGCCGCCATGCCGAGGCGGCCAGGTCATCCGCGGACCGGACGACGACCCCCGCGGCGCGGAGTTCGTCGAGGGCCGCGAGGTGTGCCTCACCGGTGGTGTCGGCGCAGGCGTTGGACACCACGGTCACCGCATATCCACGATCCAGGGCCGACAGGGCGGCGAGCCGGATGCCGTGGCCGGTCACTAAACCGGTCAACACGACGTGCTCGACCCCGAGGCCCCGCAGGGTCTCGTCGGTTTGTGCGACGTCGAAGATGTCGCGGTCGTATTTGGTGATGACGGGCTGCCCGCGTGGTTCGAAACCGTCCACGAAAGCGGCATCCGGATGATCGGGATCGGCCCGGTCGTCCCCCGGTTCCGGGGACAGGTACCGGGTGCTGATCACCGGCCAGCCGAGGTTGACCAGCAAGCGCCGGACCTCCCGTCCCAGATGCGCCGACCACGGGTCGTGGGCGAGGGCGAGAACCCAGTTCTGCCAGTCGATTTCAAGCAGTGCACTTCGCATGAGCCCACACGCTAAACACTGGAGTTCACTCCAGGGCAAATACGATCCGATTTCCCAGGACGTACGCACTGCCCAAGGACCCCTGTCCAGGGTCGCGATTCACAGTCACGTTCTGCGCTTCTCTTCAGCGGACAGCCCGGCCTCCCAGGCCTATGACGACTGTTCTCGCAACTGTGCCGCCCATCTGATTGTTCGTTCCTTCACCGTCTCCAGGTCATCGGCCGAGACCCCGTACGAGACCACGTCCCGGTGCGTGATGCGCCGCACGGCATCGAGTTGGGTCGCGAACATCCCGATCTCGAAACCAGCATCTCGCTGCGCTGCCGCAGCGACCAGTTCATCGTCGGTGAACACACCTGCCCTGCGGATGGCATCGATGTCGAGGTAGTCGCGGGGCTCGGCCCGCGAGTACAGCGCGGACATCTTGTTGCCTATGGCATCCTCCACGCTGAGCACCGGGCCGACATCGAGATTGACGGGATCTCGTTCGCGCCAGTCGACTCCCAAGTCAACAACGAACTGCTGTCCCCCTGGCGCACCGACGCGGAGCCGCGCGAACCCTGATGCGCGCCGCTCCACCTCGACGGCGTACCCGGCCCTGCGCACATCTCGGGCAACCCGGTCAACGGCACGGCCGAACGCCGCCGGATCGGGGTCGGCCGTGAACAGATCCACGTCCTCGGTCGGCCGGTCAATGATTCCGTGTTCACGGATGGCACCCGATCCGGCCAGTACAAAACCGGCCTCCTTGACGCCGACGAGCGCGATCCGGGTCACCTCCCGTTGCGCATCGCTCCCGAGACTCACACGGACGCCCGGCGCAATTCGGGGAAGCGTTCCTCCCACAGTTCCCGGACACGCCGAGGAAGCAGCAACTCATCCCAGACCTCGATCAGCCGGGCCCGGTTGAGCACCGCCGTCTGGTCCGCGACGGTGCCCTCGGACAGCACCGCACGGTAGGCGATCCCCACACCGCCGGGCTCATCAAGGTCGACACACCCGTCCCCCGGAGCCCACAGCACCGAATGACGCAACTCGACGACTCCCCCGACGGGACCGCGCAGCTCATCCAGGCTTCCGGGCACCTCGTAGGGCTTGACGTCCCGGAAATACACCCGCGCTTCGTTCGTCATCCCATCTCCTCGCGCCCAACCTACCCGCTCGCCTGAAACAGTCGCAGACGCGAACCGCCGGTTTCCATAGTCGGCCCCTCACATCCCGAGAGCGGATAGTTGCCCACGACCAACCCCGACCCATTCGCACGCGAAACCAGCGGGCGTAAAGTCGCCGGAGGAGCGGGTTCAGGCGGTAGCGCAACAACAGGACAGAAGGGCCTGTCCCCTCAGGCGATCCTGGCCAGGATGCCCTACCACCAGCATTGTGTTCTTAGACAAGCGGCTACGGAGCCAAACAGCGAACGCCATGACCCGTTGCTATTACATAGCAGGCATCAACCTCGGTCGAGCAGGAGTCGCTTGGCAGGATGCTCTGTCCTGGACTTGAGGAAGTGCCGGAGCGGAACCATATAATAGTTACATGGATGTAGTTCCTGCAAGTCTGCCAAGCGTCGGAGACAACGCGTCGGATGATCAGTTTGAAGTGAGCACGCGACTGAACGATCCCCAAGCAGCCAAAGAACCCTCTGAGGTGGGCTCGGAACAGTTCCAGATACTGGCTCTAGACGGCGGGGGCGCCAAAGCCCTTTTTACCGCGCATGTACTCGCCAGGCTGGAACAGGACCTTGGAGTCAAAATCAAGAACTCATTCGATCTGATCGCCGGAACATCGGCGGGCGGGATTATCGCGCTAGCGCTGGGAGCCGGTCTCGCCCCAAGCGAGATCGCTGAGCACTATGAGGAACTCATCAACATTGTCTTCCCGGCCTCGAGGCGTCGGCCGTGGCGATGTCTAAGACAACTGACCGCGCCAATCTACGACGGCGACCCGTTGCGGATCGCGCTGAAGAACGTGCTCGGAGAACGGCAGCTCGGTGACAGTACTAAACGACTGGTCATCCCGGCTTGGGACGTACAGCGGAGCGCCGTGCACATCTTCAAGACGCCACACCACAAGCGATTCACCCGAGACTGGCGCATCCCGATGGTGGACATCGCGATGGCAACCTCAGCGGCACCGCTCTACTTCCCAGCCGCGCGTGTCGATGGGCACCGCCTCATCGACGGCGGCGTGTGGGCGAACAACCCATCCCTCGTAGCAATCGCCGAGGCAGTGAGCGTGCTCAATGTACCGCTGAGCTCGATCAAGGTGCTCAACGTTGGCACCATCGACCAACTCACGAATCACCCCAAGCGCCTTGATCGCGGCGGCCTGTGCAACTGGGCGAAGCCAATCGTTCCCCTCATCCTCAGCGCCGGAAGCCGAGGCGGACAAGGCATCGCTGAACACCTGATCGGTAAAGGCGCCTACACCAGATTCGACGCACGGGTTCCTGGTGATCTATACAAGCTCGACTCAGCAGACCCAGAGGACATGACTGGGCTTGCCGCGTCCGTCAGTCGAGAACTCAGCCCCATCTATGCAGAACAATTCGCTCCCCATAGCTCAGCCAAATACACGCCACTGATCGGAGACCCACACCACGGTGCCCCGACAAGCACATCTACCACAGAAGCCTCCCGATGAAACTCACCGAATATTTCAATGTCTTACTCAAGGAAACCGTAAACCTCAGCCAGGCAAAGCTGGATACGCTCGGCGCACGCGTCGATTCGGTATACAAGGCTTTGAAAGCCGATGAGCAGATCGGCCCACTCATCCTCGGCAAGACGCCGCAGGGATCTTGGGCCCACAGGACCATTATCAACCCCGTCGGCAACAACGAATTCGACGCAGATTTCATGCTCGACATGAAGGAAAACCCAGACTGGGCCAACGATCCAAAGAAATACATCGAGGAAGTCTACGCGGCCCTGCACCGTCACAGTATCTACGGCCAAAAGCCACACTCACGCAAGTGCCGCTGCGTTCAACTCGTCTATGCAAACTCAATGCACCTCGACATCGTGCCACACCTCAACCTAGCAGACGGACGCGAAGTCATCATCAACCGCGATAACAACGACTGGGAGCCAACCAACCCTCAAGGCTTCACGGAGTGGATGAAGACTAAAGACTCGCTGTCGAACGGCAACCTTCGCAAAGTCATCCGGTTAATGAAGTACCTGCGCGACCACAAGAACTCCTTTACCGGAACTCGGTCGATTATCCTGACCACTCTACTCGGCAAGCAGGTCACTAAGCTGCACACGCTGATGAGTCCAAATTACTATTGCGATACCCCGACCGCGCTCCTGCATATTGTCAAAGACCTCGACACTTGGCTCCAAGCCCACCCGGCCAAGCCGTCGATCGCAGACCCATCGGGTTCCGGCGTCACGTTCGACCATAGATGGGAGCAACATACCTACAGTTACTTCCGGGATCGCCTTCACGCCCACGCCACCGAGATCGAGCAAGCATACAACGAGAACAACAAAAACCGCAGCGTTGAACTGTGGCAGGGAATCTTCGGAGATGGATTCAAGGCGCCGACCGCGTCGTCCAACAGCGCGAAATTCCCCGCAGCACTGGTGCCTGCTACCACCGTGGGACGGTCTGGCCGCGCGGGATGAATCGTCGTAATCGAAGCGCTCTATCAGCCTGGCAGAAACAGCTCGTTGGCGAGTTGAGAACACTCGCCAAAGATCGGCACAACGACCTACAAATCATCCAGCAACCCAAACTCGACGCGGAGGGCAACGCCACCGTCCGGTTCCGGCTCAACACCACCAGCATCCTGCAAAACCAAACAGGTCTGGTTCTCGAGAACTTCGAAGAGTTTATTCTCCAGATTCGACCAGAAATGTTTGTCCCACCGAGCATCGAGGTGGACCATCTCCGTTTCCTCGGCTTCCCGCACGTTCTCCAAGGGCAACGACTCTGCATCTATCTCGATCCTTCCCGCGAGTGGCGCCCAGCAGAAGGGATGGCCGGACTCCTCAACCGTTTATGGAGCTGGCTCACCGATGCTGCCGGAGGAAAATTCGATCCCTCGACTGCGATGTACCATGCAGTCGGTGGTGTGCTTCACCGCACGGACGGCACACCCACCATCGTCGTCCGCGAGCCTGGCCCAACGAAACCACGGCAAATCGCTCAGCTAATCCCTCGTTCGACGCATCGATACGATCTCACCTACTCGACCAGCACCAACGGACATCTCACACCTGTCTTCACCTTAGCGAGTGACCTACCCTTCGGTGCAAGCTCGACCTTAGCATCTTTCCTTACGCTCCTAGACAACCCGTATCTTGGTCAAACTGGGAGACATTCCCCGCGAATAAAGCCCCAATCGCCAGCGTTCATCACCTCCCTGCTAGCCAGCACCATCCGAAACCCTGCGGGAAACGAACAGTACTTCATCCTCGCCGTCCCCCATCCTGCGGGCGGCCCACATCACATGCTCGGCGGACGCATCCCTGCAACAATTGCCGATGCTCTACGAAGTATCGCCAAGAAGCACGGCCTCGCAATCAATCTTGATCCCGCATTCATCAATACTGATATCCCCATCGAATGGTGCAACATGTCTGATGAACGACAAGCCATCACAACCCGACGCGACGACCGCTGTCTCGTCAACAGCTACCGAGGAAAAACAGTTCATGTATGGGGGTGCGGCGGACTGGGGTCATGGACGGCCGAGTTCATTGCACGTGCTGGTGCCACAAGCATCACCGTCTGCGACCCAGGAGTCATCACCGCCGGACTCCTCGTGCGACAGAACTACACCGAAGCTGACATCGGCCAGATAAAAGCCGATGCCCTAGCGACGCGGCTAGGCACGCTCCGCGACGACCTCAACGTCACTAGCATCAAGGGGGTAATTCCCGACCTAGCTGATACGCTTTCAGCCGATCTCATCATAGATGCGACCGTAAGCCACAGCATCACCACATACCTCGACACACTCATTGATCTGAAGCGAACAACACTCATCGCTCAGATCGCAACGGACGCTAGTTCCGGAAGTCTCGGCATCGCCAATATTTGCGCACCAAACTCCACGCTCAGGCCATCAGACATCGACGCGCACGCGGGCTGTACGGTACTCGCCGACAGCGAACTGGAGCTCTATCACACGCTGTGGCAAGAAGTGGACGCCGGAGATGAACTGATACCGACTAGAGGCTGCTCCGCACCCACCTTCCACGGTTCAGCCGCAGACCTCGCAGCCGTCGCTGCGACGCTGGTCAACATGATCGGCCTCCACCTACAACAGTCACCACCCAACGTCTCTGGAACACACCTCATCGCGCTGGCGCACGCACCATCCGGACCAAGGCATCACTTCGTTTTAGCCAACACAGAGGCAAAGCTGCCATAAGTTTCGTAGGCAGTGACGAAACCTGTAGCATCCACTTTTGCCCATCAAGTTCAGCCAAGTCACTCGGGACCTCCTCTCACGCGATCCTGCGCAGGATGCCCTTCAGGTCGTCGGGTGAGGGCGCAACCGGGGTGGTCGTGGTGCAGCCGTCTGCGAGGGCCGCGGCCACCAGGTCGTCCTCGTCGCGACGCAGAACCTCGGATGCGACCTTCAGGTCGCTCAGCCGTGACGGGATGCCCAGCCTCGACCTCAACCGTTCGACCGCCCCGATCAGCGACGTCACCGCCGCCCGGCCCCTCGCCGAGGGGTGCAGCAGCCTGCTCAGGCGGGCGTAGCGTTCGGCGGCGCGGTCGCTGCGGGCGGCGTTGAACTCGATGACGTGCGGCAGCAGCAGCGCGTTCAACCTTCCGTGCGCGATCGGGTAGTGGCCGCCCAGCGCGTGCGCCAGCGAATGGACGATACCCAGGCCGACGTTGTCGAAGGCCATCGCCGCCATGCAGGACGCGTTGTGCATGTGGGAGCGGGCCTCCAGGTCGTCGCCGTGGGTGTAGCAGCGCTCCAGGTTCCCGAACACCAGCTCGACGGCCTTCTCCGCCAGCGCGTCGGAGAAGTCGCAGGCCTCCAACGCCACGTACGCCTCCGTGGCGTGGGTGAGCACGTCCATGCCGGAGTCGGCGGTGATGTGCGGCGGCACCCCGACCACGGCCTCCGGGTCCAGGATGGCCAGCCCCGCCACCAGTTCGCTGGAGGCGATCGGGACCTTCGTGTGCGTCTGTTCGTCGGTGACCACGGCAAACGACGTCACCTCCGAACCCGACCCGCTGGTGGTGGGAATCGCGACGATCCCCTCCGGCGCCCCGAAACCGGCGTCGAGGGCGGCCTTGTGCATCACCTTCGCGGCATCCATCACCGACCCGCCACCGTAGGCTACGACCACGTCGGGCCCGGACTGCAGGTAGACCGACACCCCGGCGCCGATCTCGGAGGTGCTGGGGTTCGGTTTCACACCCGTGAAGGTCGTCACCCGCTCACCGAGCCTGTCGACCACCTTCCGGTACACCCCGGTGGTGGCCAGGAAGTCGTCGGTCACCAGGAAAACCGACCTCCCGCGGAACTCGTCGAGCGCCTCCAATGCCTCCGCGCCCAGCCTCACCCTGGTGGCCAGCCGGAACTCCCTCATGCCCTGCCCCTGTTCTCCTGTGTCTCTGTTTTGCTCCCCCTGACCGCGGGAATCGTTTCCCGCGGTTCGTCCGGCGCCTCCCATCCCGGTTTTCCCGCCTCGCTGGCGGCGCGGATCATCCAACGCAGAATGTGCACCGACGTGCGAGGCCTGGTCATGCCGCCCTCCCGGAATGTTCCCTGCGGTACTCGGACGGGGTCACCCCGATGTGTTTCTTGAACTGCCGCGAGAAATAGTTCAGCGGCGTGAAATCCAGCTCCGCGGCGATCCTGAGCACCGGTTTGTCGGTGTGGATGAGCACGAACTTCGCGCGCTCCAGTCGTTTGGCGGTCACGTAGTGGATGAAGCTGGAGCCGGTGCGTTCCTTGAACTTCCTCGCGAAATGCGACTCCGACCACATCAGGTAGGAGGCCGCCTTGTGCAGCGTCAGGAACGACGACGGGTTCTTCTCGATCTCGTTCAGCAGCGTCGTCAGGTTGCGTTCCCCACCCCGGGATGCGGGTTCGAGGAGGTCGTGGACGCGGATCAGCAGTTTCTCGCAGTACACTTGGCACTCGTAGCGGTTCATCGGGCCGCGTCTGCGTCCCCGGTGGCGGGTGACGATCTGGGAGATGTCGCGCCCGAACTGCACGGCCTCGCTGGTGGCGATGCCTATCATCATGTCCTCGTACTCGGACAGCTCCTTCGGATCCACCTTCTGGCTCCAGCGCGGCAGCAGATGATCCAGGTAGTCGCCGAGCAGCTCCAGGTTCGCGGCCGCGTTGCCCTGCGCGACGTTGCGGGCCACCACCGGGGCCTCCAGCGAGATCCGTCGCTTCACCGACTCGACGGGGATCAGCGGCAGCGGTTTCCGGATGCCCGCCAGCAGCGGGGCGAGCGCCGCGTTGCCGCTGGGGTCCGGGATCCTACCGAGCCTGCCCAGCACCGTGCCCGCCACCGCGACGGCGAAATCCGCCTCGCCGAGCGTGGAGCCGAGTTTCGCGTTCGCCAGCCCGACGATCTCGTTGGCGGCGGCCTGCAGCTTGCCGAGGTCGACCACGGCCACCTGGTCCAGCAGCTTCGCGGTCTCCGAGTGTTCCAGCACCTCCGAGGCGCCCACGATCTGCTGAAGCTGCTGCTGCCCCTCGGTGAGCAGCACCTGCCCGGCCATCACCGCGCCCAGGTACTGCGCACCCCACATGATCGAAACGGAGAAATCCACCAGGCCCGCATGGCAACGGTAAACGACCGGACGTCCCTCGATGGCGCTCTGCAGCCCGCCGTGAGCGTCGCAGCTGTAACACTTGGCGCGGATCGCGGGATCGCGACGCAGGTACTGACACAGGGTGCTGAACCGCGACGCCTCCGTGACGGGACGGCCCATGGAGTCGACGGTGATCATCGCCAACCCGGTGGAGGTGGCGAAGTCGTCCTGGATGCGCTGCAACTCCTCGACATCGATGAGGTTGCGCAGGTCGAGGGCGGCGGCCGCGTTGCCAGCGGCGGGGTTCACGATGAAGTCCGGCACAGCACCTCCTGAACGCGTTTGAATCCCTTGCCCGTCACCGAGTCGACCGCCACGATCCGGTGGGCCCCGGCCCGCGCCAGGTGGTCGACGGCGTCGTGGACCTGCGCCTCGGTGGCCACCCCCGCGTGGGTGACGACCCCCAGCACCTCGCGGTTGAAGGTGGTGGCGAACCCCGGCGGGAAACGGGTCTCGTCGCTGGTGGCGGACTGCACCAGCACCACCACGTCCACGTCGTAGGAGGCCAGCATCAGGGCGTGTTTGTAGCGCCCCACCTCCAGGTACTCGCCCGGGGTGTCAATGGCGGAGGCGAAGGTCTCGATGGCCTGGGTTTTTGCATATTCGATGGGCAGCCCCTGGAGGCGCTGCCTGAACGTCGTCTTGCCGGCTCCGATGCTGCCGACCAGCAGGATCGACCTCATGTCCTACGTCACGTCCTAGTCAACGGTGCGGGGGTGAACCCGAGAATGGCCTGGAGGGTGGTGACGATCCCCGTGACGGAGGATTCGACGTCGGCCAGCCGGCCGGTGATGAGCAACGACCCGGAGAAGCGGTCGACGAATGCCAACTCGACCCCCGCCGACTTGGTGGCGATGTCGGCGGCGATCACGGCGGCCTCGCCCGGCGTGATGGTCAGCACCCCGATGGCCCCACTACTCCCCGCGGGCAGGCCGATCTTCGGGTACAGGTGCGGATCGGGATTGGCTATCACGTGGGCGAGCGTGACCTGCTTGCCAGGCACGAACTCCTGGATGATGCGCGTCTTGTCGGTCAGCTCGGTCATCAATCGCTCCTCTGGGATGTCCTCACGATAGGACCACTTCGTGCAGGGTTCAATGTTGCGCACGACCCCGGAGCAAGAATGTGTAACAACCGGGAGAAACTGTGTATCCGAACCGGCCCTATGGTGGCGAAGGCAGGTCCAAACTGCCTGTCGCTAGGAGTAACGACGAAGGAGTCAGCATGCAGGAAGCGCTCGGAATGGTCGAGACGAAGGGCTATGTCGGAGCGGTTGAAGCCGCCGACGCCATGGTCAAGTCCGCAAATGTGTCCCTGGTGGGCAGCGAGAAGATCGGTGCCGGCTACGTGACCGTGCTGGTGCGCGGCGACGTCGGCGCGGTCAAGGCCGCCACCGACGACGCCGAGAAGCGCAAGGCAGCCGCCG
>ERZ773087.1443-NODE-1443-length-15066-cov-22.933049_pt1 | contig 15066 bp, 7 predicted proteins | sample MGYA00511375_ERZ773087 | MGnify/ENA primary metagenome ERZ773087 (study PRJEB29015, sample SAMEA2737995) | human oral metagenome | biome: human oral; feature: human-associated habitat; material: dental | place: China | collected 2063 ...
AATCTGCTCGACAATAAAACAAAATCTGTTTAGGCTCTAATGACCGATTTGGGTTAAAGGAGTTAAGGAGTGAAAGGGAGTTAAGACAATACTCTTATAGATGTAGTTTATTAGACGATTAACAGTCATACATCACAATAACAAATAGTATTGTCTTAACTCCCTTTCACTCCTTAACTCCTCTCCCTCCTTATTTAAAGTTTACTACTTGTTTTTACGAGTTGCTCACCCAATCCGATTGTATATCCTTGAGAAAGGAAGACAATACGATTGAAGGTATCAGCGATAATGAATATTGGCAGCTGTTCAGTATTGCGAAGTTTCATCTCTTTCACTATCTCTTGCTGGATGGTTCCATCCTTATCAATACCGAAGATAGTCTTCGCAGGGAGGTTAGGGAACTCACCCTTCTGTGCTTGGAACTTCTTAGCTTCCACCTCATTCTTGAAGAGTAAGACGAATGGACGGCCCCATTTATCGAGTTTATCCTTCATCTTTTCAATATCATGGAGTGCGTGGTTGGTTGGCTCCTGACCAATACCCAATACGCCGAGAACGTAATATCCACGTCCAGTCTGACTTAGGATAGAAACGTTCTGACCGTCTTTATCAAACAAGTCTTCGCTATTGAAGCTACCAATCACTTTCACACCTTCGCTTTCCTGACGAACATCGAGTGGGAGAGTGGTTGTTTCGCCTGGTTTAATCTGGAAGAAATGGCTGTGCGCAAGTACACTACCATCCGCCATTCGCTGACCAGTCACGAGGATATAAGTACCCTCATCGAGTGTAGCCCCATTCTTAAAGGTGTTCGACCAAGTAGCACCACCACCCATGTCAACCTGTCCTTCATCAAAGTTCATCAGCCATGTCTGTCCGTAAACAATCTTACTGATGCTGAAATGGCTATAATACTTAGGATCATCGAGGAAACCATCAGGAGTGAATGTCAGTACTAATTTACCAGTCTTAGCAGTTTGCTGAGCTGCTGCATCAAAGTCAACATCCACCCATTTGCCATCTTGTTTATACTGAATCTTCCATGCCACAGGGTCCATACGAGCCTCAATACCAAGACTGCGAGCTACATCCACGAAGAAGATATCACGGCTGCGGCTATCAGTAACACGGCTCTCCCATACGCTTCTTGGTGTCTGTGGGATTCTCATCGCACGACTATCAGGGTTCATACGGATATTCTTTCTAATCCATTCAACCAACAAAGCTGGATTCTTACGGAAACTTGCAGCCTCCTTTGCAAAGGCTTTCTCAAAGAATTGTTTGAACGGTGTGAGAATCATTTCACTCTCAACACGTGGAGAGAGTTGGCTGCTCTTAGCCTTCATGTTATCCTCTAAGATATACATTGGCATGTCACGAAGGTCCTTGTCGCTCAAAGTACTGAGTAACTTTAGTGCACGTTCCTGCTGATTAGCATACTTCTCAACAAAAGCCTGAATAGTCTTCCAGTTACCACGTGCCTTTATAATATAAGGTGTGGCTGCTGGATAGCGATAATTCTTCATTGATTCTGCAGTAGGGAAGGTGGCAATGTAAGCATGACGGATAGAATCCTCATAAGTCAAACGACGTGTGTTCTCATCCCGCTGTGCCTTGGTAACGGCAGGTAATGTAGTATTAGAAGCAGGTGGAACGATGTCGAGATCAGCCTCCTTAGGCATATTTTGCTCGTTATAATCCAGTTTGATGGTGATTGACTTATCCTTTCCAAAGGTAGCTTTAGCAAAGCCAAACTGTCCATCCTTTGATGCCCAGACAATCATATCACCCTTACCAGCAGAGAGGAAGGTCGTTCCATCAGTACCAGTGTACTTAGACACAGCTGTATAGAACTCGGTATAATTATAGATTTTGAAGTCTACCTTTGCATTGTCAACAGGCTTACCTTCTTTGTCGACAATCTTAAAATCAATCTTTGATGTACTGCCATAGTTATCAATGAGATTAATCTCGGTGAAGTTATTGGTACGTAGCATCACCTCCTCTGGCCCCTCATAATCACCGAAAGCACGTGTGTGCATGAGCATTGCACGTGATGCAGGTTCGTTAAACCAGGCGAGGTTGAGTACTGGTTCAGGTTCACAAGCACCTAAGAAATACCATTTACCATCCGCCCAAGCTTCTACCCAAGCATGGTTGTCGTCTGTATGTGCCCAGCGAGGAGTATATACCTGACGAGCTGGAATACCGATAGAACGAAGTGCAGCTACCGTAAAGGTGCTCTCTTCGCCACAGCGTCCACGTCCTGTACGGATAGACTGTAGTGGTGAAGAAGTACGGGCATCAGAAGGTTCATAGGTAACTTGCTCATGACACCAGTGGTTTACCTCAAGGATAGCTTCCTTCATAGGAAGACCTTTCACACGCTCACTCAGTTCACGATAGAAGATAGCACGTGAACTATCAAGTGGTTCATTGTTCACACGCATAGGCAAAACGAAATGTCTAAACAGCAATTCAGGGACATCCTTTCCCCATGCCATAGACTTTCTTGTTTGCAAGGCGGTGCGTATGTTTTTAAGATGATAGGCTGTTGGATAATCCGTAGCATCTGCGATAGGCATATAAGCATACAAGAAACGTAAGGCTTCCTCCTCCTCTGGAGACACCCGAAGTCCCTTTGTGTTATAGAACTTCTTGCCAATAACCTTCATCTTGGCTTGGAATGCGTTTTCTACTTTCTGTCTGAAATTAGGGTCTGTTATAAAGTGCTGTGCATAGCTCGATAGGCTGACAGCAGCAAGAAACAGGCTCAATAAGATTTTCTTCATAGATTTGTTTTTAGTTTATGCGACTTTCAGTAGCCGCTAATTTGCGTATGCAATATTCGTAAAAAAAAACAAGATACGCAAATGTTTTATATAGAAAATGCCCCAAAGCATGATCAAAGTAATAGGATAGGAAGCCTTCTTTTCATGTACAGGTTTTTATTCAAGGAAAACTTACGAACAAAAGAATGCCGAATGAAGGAGATAAAGTAGGGTTATATTCTACTACTTAATCCTCTTCAATCTCACTATTTACCCTTATTCCCGATTTATTTTCATGAAAATAAATCTTTTTTTTCATGAAGATAAATATTTTTTTTCATGAAAATAATTCTTTTTCTTCATGAAAAGAAATTGTTAACCTTTCCCTTTTAGGTAGAATTTATTAGTATCAATGATGATTTTCACGCTTTATTACAACAACAATGGGAAATAAATAGTATCTTTGTAGAAAATAAGTTTTTAATAACTCTTTACCTTAATATTATTAAGAAAACAATGAGAAAGAATATGTTTATTGCCTGTGGCTTGCTAAGCTGTGTGCTTACACTTCAGGCACAGACGAAAGATGGTGGTATTGATGCACAGATGTTGCAGCAGATTCAGAAGTCTGGATTGACTAAGTCTGACCGTGCTTTATCGAATGCAATCGCCACAAATTCTATTGATGACCTTGCTCGCAACTTCCGTAATTCAGGACCTGTAGATACCTACTTCAGCGTGGAGACACCGAAACAGAATATTCAAGATCAGAAAAGTTCTGGTCGTTGTTGGCTCTTTACAGGACTGAATGTGCTGCGTGCTAACTTTGCTCGCCGCCATAAGGATACATTGAGAGTAGAGTATTCTCATGTTTACCTCTCTTTCTATGACCAGTTAGAGAAGGCAAACTTGATGTTGCAGGGTGTGATAGACAATGCAGGTAAGTCATTAGACGACCCACGTGTGCAGTTCTTCTTTAAGAATCCAATCAGTGATGGCGGTACATTCTGCGGTGTATCTGACTTGGTTGAGAAGTATGGAGTAGTACCCATGGAAGCCATGCAAGAAACCTATTCAGCTGAAAATACCTCCCGTATGGCAAGGATTGTGTCATCAAAACTACGTGAGTATGGTTTAGAGCTGCGTAAGATGGTAGCTGACAAGAAGTCGAAGGCAGCTATCAAGGCACGCAAGACAGAGATGTTGGGTAATATCTATCATATACTCTCACTTTCTTTGGGTGAGCCAGTGAAGACGTTCACCTTTGCTTTCAAGGATAAGAATGGTAAGCAGATTGGTAAGGCTAAGACCTATACACCACAGGAATTCTACAAGGAAACAGTGGGAGATCCACTCAATGGAACCTTCATTATGGCAATGAACGACCCTCGTCGTCCTTACTATAAGACTTACGAGATAGAGTATGACCGTCATACCTACGATGGTCATAACTGGAAGTATGTGAACCTTCCAATGGAAGATATTGCGAAGATGGCTATTGCTTCGCTGAAAGACTCAACGAAGATGTACACCAGTTATGATGTTGGTAAGCAGCTCGACCGCAAGCGTGGTTATCTTGACTTGGATAACTATGACTATGGAACACTTTTCGGAACAAGCTTCCCAATGAATAAGGCAGAGCGTATTGCAACCTTTGACAGTGGTTCAACCCATGCGATGACACTTACTGCAGTAGACTTAGATGAGAATGGTCAGCCAAAGAAGTGGAAGGTAGAGAACTCTTGGAGTGCCTCTTATGGTCAGAATGGTTACTTGATTATGAGTAATCCTTGGTTCAATGAATACACCTTCCGTCTGGTTGTTGATAATAAGTACGTACCAGAGAATATCATGAAGGCTGCTCAGCAGAAACCAATTATGGTTGTTCCTGAGGACCCATTGTTCCAAGAGGATATGTAAAGACCTCCCCCGACCCCTCCAAAGGAGGGGAGGGCAGGATAGGATTAGAGAGAAATGAGGATGTGTTAATAGGCACATTCTCATTTTCTTTTATTACCTTAACCTCCGAAAATCATGAAAAATGCTTATCTTTGTAGGATAGGATGAAATCACCCAGTGCGTTCATGGCGTTTTGGTTTCGTCCTTATAAGAATATAAAACAAATTTATTACGATATGAGAAAACAAATCACTTTGCTGTGTATGATGGCTTTCCTGTCTTCGTTACATGTGACAGCGCAGTCGTTCAGAAAATATATTGATGCGAAGCCAGAACTATCTGCAAGTAATGGGGTAGCCTATCCTACGCCTTCAGGAAAACTTACGCCACCCCCTGCTGGCTATGTCCCAGTCTATATCTCTCACTATGGACGGCATGGCTCACGTTATCTTTTATCAGGACAAGACTATACTCGACCGCTGCAGGTGCTTGAGCGAGCTGATTCGGCTGGTGTCCTCAATGAGAAAGGTAGGGAAACAATGGGTAAGATACGTCGTATGTATGCTGAGTCATACAAGCGTTGGGGCGAGTTGACACCATTGGGTGCTGAGCAGCATAAGCAGATTGCACAACGAATGTATAAACGTTTCCCATCTGTATTTCGTGATTCTGTGTGGGTGGATGCTAAGTCAACGGTGGTGATCCGTTGTATTCTATCCATGGAGAATGCCCTACAGGAACTCTTGCGACAGAATCCTCATTTGCGAATTCGCCACGATGCGAGTGAGCATGATATGTATTACATGAACTTTTCAGACAAGAAACTTGCTCAACAAAAGGAGAGTGAGGAGGTCAAAGAAACTATGAAGGATTGGGAGAAACGCAATATGAATTATCAGCCATTGATGTCCCGCCTTTTCAAAAATGCTGATTATGTTGACAAGAATGTCAATGCAGAGCAGCTGACAGCCGACCTCTTTAGCCTTGCTGGTTTTGTGCAGAACTCGGAGATATGTCATTCGTTATCGCTATATGATATTTTTACGCCAGATGAACGTTATCGTCTTTGGCAGCGAACCAATGTTTGGTGGTATCTACACTTTGCTGGTGCACCTCAGAGTGGGGCTAAACAACCTTTCTCTCAGCGTAATCTTTTGCGTAATATTATCACTGAAGCAGATTCTTGTCTTGCGCTTCCACATCCAGGAGCTACACTTCGCTTCGGACATGAAACGATGGTTATGCCGTTGGCTTGTCTACTCGATTTGAATGGTAGTTACGTACAAGTGTTTCAGGTTGACAGTCTTGAAGCAAAGGGTTGGATAGGTTCACGTATCTTCCCGATGGCAGCTAATATTCAGCTTGTGTTCTATAAGAACCCTAAGAACCCAAAGGCAGAAGTTCTTGTAAAGGCACTGCTCAATGAGGAAGAAGCGACGCTACCATTGCCTCCGACCTCTAAACCTTATTACTATAAGTGGAGTGATTTCAGACGTTTCTTCTTGAATCTGATCAATAATTATCGTGATTAGTAATCCTTGCAGCAGTGATTACAAATCTATTAGCTAATGTTTCCGAAATATGAAGTGATAGTTTAAACCTATTATATAATAAAGCACACAGCGAAGCTCTAAGTCTCTTGCTGCAAACTTAGAGTCTTGCTGTGTGATATTTCTTAAGATTCTAAACGCAAGATGCAACCCTTATCACTCCAAACTCCTTTATGTTTGTCCGATTTTTTCACATGTCGATTTTGTAAAGACCACCAAATGGCTCGCAATTAACGCCCAATTAGCTTGCAAAAGGTGCCCTTTTGAGGTCTTACTAACGCCCTTTTGGAACCTTATTAAGCACCTTTTAAAACCTCTTTTTGCAACTACTTGATGACAAGTAACTTACGAAGGTGATAAAATAAGTCGCTTTTAAGGCATTTTCCTACCTTTTTTTCGAATGTTTTGTCAATATATTTCTTAACCTTACAGCGTTAAACCTCACACAGAAGCATGGGGCTGACGGAGGTTTTATTTAGCGTTTATAACCTTTATTCTGTTTCAGTTTTTCGTTGAGGTCTAATGCACGTGATGGGATAGGGAAGACGATAGTATGACGGTCGGCTTCTGTTGCGGGTGCAGTACGAATGTCGTAGGACTGATGGAAACGATTGAAGCGGATGAGGTCATTACGACGCCAGCCCTCCCACATTAGTTCCATCAGGCGTTCAGCAAGAATGTTATCTAATGTAGCAGTTCTATTTCCCATACCACTACGGCTGCGAACGAGGTTCAGTTCAGTATTACCATTCTCTCCGTTGCGTACAGCAGCTTCAGCTTTCATTAGCAATACATCGGCATAACGGAAGAGAACAATGTCGTTGTCTGGACTTTTACCATCGTTAAAGGCGTTGCGGTCCACCTCATATTTAGCCATTCTTGCTCCTGCCGTCTTGATATAAGGGCTGTTGGTGAGATTTAACTCTACAGTAAGTGGCATATAAACAAGTGGTTTACCATTCTCTAAATATATGATATTTCCATCTACCCGAACAGTGTCAGAGAAGAGGTTATAGGCATATCGCTTGTCAACATTTTTAGTACCATAGCCGAAAGTCTTCACTGTTGAAATAGTTGCACAGGCTCCATTCTCAGAGCTTGTACCGAAGGCACCGCCATGTGAGTAGTGTCGAGAGCGGAAGAGATACTGGAATTGGTTTTTGTAAAGGTGTTTGTCGAGCGGGATAGTAAAGATATTCTCTGGTGAATTCTCGTTGTTAACAGAGAAGTTGCTGAGATAATCAGTTGCTAAGGTAAAGCCATCAGCAGTCACCTTATCACAATAATACTTGCAGGCTTGCCATATATTCATCTGCTGTCCATCGATGGTAAAGTAGGTTTGCTTACCATTAGGTTGCTGATTATCTGTCCAATCAGCATCAGAATAAACCTCACCATTCAGCATCAACTTAGCAAGAAGGAAGTTGGCTACAGAACGCGTTACACGTCCATAGTTCTTGCCAAGAAGGTTACTATGACCTGTAGGAAGCAGTGGGGTGACTTCTTGTAGTTCTTTTACAATAAACCGATATACCTCAGGGCGACTTGCTTGTTCTACGTTTTCAGTACTTTCGCCAGCCGTAGTTACTAATGGTATATTTCCAAACATATCCATAAGGTAATAGTAGTATAAGGCACGGATAGCCCTAACCTCAGCCCTATAAGCCTTGTACTGCTCATCTGTAAGCAGTTGTTTATGTTTGTCGATAGTTGTAAGTGCATCATTACTGAATACAATTACTTTATAGAGATACTTCCATGTATCGTAGAGAGGTTTGCTGTCTTCTGCCCAGTTATGTGTATATAAATCAGCCCAAAAGCCTCCATCATACCAGTCTCCACCACGGACAGGTATGATTGCTTCATCGGTTGTGAACGTATTATAATCATATACACCACGATAAGTACCTTGTAATCCCTCACTGTCTTTATCACTTCCTATGTAGTTATACAAAGTAGCGACAGCATTGACATATACATCTCTTTCTGTCGTGTAGGTATGTTGTTCATCGAGGCTGTCTTTGCTATTCTCGTCCAGACAACCTGTCAATGTGAGGATAGTTAGAAAAAAGAGTGGGCGAAGTAAGTATTTCATACTTGACAGTTGTTTATGTTGTGTTAAATTGCTTAGAACTTAATACTCACACCGATAGAGTAAGTGCGATAAGGAGGATAGGTACGTTTGTCATCAATACCTAAAGTGTTATCTACTACATAACTATTGATAATAGGTGTTAAGCCACTATAACTTGTTATTGTTGCAAGGTTATTGATGCTAAAAGACACACGTAGTGAACTGATATATTTGTTTTTAATAGGCGTATTCCAACCTATCGTAAGATAATCAAAGTTTAGATAATCACCTTTTTCCAACCAATAATCCGTCACATTCTGGTCAACAATATTCCGTGTAGGAGCTTCTGCAAGGACATTATAGTCTGGGAAGTTTGACATATTCAGGAAAGAAAGAGTTGTTCCGTTAAAGATCTTATGTCCGAAAGCACCATTCATCTGTAAGGAAATGTCGAATACTTTGTATCTGAAACTTATGTTAGAACCCAATGTCATCTTAGGTGTTGCTTGTCCTGCGATATATCGGTCGCCATGGTCGCTGAGGTCGATTACATTGTCATTGTTCAAATCAGCAATGTCGTATTTATTGTGTCCATGTCCGTTGTCTACGATTCCTTTGCAGTGAGGAAGATAGAAAACACCTAAAGGTTGACCTACAATCTGATAGATAATATCATTATATCCACCATGGAAACCTGCGCCATTCATACCGCCAATTGGCGTTATGTCTGATGCTGTCATCTGCCTTCCATTATGTTTACCATTGAGAGAAAGGAGTTTGTTCTTTTGCCATGCCATATTGACATTGACATTGAGTTCCATGTCTTTCTTTGATATAGGAACGACGCCAATACCCAACTCAAAACCACTGTTAGACATAGAACCGATGTTTGCCAATAGCTTGTCGAAGGCGAAAGTTGGCACAGGTACGTCATATTCGTAAAGCATATCGGTAGTCTTGGAATAGTAATACTCTGCTGTAAGGAGCAGACGATTGTTGAACAATCCAAGGTCTGTACCAATATTAAAGGTACTGCGCGTCTCCCAACGTAGGTCAGGGTTACTATTGCGTAAGGTACCCATAGTGACTGTTGGTGTACCATTGTACGAGATTAAACCTACTGGGATATATTGCCTTAAGGTCAAATAAGAACTGATTCCACCAAGGTTTCCAGACCGACCATAACCAGTTCGAAGGTTCAGGAGACTAATGCTCTTATTGTTGCGTAGGAAACTTTCTTTCTTCATATCCCAAGTTGCTGAGATAGAAGGGAAGATGCCCCATGTATGGTCTTTGCCAACCATTGACGAACCATCTGCACGTGTTGTCAGATTAAGTGTGTATCGGTCGAGTAGTGTGTAGGTAAGTGTACCCATAAAAGAGGTAAGACTTGGGTCAGCATAACTACTACCAGTTCCTCCATAAGGACGGTCAGAAGCAGCCCCAAGATTGTCATAACCAAAGTAATTGTTGGTTAATCCCTTTACTTGTGTCCAAAAAGCTGCTATCTTTTTCTTCTGATATTCAGCAAGAATGGTGGCAGATAAATTGTTAATCCCCCAACGATATTTCCAATCAAGAGAGATGTTACCTAACATATCTTCGGTCTTTCGTTCTCCTCTATATGCTAATCCTTGCGCCCATACCCATGTCGGAGCAAATCTTCCGTTCTCCGTTGAGGTGTAAGAATAGGAACCTAAGGTTGCTAACTGAAGGTTATGTGTTAGCTGTAAGGACAACTGCAGATGTGAATTGAACGTAAGATTCTTCTCATCGTTACGCTCAAATAGCAATGGTTCTGTCGGTCCTATTTGTGATGCGTTGCCATTCCTCTGCCATCCGTTTCCTATTTTGTGGAATGGGAGTGTTGGATTCATCGCAGCAGTAGAGTAGGAAAGTGCTTGAATATCAAATATCTTTTCATCTTGTTGAGATGAACCGAAGGCACCAAAGTCTATCTTTAGTCTCTCGTCAAAGGCAAGCTGTGAGATGTCTAACTTAGCCACGAAGTTATTGTAATCCTTGTTTTTAATAACCGTTTGACCGCGCACATAGCCTAATGAGGCACGATAGTTAGACTTCTCACTGCCTCCACTAAAAGCCACGTGGTGTGAGTTTACGAAACCTGTTCGTACTATTTCTTTTTGAAAGTTAGTATCATAGCCCTTATCAACATAGTCTAATCCCAATGTTTTTGCAGCACTAACATACTCCGCAGCATTTAGCATTCGAAGTCGTTTGTATACAACATCGAATCCTGCAGTTCCATCATAGTAGATCTGGAACTTGCTACCATTGCCTCGCTTTGTCTTTACTTCGATAACACCCGATGCCCCTCGTGAACCATACTTAGATGTTTCTGAAGCATTCTTGAGGATTGTAAAGCTTTCGATATCTGCAGGATAAATGGTGGATAGAGTAGATAAATCAGATGAAACACCATCTATAAGGACCAAAGGGTCATTACCACCAGTAAGCGATGTCGTTCCACGAACACGCACACTGGTCAGCATTGCCATACGATCCTGCCCATTCGTAACGACATTTACACCAACGGCTTGTCCGGAAAGGGCATTAATTGCAGAGTTTACCAAACCTTTATTCATCTGTTTCTCACCTACCTTTGCCATTGAACCGACGATAGGTAAGGTGTCACTCATGAGGAATAACGGCTGCTTTTGCTTTGTAGTAATGGCTTTAGGTCTTCTTTGCGCATTTGCAATATCTGTAGAGCCAATTAGTAAAAGGCAGCAAACAAGTGAATGGGTTAGGAAGTGTTGTCTGGCCATATAGGGATACAATAAATGTTATTTATACTGTTTATCTAAGCAAATATACATATTTTTCGTGACATAAGTCAATGATTACAGTTTTTTTTGCTAATTTTGTTGTGTTATCCTTTTATATACTCGTGTGTGAGTTAAGGATTTTAAAGAAAGAAACCTAAATTATTATCAATATGGATAAGCTTTTTCTAACGGCTTTATTGATGGGCATGTCTGTGTCTGGTATTCATGCACAGAAAGTCGCTATTGAGCCAACTTTCACCGAATGGCATGATCTTCAGGTGAATGCTGTCAATCGTTTTGCAACGCATACAGACTTCTTTGCCTTTGCTCCAAATGAGAATCTGCGTGGAACAAAGTATGATATGAAGAAGTCGGCTAACTATCTTTCCCTTGATGGAGACTGGAAGTTCAACTGGGTTGAGAATGCAGATCAACGTCCAACAGATTTCTTCCGTACCGACTTCGATGACTCACAGTGGAAGACATTCCCTGTTCCTGGTATCTGGGAAGTGAATGGTTATGGCGACCCAGTCTATGTGAACATTGGTTTTGCATGGCGTGGTAACTTCAAGAATAACCCTCCTGAGGTTCCTATCAAGGAAAACCACGTAGGCTCTTACCGTCGTACTATCCGTATACCAGACAACTGGGACGGCAAGCAAGTTATTGCTCATTTCGGTTCTGTGACATCTTGTGTATATCTATGGATGAACGGTAGGTTTGTTGGCTATAGTGAAGACTCTAAGATTGGACCAGAGTTTGACGTGACGAAGTACCTCAAGAAGGGGGATAATCAGATTGCTTTTCAAGTGTTCCGTTGGTCAGATGGCAGCTATTGTGAGGACCAAGACTTCTGGCGTCTCAGTGGTGTTGCTCGCGATAGTTATCTCTATGCGCGTGATGCAAAGCAGCATTTGAAAGATATTCGTGTAACGCCTGACCTCGTAAATGATTACAAGGACGGTACGCTCAGCGTCAATCTCCAGTTAGCGGGCAATACAAAGGCATTCCTAATCTTGGAGGATGCTGATAATAATCTTGCTGCAAAGACAGTCGTTACGGCAGATAAAGCAGGGCAAGCTAAGGCTTTTATGGAGCTGAGAAACCCTAAGAAGTGGACAGCAGAGACTCCTTATCTTTATAATCTCTATGTGAATGTTGAGGATGTCAAGACTGGTAAGGCTATTGAGACAATCCCTCTCAAAGTTGGTTTCCGCAAGGTTGAAATCAAGAATGCGCAGGTACTGGTCAATGGTCAGCCTGTTCTCTTCAAGGGTGCTAACCGTCATGAGATGGACCCTGATGGTGGTTACGTTGTGACACGTGAGCGTATGATTCAGGATATCAAACTGATGAAACGCTTGAATGTCAATGCAGTGCGTACTTGTCACTATCCAGACGATCCTATTTGGTATGACCTATGCGACGAGTATGGACTCTATGTGGTTGCTGAGGCTAATCAAGAAAGCCACGGCTTTGGCTATAATAAGGATGCAGTATCGGGCAGTCCGCTTTTTGCTAAGCAGATTATGGAGCGTAATCAGCATAATGTCGGAACGAAGTTCAATCATCCAAGTGTCATTTTCTGGAGTCTTGGTAACGAGACTTGCTACAGCAAGAACTTCGATGATGCATACGATTGGATTAAGTCGCAGGACCAGAGCCGTCCTGTACAGTATGAGCGTGCTGAGCTGAATGGCTATGCTACGGATATTTTCTGCCCAATGTACTATTCTCCAAAGGCTTGTGAAGATTACTCAAAGAACGCTCAATACACTCGTCCACTTATCCAATGCGAGTATAACCATACGATGGGTAACTCTGGTGGTAACTTGAAGGAGTATTGGGACCTTGTTCGTAAGTATCCTAAGTTCCAAGGTGGATTTGATTGGGACTTTGTAGATCAGGGCTTACACCGCAATCCTAAGTTTGATGCTTCTCGTAGGTTGGAAGACTATGAGCGTGCAGCTGATGCGGTTGATGTGAAGACGGAATACACATACGGTGGTGACTATAATAAGACTGACCCATCGGACAACAACTTCAACTGCAATGGTATGATTGGTCCTGACCGTCAGTTGAATCCACATGCTTATGAGGTTGCCTACGAATACCAGAATATTTGGGCGCGTCCTGTTGACCTCAAGCAGGGCAAGATAGCTGTTCACAACGAATACTTCTTCCGTGATCTAAGCAACTATCGTATGGAATGGAGCCTTGTTAACGAGGGTAAGGTTGTTGAAAAGGGTACGATTGAAGAACTGAATGTTGCACCACAGCAGACGGTTGAATATACTTTGCCAATAGTTGGTAAGGAGTTTGATGGTGAAGTACTCTTGAATATCGACTTTAAGTTGAAGACTGCTGAACCACTGATGGCAGCTGGTCAGACTGTAGCAGAAATGCAGATGGAGGTACAGCCTTGGCAGCCAATGCCAAAGATGGAGCCTGTTGTAAAGAATAAGGTGAAGGTAACTGACAATGTGAAAGAAGGAGTTGTACGCTTTGCAGGCAACAACTTCGACCTTGTATTCGATCGCAAGACAGGTTTCCTCAGTACTTATCAGGTTGATGGTCGTAACTTCTTGGGTGAAGGTGGTAGCTTGAAGCCTAACTTCTGGCGTGCTATGACAGACAATGATATGGGTACTAACTTCCAAAATCGCCTGTCTGTATGGAAGAATCCTACCATGACACTGAAGTCATTAGAGGTTGATAAAAAGATGAATCGCCTCACAGCAGAATACGATTTACCACAGGTAGGTGGGCAGTTGTGCCTTGTTTACCATGTTGCAGCTGATGGTGCGCTCCATGTTAGTATGGATATGGAAATGAAGGAAGGTAGCAAGGCTCCTCAGCTTCCACGCTTTGGAATGTTGATGCAGTTACCTTATAATATGGATAAGTCAGTATTCTACGGTCGTGGACCTATCGAGAACTACGTTGACCGTAAGCTTTCACAGCGCATTGGACGTTATGAGCAGACTGCCGACAAGCAGTTCTTCCCTTACATTTGTCCACAGGAAACAGGTACGAAGAGCGACATTCGCTGGTGGCAGCAGACTGACAACAGCGGTCATGGATTCCGAGTATTGTTTGATGAGGCTGCATTCTCTGCCAGCGCATTGCACTATAACATCTCTGACCTTGATGAGGGAAGTGAGAAGCATCAGCGTCATAGCTATCAGGTTCCATTATCTAAGTACACTAACCTCACGTTGGATGTAGCTATGATGGGTGTAGGTGGTATTGATAGTTGGGGTTCAGAACCTCTGAAGAAGTATCAGTTGCCAGCTGAAAACCGAGCTATGCACTTCTGGATTGTGCCAGTATTCTAAGCTCATAGGCACAAACTATAAGATAAAAAACGCCTTTGCAGAATCTCAGCAAAGGCGTTCTTTGTTGATTTTTCGTACTGTAAGAATCCGTATTGATGGTTGACTTCAAATTATTCTTGTGACAGTAAGTTTGTTTTGTTAAACCCATATCGGTCGGTCATTAGTGCCTAAACAGATTTTGTTTTTACAGTCGAACAGATTTGCTGTTTTTTGTATTGCAGGCGTATCGGGTTACGTCAAGTTAGAAAGACAAACAAGATGTTAGGAAACAACACAGAAACATGAAGTCTGACATTGTGGTCTAATGACTGATTTGGGTTTAATATTCTTCTGAACCAATGAGTGATAAAGCCTACAAAGTAAGCTGAATACACTATTAGAAGTTTAAATTCATTTTGTTGTCACATTTAACATTTCGTGTAATACTGCTGTAAATGAAAGAGTTAGGTGGTATCTATACGTGATAGCAATGACAGCAAATTTAAAACTTTCTCAAAAGTAAGAAGTCCGAACCTCTCTTGGAGGAGTAAATAGATTTAAGGGCTTTCACAGCTAACACAGACTTTACCCCTCCATACCTTGGAAGAACTTAACTTTTGTCAGGCTTTTTATTTGTTATTCTAATGCTTTTTCTTTATATTTGCA
>ERZ773087.1444-NODE-1444-length-15051-cov-58.899240_pt1 | contig 15051 bp, 17 predicted proteins | sample MGYA00511375_ERZ773087 | MGnify/ENA primary metagenome ERZ773087 (study PRJEB29015, sample SAMEA2737995) | human oral metagenome | biome: human oral; feature: human-associated habitat; material: dental | place: China | collected 2063 ...
GGCAAATTGTTGAATTTCAAATTCGCACCAAAGAAATGCACGAATACGCTGAGCGCGGTTTGGCGGCCAGCTTCCATTACAATGAGCAGAAATTAACCGACGCGTACAAAAAGGGTCGTATAGGCGCTATGCCGGCAGACCTGTCGTGGATTCGCGAGCTTCAGGAAGCGGCAGCATTGGCTGGCGAAGGTAAGCGATTTGACTCTGATAAGTTCCGCATGAAATTGTTCTCAGACCGCATCTTCGTCTATTCTCCAAAAGGCGACATTTACGATCTGCCGAGCGGTGCCTTCCCACTGGATTACGCTTACCGCATTCACTCCGACATCGCGGCGCACGCCAGTGGCTTCAAGGTCAACGGCGTAATGAAACCGTTCAATTACGAGCTACAGCACGGCGATGTCGTCGAAGTCTTAACCAGCAAATCCGCCAAGCCAAAACTGGCCTGGCGCGATATGGTCATCACGCCGCACGCCAAAAACAAACTGCGTATGCAATTGTCAAAAAGCGGCGGCGTACTCGGACATCTGACTGGATTAACAGATGGCGTTTCGTCGTTATTCCGAAACAGATAAGTAACGAGTTTTACGCTTGCTCGTTCCAGCGGGTGATCGAATCGCGAATGATTTGCTTGGCGCGTTCAACATCACCAAAGCCCTTGACAACTGTCGAACCTGGCTTCTTCATATCTTTGTAGTGGTTGAAATGATGCTCAATTTGCTTGAGGAGCTGCGGCGGCAAGTCTTCCAACGAATTGATAGCATCACCAGTATTGCGGTCATCAGCTGGCACTACGATCACCTTGTCATCAACCTCATCATCATCAACAAACTCCAAAACACCAATGACCTTTGCTTCCATAAAAATACCTGTTGTCAGTGGCTGGTCGGTGATGATTAAAGCATCCAATTCGTCGCCGTCCTCGTCCAATGTCTGCGGGATGAAACCGTAGTTGGTTGGCTTGGCGAAAATTGCTGGCTCAACGCGGTCCAGCTGCATGACTGCCAGCTCACGGTTCCATTCAATCTTATGGTTTGAGCCTTGCGGGATCTCAACGACAACATTCACGATGCCGTTTTCTACGTCACCAGGTGTCAAAATTTGGTTAAAGTCTGCCATAGTTTACTCCTCTCTGGCTTTTTCTTGTAAATATTCACGAATTTGCAACGCTGCGACTGCACCCTCGCCAACCGCCGAAGCGATTTGCATGGTCGCACCGGAACGCACGTCACCCGAAGCAAAGACACCAGGGACATTGGTACGCAAGTGTTCATCAGTGACGATGTGTCCGCCGAGGTCCAGCTCCACGTCTGATTCAGCCAAGAACTGCGTGTTTGGGATGAGGCCGATGAAGACGAACAGACCGTCTGCAGTAAATTCTTTTTGCTCGCCGTTTTGGGTCGATTTGACACCGTAAAACTTGTCGTCTTTGACAATAATTTCATCAGTCGTCGCCCCGATATGGACGGTAATTTTGCCCTCATCGACATATTTTTGCAGTTCTTTTTGCAGGACATCGCTGGCACGCAATTTACTGCGCACCAACAGGTCAATGTGGCTGGCGTAGCGAGTCAAAAAGATCGCTTCCTGCACCGCCGAGTTGCCGCCGCCAACGACGATCAAACGCTTGTCGCGGTAAAACGCACCGTCACACGTCGCACAGTAATGCACGCCGCGTCCGTACAATTCATCTTCTCCTGGCACGCCCAACTTACGGTGATTTGAGCCAGTCGCCAGCAGCACCGCTTTGGCTCGCACTGGCTGACCATCGATCGTCAACTCCAATTCGCCGTCAACTTGCTTGAGCTCCGTGACGTCGCCGTACTCGATATCCGCGCCAAATCGCTCAGCTTGCTGCTGCAGTTCGGATGCCAATTTCATGCCGGTCACCCCCTCAGCGAAGCCTGGATAATTGTCAATTTGATCAGTGATGGCCGCCATACCGCCAACCACGCCGCGTTCATATAGTGTCGTCGGCACGTCCTCGCGCGACAGATAAATGGCTGCGGTCAGTGCGCTTGGACCGGCACCAACAATGATAACTTCTTTATACATGTAGCCCCCTTGACCTATAATACTGCTTGATGATCTCTGGCATTTCTGGCTGCGGAATTTCTGCTGGTTTTTCAATAGCCATAACCACGAATTTCAATGGTGAGTTTGCAGGAATCTTATCACCCTGAGCCTGATTTCCGTACGCCTTATCTGCTGGAATTGTCAATTCGCGCACACCACCAATCTTCATGCCAATCAGCCCCTCTTTCCAGCCTTGAATCACGGCAGTTTTCGCTGGACCATTCATGTTAAGCGGCGCTTTCAATTTTCCATCGGCAATTGATTGATCAAAAATCTCTCCCTTAGGGTTCCAGCCAATATAATAAACCGCCAATTTAGTATCATCTTTGACTTCTACTCCGTCGCCCTCCAACAAATCTTCTTTGCCAAGTTCTTTAACGCCGCCAGCCTCAAACGCACCGACTCGCGAACTGAACTCAGAAAATTTACTGTAGTATTTTTGACTCAGTTCGCCCGCCTGAGCTTCTACTTTTTTCTTATGCTCATCGTTGGCTTTAGTGTACTCATCCTGCGCCTTCTTCAGTGCTGCCTGGTCTTTGGCGTCATTGCCTGGCTGCACCATCATAGCGATAAATCCGCCGACCGTTCCTAAAAACATCATGCCGGCAATCACCCAAATGCCTATCCTTTGGCTTTTACTTGTTGCCATAATCCTCCTTTTATTTACTCATCAATTATAACAATTTTCAGCGAGCGCAACAATCGCCAATTAAACTTGTGTGGCGCCAAATTTATCGGCAGCTCTAGCTGATATCTCTTCGATTATCGGCGTGACGTCTTTATCCGTCAGCGTACGCTCGAGGCTGGTAAACTTTATATTGAAAGTAATAGTTTTCGTCGAATTATCGTCCTCTGGCTGGTAAATTGAAATTGGCGTAATGACAATTTGTAGCTCTTGGTGGCTATCTATAACGTCCTTAACGCAGCCATACACCGACGCATAATTAACCTGAGCTGAAACTTTGAGAGAAATGTCGCGGCTGGTCGATGGGTAACGGCTGAGCGGTTGGTAATGACTACCTCGCTTGGCATAAACAGCCTCCAAACCAGCTGTGTCCAAGCTGGCCGCCGCTACGTAGGCTGGCAATTTGAAGTTCTTGATGACTGATTGTTTCAATTCGCCGACCATACCGATAAACTGCCCGTCGGCTGTCTCGACCAATGCACTGCGCGATTGGTCAAACGGTGCCGTGACTGGGAAATTACGCTCTTGTTCAATCGGCTTAAATACTAACTCGGTACCAAGGTCGTGTGCCAATTGCTCAACCAAGCGACGAATTTTGTAAAATGGCGTGCCCGCTCCCGATTTTTTGGCAGCATAGACGATATCAGTGAACTGACTGGCTTCTGGCAGGCCATCTTCGCCCAAACCATGCATTTTGATATGACCCTTGCCCATTTCAAACAAGGCAAATTCATCATGACCAGCCTTGATGTTGGCGTGAACCTTGTCGAGCAAACTCGGTAGCACCGTCAAGCGGTAATATTGCAAATCGGGGCTGAGAGCGTTTGATAATTTGTATGCCTGAGTAACGTCCTGCTCGACGTTTTTTAGGATACGTTCATGAACGAAACTGTAGGTCAAGACTTCGTTGGCACCGGCACGCGACAAACTTTGGCGAACGGCGTTTTTTAGTTCACGGCGCAGGTTTTTCGGTGTTGATTTGATACTGCGACGCGGTAGTTGACGCGGTAGTTTATCAAAGCCATATAGTCGCCCAACTTCCTCAACAATATCCTCTGGCAGTTCAAGGTCGGTGCGCCAGAACGGCGCAATTACTTCAAATTGATAAGGTGTATTTGGCTCGGGTTCCTCATGCGCCTTAATTTCAACATTCTTCAGAATACGGCAGATTTCCTGCGGCGAAAATTCTGTGCCCAAACGTTCATTCACAAAGGTACTTTCCAACACTAAAACGCCAGTCACTGCGCCCCAATCGAAAATCGAAATGGTTTCCTTGCCGGCAGAGCCAAATGTAACTCGCGAATCGTGCTGTATGACCATCAGGCGATCGTTGCGATTGTCAAACACTTCACTCGCCTGCACGCCGCCAACCATTCCCATCAACTGCTTTAACACGGCAGCATTTTGGAGTGGTGACTGGCCCTTGTTAAACCGCGTCAACGCATCGGTAAAAATACCGTGGCGCATGGCGGTGCGGCGCAGTGCATACATGTCAAAATTAGCGCACTCCAGGACGATATTTTTCGTTTTACTAGAAACTTCGGTACTGCTGCCGCCCATAATTCCCGCCAGACCAATCACGCCCTCGCCGTCAGCAATGACGATGTCGTCAGTCGTCAGTTCATATTCTTTGCCATTAAGCAGACTGACTTTCTCGCCATCACGAGCCAGCCGCGCCCCGAGTTTAGACCCGCGTAATTTATCATAATCATAGGCGTGCGTTGGCTGCGCCGTCATGAACATCATATAATTCGTAGCATCGACAATGTTGTTAATCGGCTTGCCGCCCATGGCTACCAGTTGGCATTGCAGCCACAGCGGGCTAGATTTGACTTCAACATTTTTGATCGCGACCGCCATGAAGCGCGGCACTAATTCTGGCACATCATTGGCGACCGTTAAATCCAGCCCCTCTGCGTTCGTGAACTGCTGTTTTGATTTATACCAATCAGGACTGATAAACTGCTGATGAAAAATCCCAGCAATCTCGCGCGCCACGCCGAGTTGCCCAAAGCAGTCCGGCCGGTGAGTAAACATCTTATTTTCAATGTCCAATACGTAATCATCTAGCCCAAACATTTCCGCAAAACGAGCACCCGCCGTAAGCTCAACGCCCGCCGGCACGTCGCGCTCAGTGATTTCGATTATTCCTTCATGATCTGTACCAATATCCAGCTCGTCAGCCGCCGCCAACATACCTTGGCTGAGCACGCCGCGCAGTGGCCGCGCATCCAACACAAACGGCTCGTCATCGTCAAAACTCGCCGGCACTGTGCTTTTCGGCGGCAGCCAAATAGCCCACATATCCGCATGCACATTTGGCGCACCGCAAACCACCTGCACCAGACCGTTCTCATCGCGCGGCACATCCGCCACCGCACCGCCATCATCAATCTTGGTCACACTCAGCCGATCAGCATCCGGGTGCTTAGCACATTCAACCACCCGGACAATTCGTGCGCCACCGTATTTGGATTTCAGGTCGATCACTTCTTCGACACCGCCAAGCTGCTGATTGACCCGCGCCACCAACTCATCCACCGGCGGTAATTCAAAATTAATCAATTGTTTGATAAGATTTAGGCTGACTTTCATATTACATATAGTATAACACTATCGTACGCGAGCTAAAATTGCTCGTGAAAACCATTCGCTGCCGCATCAAAGAGCATCAGCTCTAACTCTCTGCTATAATTAGTGTAATGAAGCGCATCACTATGGTTAAGCACCATCCATGCACGCAGTTGGCTCATTTATACGAGCATATGTTTTTGGCGACGGCGGCCGAATTCATGTACCAGCAAGGCCAGTACCAGCTAATCGACTACATGCTAGACGGACACACTTACCCTGGCGGCATTATCATTATTAAGAGTATTTGGCACTCGGTCGATGCCACGCGGTTAGCTAACAAGATATTAACCTTGCCGACTGATTTCGGCGAAATGGACAACGAGCCGGTTTCACTAGCTCTGTACCGTTTGCTGGCCGAGGAGCCAAACCAGCTATACGTTGCCGACAGCGGCCGAATGATGCACGAATTAAGACAGCTTGACTCTCGGCCATGGCAAAACATCGATAATATCAAGCGGCTGAATAGCAGCACTAGCCAAATCAGCGGTATAATTTACTCGACTAACCAGCCGTCAGCAATTCCGCGCAAACTTTACATATCCTTTCAGCTAACGCAGCAATTCCGCCAGCAACGGCCCGAAACGTTGCCGCTATTTTACGAATACGTACACTTTTTGAACTTATCAATCAGCCAAAAGCTTAGCCTCCAATTTGGCGCCTACACCGACGACAATCATATCAAATATCACGCCGAAGACATGTCTGTCACTAATACGCTGCATCTCAGTGTACAATCGGGGCCAATCCAATTTGCTGACATTATTCGCTGCGTCCAGACCGTCGCCCAAGATTTACGCTCGCCTGATCTAAATCAACGCTTTGCCGATTATTTGCATAGCATATCTTATACTGATGAGCCTTCAATAGCACCCGACATCGACCGAATGCTGCTTGATTTGGGTATTTTGCTCGGTAGTGACGGTTGGCACGCAATTGCTACACCAGACAACGTAAACGACGTGGCGCAAGCAACACAAATCATCGCTAAGTATGGCAATCAGAGCGAGGTGATTGAGTAATCAAAAATTTTTACTAGAATGTTTTTATCTCGGGCTCGATCAATAGTAAATATCGTGCCTCGGCTATTGTTCACTCGAAAAGCTACTAGTTCATCCGCCAAGTCAACAATCTGACAGTTGCGCGCATGAAATGATTCGGCGTTGACTTCAGCGAACTCAGTGACATCGTGTACAACACCAGGCCTATTCCGGAAAATCTTTTGCAAAAGAATTGCCGTAGCAACCGCATCATCATAACGGCATTTACCAGCTGCCGCTCGATCGTACAACGCCTGGCAGTACAACTCCAGTTTCACTGGCAAAAATATTCTAAATTGCGATGACTTCAAACCATGCTCATACGCCAGCCGAGCCGCCTCGTGATCAACACCAGTAGCACCGCCCGATACAATACCACTGCCCTCAGCAATCTTCTGACCAACAAATCGCTCAATATCGCGGCAAATCGCGTCATTCATTTCGCGGGTGCCAACAACCGCAAGCCAATTCATAGTATACACCTCCTATTTGTCCCACTGTGAAGCACTATCTGTGTCCATGTTTTTACCTTTTTCATCATATTATTCAGAGGTTATTCGCCAGCCTGGCCACCTCTTTCTTCGACCCTTCCATTTAAATTATTGATCATTTCTAAGGATTTTGGAGGAATAGGAGCAGCAAGCGCGCCGGCCTCTCCAGCTTCTGCGCGTTTTTCTAGATCGTCTAGCAGCCTCGCGGCCGTTGGGTTATTCTCACCCTGAGCTCCTACGACAGCATTTGGGTCTATGGAATTTGCTTGATCTGCTAGATTTCTGAGCATAACACGGCTTGCCGTCCCGCCAATGCCTCGTGCGGCTTTTACCGAAGGATTACCATTTTCATTTTTCTCCAAACCACGATTCACTATTCCTGCTATATCCAACCCTGGCACCCCAGCTAGCTTAGCAGTCAGTGGTGTCGGCATAAAATCAGCTCCTAGCAGCGATAACGCGCCACGAGGATATTTAGATGGAGCCGCTGTTAACAAGTGTGGAAGTTCACTCATATTATTCTAATTTCCTTTCATATTGAATCATTTATCTTTTATGATGCCACAAAATTGTCTTAATTGCAAAAATACGCCGTCGAGGCGCCTAAAAAGTATTATTTGCTTTTCTTGCCTTTAGCCGATTTGCCTTTCTCTAATTTCGCAACCCGCTTCTTCAAATCACTCGGCTCAGACCATAGAAAAATCACCAAAACAAACAGTACTCCCGCTAGCGATAGCACTGTTTTATCCATGGCAAAATCCTTTCACTCTTAAGATTATTGCCAATAATTATAACAGGATTCAGCTAAAAGCCCTTGACATATTCTTCTAGTATTGATATATATATCAGCTTTTGTAATTGCAGAAGCCAGCGTCTCACTCAAGATCATTAAGATTGAGACACTCCACTTCGCGAGATAATCATCTCACCCGACTCCAGAAGGAGTTACTATGGTTCGCAGCAGCAAGTGTCCCACCACTGGACTGAAGCGTAGCGTGTGTCTGTGTTCCAAGTGTATCACGAGACAGAACAACGCCATCCAGCGCAGTGGTAACCTGCGGAGAGACCGCAAGGGCACCAACCGTAGGGAGCACGACACTAAGGGTCGTAACTACCACGGTCGTAGCGGCAACGGCAAGCGGCGCTAGCCATTCCGACCCGGACAAGTCGATAAACTGTCCATATTCTCTGTGATAGTATATAGATGACATGCAACGAATCCTTATCTGCAAACAAGCTACTTCGCCCATTGAGGCGCATATCTACGAGCATTTAGCGATGACCAAATTAAAGCAGATTATGCAACAATTTGGATTATTACGACAAATTGATTATTTTGCGCTTGGTACGCACTATTCGGGTACAGGATTTGTCACTATTGATATTGATTTATATACAGAAGAAGCAGTTAATCTGGCGCATGATTTGCGGCAACTTCAAGCATTTACGGATAACGAATCTTTGAACCTAGCCATGAGTCAAATCACCGCAGAAAATGATTGTACGATTATTTGCAACAATCTTGATAGGCTCCAACATAACATAGCTAAATTAAACAAAAACGATTGGCAATCAATTGAAGAAATCGACCAGCCGCTTATTATTAGTCAGCTTGCCGAACACAAATTCCTGTACGAGAACGACAATCCTACTACGTCGATTAGTCGTATCTCTTGCGCCCTTAAGCAACCGCCAAATAGCGACGCGACGCTGCTAGCTTTATTTTATTATCTGGCTTTTGTCATTCATGGTACAGTATCCGACACAGCCAATGTTCGTTTGGGATATTATGATCTTAGTGAACATACTGAACGAATTAATAAAAGTACGTCTTGTATTTGCGACTTTGCCGCACTTAGCAATTTAGCAGACAGAGCCAAACTACGAGACATATACCATGAAGTTATCGGAAAAATGCTAGAAAAAGCAGCACTAACCCGCATTTCTCGCCGCATTAAATCCTTTTCGTACAACGACGGGAAAATGAACGTTCCAAATATCGATATGTACATTTCAGAAATCGGCATTGTTGCTGGTGAAAAAACTTGGCAGAAATTAGCAGAAGAAAAAACAATTACTAATTTACTAGATAAAATGATTCTTGAAATAGCCTAGAATCACTCTATGAAATGAAATATTAGGACATACACTGAACAGTACTGCTCTCTGCTTTCGCAATATCAATAGCATACACGCCAAGTTTTTCTTTACGCGGCGGGTAGATTTTCTGAAGAAGCCGAAGCGCTTCCGCTCTATCTTTGGCTTGCGGTACAATTTGCCGCCAGTCCTCAGCTGCCAGCATCTTAGCAAAATTATCGTAGATACGAATCGACTTAATCTGTACCGCGCCAGACTCATGACTGGTTTCTAGCTGCAATAGCTCGCCAGTCCGCAAGCGCTTAATACTGTCATAGCCAACGCGAACCTCCAGGGTTTTACGACCCGACATGATGGCGTCGTAATATGGCTTTTTAATCCTCATTTTTCGGGCGGGCGCAGCCTGACGATACTTAATATTACGAGCAAGCATGGCTTGGCCGCTAGACTGTGTTTTTCGGCGACACCCCTTATGCAGTCGCGGTTTGGCGGTTTTGCCGCCAGAAACGGCACTCCTAAACGGTCTCGTGGATATATTTACTTTACGTGCAGTCACAATAGACTATTATAACAGACCTCCACCTAACTAAGCCGAAAATGGAAAACGTCTGACAGTACGCAACTACTAAATACTATTTCTCATACACCCGCAGGTACATGCCATACAATTCTTTCTTGTACTTCTTAACGACTTTGTCTTCTGGAGATATTAATTCGTGGCCAGCGCCGATATAAGCTGGCGTCGTTTCGTAAGTAAATTCGGCGCCGCTAGCCTTAGCCATGCCTTCGGCGATATTCAGCGCCATGGTTTTGTCAATCAAATCGTCCTCGCTGCCAATTATCAAACCGAGATGTTTCAAGCCTTCAGCTTTCAAATCATTGCGATAATTCTGCTTGATAATGACATAATTTGCCAGCGCCCGGTACGACAAATTGCCGTCAAAGAATTGATCTGGCAGCAAATGATTGCCATAAACATTGCGCAGCAGCGCCATTTGCCACTTCGGCGCTTTAGAAACGTCCGGTTCATAGTACGGCGAGAGCAGTAATACCCGCGAGAATAATCCGTCGCCATACTGCGCCAGCCACGTTGCCAGCGTACCGCCGCCAGAATGGCCGATCACGCCCAGCTCGTCGCCCAGGCCGCTGACTAGCCCGGCGCTGTCGCCCATGAACTTCACCAACTCGCTGGCGCGAACTTTCCCGTGGAGTTTATTGTCTTTCATACCGTGGTGCGGCACTCGCGGTACGTACACATTGTAGCCCGCCTGGTAAAACCAGTCTGCCAGCTCAACCATTCCTGAAGGTTCAGCGCTAACACCGTGAAGAATCATCACCGCTCGGGCAGTTTTCTTGCCGTGAGTTTTCAAAATTGGCCGGCAATCTGGCCGCACTTCATTATTGGCGGTATCATCGGCAATGATTTTTTGGATATCTGCCACCGACTGGTTATAATCGCGCCGCTGGATATCAGCTTTTTGCAAGTCGGTACTACGGCTAGGCCACAGAAATGCCCAAGCCGCAAATCCTGCTATCAGCACGAATATCACACACATTACGATTAGTATTATCTTTTTGCTACTGAGCGCTACAGACATTGTTATACCTTTCATGAGTAAACTTTACTTTTTGCTGGCTGCCGATATCCAGCAAGAATTATCACATCAATAATATTTATAACTTAATTGTAGCATAAACTTTACAAGATACCCCTAAACAGTTGTTGCACAGCGCAGCAATCTGATTTATTCTTAACCTATGGACATTGTTATCTGTCGACTGGCCGCCGCTATTCGCGCTAACGACCTATCGGCTTATCAGCGCGATCGTTACCCCGCTATCCAGGAGGGCGAGGTTGTTCGGTTTGTCAAGGAAGATTTTTCTGATGTCGATTTCGGGCAATTTGTAATGGGATTTTTCGTGTTTGAAAATTGCAAGTTAGACAATGCAAAGCACATCTACGGGCAACCGATTTATTTTACCAATTCGTCGGTTCGGAATGTCGATTTTCGCGGTATCAAGGCGATTATCGAGGCAGAAAATTGCGACTTTCGCGGCATGAAATACGACGAGGATACGCAGTTTGTCTACGGCAGCGGCAAATCGGCAGCGCGATCGCGTTTCGTGAATTGCAGGCTGGACGAGAAGACGCGAGGGTTTTTGATGCGGCAATACGTGAAGATTATAAGTTACGATAAACATGTAAAATTATAAACTCACCTAAAATGATACACTTTTACTTTTAGCGACAGATACTTTGTACACGATACATAAGACAGTGAGGGTTGGGTTTTTTGATTATGATAAATAAACTCCCATTGTGCTTCAAGTAAATCTCACTATAAACCGCGCTCCACGCCAGTGTGGCGTAAAATCATAACCTAAACTCTTAGCCACTCTTTTTTACTAGGACAAAATCAGCGATAAAGTAATTTTTGTATTAATTCGGCAAGATTAGGAATAGAACTCTTTTATGCAATAGTGCCTTCGGATTTGACATTGATGTAGAGATGACCCTGTTCTGTAAACCTTTGAATTCGATTAACCACTTGACATCAAGTTCTATTATTGATATATATATATCAGTTTTTGCAACCGCAAAGATCGATCCTCTACAGAAAGACGTCGAGATGACTTCATACTATTGCACTCAAGAGACCTACGATGCGCTTCTTGAACAAGAAGCGCAACTCAAAAAAAGTCTCAAAGATGCTCTTGGGCAACTGGGAGAAGCTGCGTGGTCAGACAGCAACACATGGCATGATAATGCTGCGTTTGATGCGACGAATGAACTCATTCGTCGCATCCAGTCGCAACTCAGAATCGTGACTCATCAAATTCAGAGCACAATCATTGTGGAGCAGACCTCGGGAAACGCCATTGGTCTCGGCCACGTCGTAACCCTCAAGTTTCCAAACAAGGAGCCTTTTAGGGTTAAGATGGTCGGACAGAGAGTCGGAAGGAGCGATGATGAAATCCAACAGGTCTCCACAGACTCACCGCTTGGAAAAGCACTCCTGGGATACGCCGCTGGAGACACAATCTCCTACCCCGCTCCTCGCGGAGAGATGACTGTTGAAATCATTTCCGTCGATTGAGGATCGCCATTGGCTTCAAGTGTCATCTTGAAGCCAATGGCGCAATCCATCTAAAGTCAACTTCATCATGAGTAAATTTGCAACAGCCCCGAAAACAGAATCATCCTATATAGACATAGCAGCGAATGGTAATGGTAACGAAAAGTCGCTATTGTCTCTAGAGGCATATCGCCGCCTATCTACTGATATAGGTAGAAGCTCTATTAAGCTTCTTGAGGTTGGTCCAGGTGGAGGCTCGGCGTTATCAGCTTTTGCAGCTGGGACTACTGAAAACGGCCTCATAAAGCCCACTCACGTTTCGATGCTTGAGTTAGATGGGGTGCAATCTGAAAGTCTACTAGCGGCCAGAAAAACCGCTGAAAGGTTCGGTATATCAACTTCTTTACATAATGGCAGCGCAACAGATCTTTTAGATATATTTTCACCTCAAAGTATTGATATACTTTCTACATCAGCAGTAATACATGAGGTCTATTCTTATGCTGGCGGCTACGACGCAATGGATAAATCTTTCCAAGGCATAGCAGGTACGCTAAGTCCCGGTGGATTCTATGCGTATAGAGATGTTTACGGAGTTAAAAATCTCTCAATGCACGAAAGAGCGCGTCATATTTATGATAGAAGCTCATGGGTTATGTTCTGCAAATTATTCCTTGATTACTATACGAAAAAAGCGGATCACTCATACAAACACTACGAAGATAGAATAAAATTGTCTCAAGGCGGCAAAACCATAAGCATTGATTCAATAGAAGGAAATACACCCCTTAGCATAGAAGCTCCAATAGGTCTATTGCGCGAAACTCAGCGCCATTATATAACATTACGCGACTACTTATGGCGAAAAGGTAACCTTGGAATTATTCCAGAGTTAGATGATCCTAGTAAAACAAATGACTGGATTGATAGAGACAGAGGACACAAGCGCATACACTATAAAATGCTCGACGACGATCCCATATTAAAAACTATGAGTACACTCATCTCCGATGATGAATACATAGTCGATGGCGATATATTTGATAACACGTCTGACGTACGCATGGGCGAAGTTCTATCTGATATCATTAAAAATTCCGAAACATCTGAACATTGGAAATCTTGGAGTGAATGGCTAAAGAGAGAAGGTTCAGAAACTTATTTTTATATGCCTATTGGAGAATTGTTGGGTAGTGTTGCATTAAACTCATTCGAGGTAAGCAATGGCACACAGATATTACTGCCTACAAGTAAGCATGACATTCGAAAAGTAGATAGAGCCTATTACAATAGATACCTGGAATCTAAATTGAGCAATCCTCTACCGGATGGAAAGCAATTAGTATTATTCGAACTTCTTTCGTTAAAGGATAAAGACAGTAATCTACAAGAAAAAATCAGTGGTGCTTTAGGCGCTTTATCAATGTACTGTTCTCATGATGTATTATCAAATATTTATACACCCATAAGAAAGGCTACCAAATGACCAAAAAACTATTAGAAATCGAACGCAAACGCCAGCTAACTGGCGATGCTAAAGGACTAATCAAGCAGTTGGAGAGCATCGGTTTTGAGCTACAAAGCAGCCGCCGCGAAATTGATACGTATTATTCTCGTCCTGATGTCGATTTCATGCAGACGGTTGAATGTTTGCGGATTCGCCAGCGCGATGGTTTTGCCGAGGTGACATATAAGCCTGCGACGACCGCTGCGACACATACGAAAAACAATGTGATCATTAAGCCCGAGACCAACCTGCCAATTCAGCCCGAGGACGCGGCGACCGCCAAGCAGCTACTGGCAAATCTCGGCATGATGCAGCTGGTCGAGGTCAACAAATACCGGCGATCGTTTCAGTCCTCTGATTTTCCGCAGGCAACAGTGGCTATAGACGAAATCAAAGACGCTGGCACGTTCGTGGAAGTTGAGGTTTTGTCAGGCGATGAGACTAGTGCGCTGGCGATGATTAGTGAGATTGAGGTCAAACTCGGACTTGAGTCGGCAGAAGTTGTTACGCGGCCTTATCGGGATATTTGTATGGGATTGTAGCGTCACCTGCCTCGCCAGTCGACAAGAAAATGGCGGCGGATGTTGATTGTTTTTATTTTAGCATGAGCGGGAAATTACCATAGGTTTGCTGTAATTTTGGTAAGACCGCTTGACTTCAGTCTCTATTATTGATATATATATCAGCTTTTGCAACCGCAGAGGCTGGCGTTTCGCTCAGACACTGGGCTCGAGACGTCCCACCGCAGAGAATCACGATTCTCTGCCCGACTCCAGAAGGAGTTCAAAATGGGGAATGACTGGCAGGAGTTTTATGGCCTACCGGCAAAGGTCGTCGTTGCTGACGGAATAGTCAACGTCCTTTATGGGGGCTCATTCGCCCCAGACGGACCTGGTCACGGACATCTCAAGAAAGGAAAGCACTTCGGCGATAACATCATTTACTGGAAACTGCCCGCTTGCGAAGGCGGGCGAGTTATCGTTGATCGAGAAAAGTTTCGGGGCATCAACAGATCCTAGCCATACGACCTGGACATGTCGCAAAACTGTCCACTTTTCTTGATATAATTAAAATTACTGCATGAATAATTATTCGGCAAAAAAATATTATCGTTATTATTTTGGCAATAGCCAGTCAAAAAGAATAGTTATCTGACCTGCCACTTAGAATCAAAACTGCTCCAAAAAGTCCAGCTTGCCACTCTCAAAATGCCGCACGTCCTCGATACCATATTTCATCATCACCAGGCGGTCGATGCCGCAGCCAAAGGCAAAGCCGGTGTATTCGTTCGGATCGATGTCAGCAGCCTGCAGCACATTCGGGTGAATCATGCCGCAGCCCAGCAGCTCAATCCAGCCCTCACCCGAGCAAACTTTGCAATCCGGATTTTTACCTTCGCAAAACGGACAGCTCAGCGCAAACTCAAAGCTCGGCTCGGTGAACGGGA
>ERZ773087.1449-NODE-1449-length-15033-cov-5.316931_pt1 | contig 15033 bp, 10 predicted proteins | sample MGYA00511375_ERZ773087 | MGnify/ENA primary metagenome ERZ773087 (study PRJEB29015, sample SAMEA2737995) | human oral metagenome | biome: human oral; feature: human-associated habitat; material: dental | place: China | collected 2063 ...
GTATATATTCGCTATTATCTGCAGAAAGGAAAGTACGTACATTTGTCTTACCTTCATAATACCAATCTCCTGCAGAGAACATACCTACAAACTTCAAATAGTCATTCATACGATAAGAAGCATCTAGCTCTATTCCTTGGTGCACTTCCCCCACTCCGTGTAGCTCTACAAAATACTGAGTGTTTCCATCCCATTGACTATCGCGTCGGATATAGCGGTCTTTCCAAGTGGTACGATATAGGTTCACATTAGCAGTTAAGTTTTCCATCTTAAAGCCATAGCCTAATTCCAATCCCAAGATCTTTTCATTGGTCAGCCCTGTATTAAGGAAGTTTTTGTAATTAGGATACACCGCATCAAAGAAAGGCTGACGAGAGTAATAACCTATATTGACAAATACATTGTGGTGTTTGTCGATGTTATAGTTAGCCCCTCCCTTCATATTGTAACCTGGGATTCCCTTATAGGAAGTGGTCTCTGGCATAGCGGTCTCTGGTCGCCCCTTAAGAGCAAGGGTACCAGGTTTTGTAAAGAGGTCTATACGCTGGAAAGACTGTATAGAGCTTGACCATTGTACAAAGGCAGAGAGTTTATCGTCGGTATATTCCACTTGACCAAAAGCACCCATCCAGCGTACATTTCCATCATTTCTATAAGTGATTTGTGCTTCTAAGGGGTCTATACTACCTCCAAAAGGATTGAAACTGGGTCTATCTGAGATGGTATAGGTGATATTACGTGGCTGGGATAAGTTTCTATTAGAACCATCGGAATAGAACTCTGTACCCAAGAGGTTACTGGGGACTTCATAGTGGTAGCCTTTATAATAACGGCCATCAAGCCCCACACTAAAGGAAAGTTTGTCAGAGAGTTTATGACTAAAATTGGTCAAAAAGCCAAACCAGTTGTGGGAGTTCACTGCCGCCTTACGAGCAAAACCTTCGGTTATACCATAATCTCGGTTATTATTGGGGTTGGTAACACTCCTTCTTGCATTGGCTACATAAGGTGTCCCATGAGTAGCCACCGGCTGACCAGGAACAGAAACATCCTCTCCACGGTTATAATTAACAATACGTTCCAAGTCTATCTGCCCATCGCTGGTTCTAAAATTATTGGCATACAAGGAAATAGGACGCCCATCTCTACCAAAACCACCTGTCCAAGCTGCTCCTGCATCACGAGTACCTGCCCCACGCCCGAAAGAGGCATAGGCTACGGTGCTCAAAGTAGAATGGTCATCAATTGTCCAATCCCAGTTGAGCATCATCACTGGCTTGTGATACACATTGTGACGGAAGTTGAACGCTTTTCCTTTATAGCTTCCCCAATCGGAGTTATAACGGCGATTAGGCTCACCATCGGATCCATATTTTAAGTAATCTTGGATAGAGATGTAATTGCTGCGCTGGTTGTGCCATTGGGGCGCCCCTGTGAACATGAACTGAAGTGCATGCTTCTCATTAGGCGAATACCCCAATGCCAAGAAGTAATTGTAAGCCTCAAACTCAGAGCTATCTACATAAGTAGCCCCTGCCGTACGGCTAAGCAATACAGAAGCGGAAAAACCATTCTTCTGCTTTCCTGTGTTATAAGCGGCCAATCCCTTGTAGAAGCCATCATTTGCCAAAGTAGCCGATACCAATCCGCCCTCTGTCATATCTGCCGCACGGGTTACTATATTTATGGTACCTCCTACCGAAGCAATGGCAATCTTGGAAGCACCCAATCCTCTCTGTACCTGCATAGAGGAAGTAACATCAGATATTCCTGCCCAGTTACTCCAATACACCCTACCATTCTCCATATCATTAATAGGCATCCCGTTGATCATCACCGCTATATTTTCATTACCGAAGCCACGAATGTTAATCTTGGAATCTCCATAACCTCCACCGGACTTGGTAGCATATACCGAAGGGGTTTTCTTGAGCAGCTCAGGAAACTCTTGGTTACCCAATTTGTTCACAATCTCAGCCGCCCGTATGGTAGAAACAGCCACCGGCGTCTTGCGCTCTTTGGCTATGTCCAAGAGTGTATTGCCTGTGATCACTATTCCAGTAAGCTCCTCAGCGTCGGGCTGTAAGACAATCTGGAGAGTTGCCTTGCCTTTGACAATAGTAAATGGCACCTCTTTGGTCTTGAAACCAATAAAAGAAACCTCCAATACGCCCTTCTTTTGGGTAGTCTTAAGGGTAAAATGCCCTTTATTATCAGTAGAAGCTCCATGAGTGCTGCCCTTTATGAGCACATTGGCTCCCAACAGAGGCTCCTTTAGTTCCTCATCTATAACTGTACCTGTAATGGTCTGTGCTGAGAGCGTTGTCATAATAAAAAAGACTAACAAACTCAGCCAATACTTGACTTTATTCATCTTATTAAGTAGTATTATATTGTTGTTCTATGTCGCAAATTTAGTCATTTTTCGCCACCTTATACATAATAATTTGTTAATCTTAAAGGCTATTTATCCACATTAATTGTTGAAAACTTTACTAACCTGTTCATAAATTATTTTACACAACTTCAAAAACAGAACTTTTCATGTGCATCAGAATTTTTTTTTGAAAAAAATTTGGTTATTAGAATATTATATTATATCTTTGCACCCTGAAAGTAAAAAGAAATTATTTTAAGTCTCATAAGAAATAAATTAAGTGAATATGAAAACAAATGTGTTAGGCTATCCGCGTATCGGTGAGAAGCGCGAACTGAAAAAAGCCAACGAAGCCTTTTGGGAGGGAAACCTCAGTGAAGAAGAGCTGCTGGCCGTAGCGGAGAACATCCGTGTACATAACTGGACTCTACAAAAAGAAGCTGGCATTGACCTGATTCCTTCTAATGACTTTTCATTGTATGACCAAGTATTGGACTTCTCCTTTACTATCAATGCCATTCCTGAACGCTTTGCCCCTACACAAAGCCTCTCCGAGCTAAAACAATACTTTGCTATCGCTCGTGGCTACCAAAAAGACGGTATCGATGTGACCGCCTCCGAAATGACCAAATGGTTCGATACCAATTACCACTATATCGTTCCTGAATTTACTAAAAACCAAGCCTTTTCTATTAAGGTAAATAAACCTCTACAAGAATACAACTTAGCTAAAAAACATGGGTTTGAAACCAAACCTGTACTCCTTGGAATTATCACTTACTTACTCTTAGGTAAAGAAAAAGAAGCGGGCTTCCACCGTTTGGAACTGGCTGACCGCCTACTTCCTGTATATATAGAGCTTGTAAAAAGCCTAGTAGAGGCAGGTGCTAAGACCATCCAGATAGATGAGCCTTACCTAGTGCTTGACCTTCCTCAAGGAGCTGCTGAAGCTTACAAAAAGGTATATACTGCCCTTAAGGCGCAGTTCCCTAACACCGAATTTATCCTTACCACTTACTTCGGTGCTTTGGAAAACAATACAGAACTAGCTGTATCACTTCCTTTTGATGTGCTACATATTGATCTAGTACGTGCAGCTGCCCAGCTTGATAGTGTACTAAAGGTGCTTCCTAAGGATAAAAAACTCTCCTTGGGTATTGTAGATGGTCGTAACATTTGGAAAAACAACTTTGAACACTCCCTAGCTCTCATTGAGAAGGTAAAAGAAGTGATTAGCAGCGACCGCATATACATTGCCTCTTCCTCTTCCTTGTTGCACTCTCCTTGTAATTTGGAGCTTGAGAACAACGAAAAGGTACTTACCCCTGAGATCAAGCAATGGCTGGCTTTTGCCAAACAAAAAGTAAAAGAAATCGCTACCCTCAAGACGCTTGCTTTAGGCCATGACCTTAGCCCTGAGGTGAAAGCTATCTTTGAAGAAAACAAGAAGGCTGCCCAAAACCGCAAGACTTCTACCCTTATCCACAATCCTGAAGTAAAGGCTCGTGTCAAGGCTATTACTGATAAGGATAGCCAGCGCAAGAGTGCTTTCGCTACCCGCCAAAAGGTACAAGAAGAAGCGCTACACTTACCGCTATTCCCTACCACTACCATTGGTTCTTTCCCTCAGACACCTGAGGTACGTTCTTGGAGAGCTTCCTTTAACAAAGGTACCCTATCTCAAGCAGAATATGATAAGAAGTTGGAAAAAGAAATTGAAGAATCTATCCGTTGGCAAGAACAAACAGGTATTGATGTACTAGTACATGGTGAGTTCGAGCGTAACGACATGGTGGAATACTTCGGAGAACTTCTCAGCGGCTATACCTTCTCCAAATTTGGTTGGGTACAGAGCTACGGTTCTCGCTGCGTGAAACCTCCAATCATCTACGGAGATGTATCTCGCCCTAAACCTATGACTGTTCGCTGGAGTAAGTTCGCACAGTCCCTCACTAAGCTCCCTGTAAAGGGTATGCTCACTGGGCCTGTAACTATCCTACAGTGGTCTTTCGTTCGTGATGACCAACCTCGTTCTGAAACAGCTACCCAGATAGCTCTTGCTATTCGTGATGAAGTTGTGGATCTTGAAAAAGCAGGTATCAAAGTTATCCAAATCGACGAGCCTGCTATCCGTGAGGGCTTACCATTGCGCAAGGCTGACTGGCAGGCGTATTTTGACTGGGCTATCAAGGCCTTCCGTATCTCTGCCTCTGGCGTGGAAGACCAAACCCAGATCCATACCCACATGTGCTACTCTGAGTTCAACGATATGATCGAGGCTATAGCCGATATGGACGCCGATGTGATCACCATAGAGTGCTCTCGCTCACAAATGGAACTCTTAGATGTATTTGCCGACTTCAAGTATCCTAACGAAATAGGTCCAGGTGTATATGACATCCACTCCCCTCGCGTACCTTCTGAGGAAGAAATCTATCACCTAATGAAGAAAGCCATTGCGGTAGTACCTTTCCGTAACCTTTGGGTGAACCCTGACTGTGGTCTTAAAACACGCCACTGGGAGGAAACCAAATTAGCCCTAACTGCTATGGTGGAAACCGCTAAGAAACTCCGCGAGGAATACAAAAAATAGTGACTAACGACTAGTGACTAGTGACAATGAATAGTGAATAGCTAATAACAACTAATCCTAATAAGTCACATTCTTTAATAAATAAAGGAGGCTACCCTTTTCGGATAGCCTCCTCTCTTTATTCATCACTTGTCGTTAGTCACTTGTCATTAGTCACTTGTCATTAGTCATTTGTCACTTATCACTTGTCACTATTTTCGTGATTACATCTTTGTCAAGATCCCAGCCACGGGCTGGGGAATACTCCCTAGCATAGTAGATGATTTGCAAGTGGAGTTTGTTCCATTTGCTCTTAGGAAAGGCCTTTTTAGCATCTTTTTCGCTTTGTATAACCGATGAACCATCGGAGAGCCCCCAGCGAAAGAGCATACGATGTATATGTGTATCTACAGGGAAAGCAGACACTCCAAAGGCGGTACTCATCACTACACTAGCTGTCTTATGCCCCACCGAAGGAAGGGCTTCCAAGGCTTCAAAGGACTGGGGAACCTGTCCCTCATACTTCTCTATAAGAATATGAGAAAGATGATAGATCCCATGTGCTTTCATAGGAGAAAGTCCCACAGGCTTTATAATCTCTCGTATCTGCTCTTCGCTGAGCTTGACCATATCATAAGGGTTATCGGCTTTGGCAAAGAGCAAGGGGGTAATCTGGTTCACCCGTGCATCAGTACATTGGGCTGAGAGGATTACGGCTATAAGCAGCGTATAAGGGTCTTTGTGATTTAAGGGGATAGGCGGGTCGGGAAAAAGCTCATCGAGCTTCTCCATGATAAAACGTACTTTCTCTCTTTTGGTCATCTTAGCAATCGGCTATACTTACAGCTACCGCAAGGCCAGCCTCGGAGGTTTCTTTGTACTTGGTATTCATGTCTTGAGCGGTTTGCCACATAGTCTGAATTACCTTATCCAAAGGTACTTTTGCATTCTTAGGATCGGTTTCAAGGGCGAGTTCAGCCGCATTGATTGCCTTCACTGCTCCCATAGCATTGCGTTCTATACAAGGGATTTGCACTAAGCCGCCTATAGGGTCACAAGTAAGGCCTAAGTGGTGCTCCATAGCGATCTCCGCAGCGATCATCACCTGTTCGGGCGTACCGCCCCAGAGTTCGCACAAGCCTGCCGCCGCCATAGCCGAGGACACGCCTATTTCAGCCTGACAACCACCCATAGCAGCCGAGATAGTGGCTCCTTTCTTGAAAAGGCTACCTATGATCCCTGCCGTAAGCAAGAACTGTTCTATCTCCTTGTCTCCTCCTTGGTGGTTATCTATAGCTAAGTAATAGAGCAATACTGCGGGTATCACCCCAGAACTACCATTGGTAGGGGCGGTTACCACACGTCCTAAGGAGGCATTGACCTCATTAACGGCTAAGGAGAAACAAGTTACCCACTTGAGGATTTCGCGGAACTCCACCTTCTTGTTCCTAATAGCAGCAAGCCAAGCATCCAAGCCCTCATATGGGAGCGTGTCTCCCAAGAGCTTCTTGTGGATATCATAAGCCCTACGTCTTACATTGAGCCCTCCTGGAAGAACGCCCTCGGTATGGCAACCTATATAGGCACATTCTTCCATGGTATGCCATACCCTTAGTAGCTCTGAATGAATCTTAGCCTCGTCGCGCAAGACCTTCTCGTCTTCAAAGATAATTTCGGAAATCTTCTTTCCCTCGCGCTGACAATGAGCTAAAAGCTCCTTAGCCGACTCAAATTCGTAAGGGAAGTGCTGGATTTGTCTCTCGTTCTGCCCCTTGTCTTCTTCTGTCTTTTCCTTGACAATGAAGCCTCCTCCTATAGAGTAAAAGGTTGAAGCATAGGTATCCATCCCCATTCCTTCGGCTGTGAAGGTGATGCCATTGGCATGAAAAGGTAGGAATTTCTTATTGAATACCACCTGAGTTGCAGGATCAAAATCTATATAGAAAGCTCCTGCCAAGTGCAATTTTTTATCTTTACTAATAGCCTCAATAATAGTTGAGATACTATCTATAGGGATATACTCTGGATCAGTACCACTCAAGCCTAGCATAGCCGCAAGGTCGGTAGCATGTCCTTTTCCTGTAAGGGAAAGCGAGCCGTAGAGATCCACGCGCACCTTTTGTACTTTTTCCAATAGTTGTTTTTCCCTGAGTTCTTTTAGGAAGGCCTCCGCGGCACGCCATGGTCCCAAGGTGTGCGAACTGGAAGGGCCTACTCCTATCTTAAGCATTTCAAAAACACTTACGTAGTCCATTACATTTTTTTTAAGCGGGCAAAATTACGAAAAATAATGATTGATGGTTAAGATTAATGATTGATTTTTTCACCCGCAAAATAGTTATTTGTTATTCTTTTACTTTCTCTAATTGTTTTCTGATTTCCTGCACAATGCTAGTGCGGTCTATACCCAACCCTTCTTGTTGGGCAGCAAGTTCACCCTCGGCATTGAAGACACTGATAATGTTGGAATGAGAGAAATCCACAGGAGAGATTTGCTTGTAATTCACAGCCAATACAGCGGCAAACTCACGGGTTTTCTCTTCATCGGAGCGTAGGAATACCCATTGGTCATCATCCATACCGCTTTCTTGGGCAAATTTCTTAAGGTGCTCAGGGGTATCTACCTTAGGGTCTATACTGACCAATATATACTTCACCTTTTTCTTATGAGGCATATCGGAGGCATCCACCGTTTTGCGTATATCGCGCATATCGGCAATCAGTATAGGGCAAGCTGCCTTGCAGGAGGTGTAGATCATCACCACCACCAGTACATTCCCTTTGAAGTCTTTCCATTGCACATCATTGCCATTTTGGGTTGTCCATGTCTCTGGCAAGTTGTAGATAGAAATATCCGAAATATCGGTAGGTTTGGCACTTTCTGCCTGCTGTCCTTCAGCAGGCGTTGTCATTGCTGACTCCTTGAGATCCTCTGCCTTTGCTGAAGACTCTGTTGTGTTGTTCTTGCAGCTTTGGAGTAATAACACCCCTAAAGCCATAATAAAAAACCTTTTCATAATTGCATTATTAGTTGTTAGTTTTTAGTGATTAGTGATTAGTGGTTAGTGGTTAGTGATCAGTGATCAGTGATTAGTGGTTTGAACTGACCTCTGGCTTCTGACTTCTGACCTCTGACTACTGACTACTTATCCTTCGCGCATCTAAAGCCCAGATTTTTAGTGGTATAGCTTGCCTTGAGGCTGCCACGAAGGGAATAGCGCATAAAAGCCCCATAATTCGTTAGGTCAGAGGCGTTCAGCGCACTGCCCCCACAGAAAAGAGCGTCGTCCCCAAAATTGTCCTTACGGGCTTCTCCTGAGAAGAATACACTATTGAAGTCGCTGACCCATTCCCATACAAGGCCATACATATCATATACGCCCCAATAGTTTTTCTTGGTACTACCTATCTTGTTCTCATAGGTTCTGGGGGTTTGTAGCCAGTTGGTAATATAGTCTGAATAGCTTTTCTTCTCTCGTGCATTGATAGAAGTCTCATCGGCTTGGGCTACATACTCCCATTCGTCGGTAGTAGGCAGGCGCTTGCCCTGACACTCGCAATACTTCTTAGCGGCAAACCAAGAAACATTGGTAATAGGTGCCTCTGGATCCAAAGGGGAAAAATCCAAGTCCCCTTTCCATGCCGAGAGGTAGCTCTTTTGTGCATAGATACCCTTGATCTTAGAGCGCTGCCACTGTGGGTTCTTCTCCAAGAAATCCTTATACTGGGCATTGGTAACAGGATATACGTCCAAGAGGAAAGACTTGACTTTCACTGGCTTGGTCTCCTTTTGTTTTTCTTTAACTCCATACATAGGAATATAAGTTCCCCCTTTGATCTCCACCATAGCTGTAGGCGACTGTGCCATAGCTTGTAGAAAGAAAAGAAAGGAGGTAATGCTCAATAGTTTTTTCATAAGTTATAAGATTAAAAAATAAGGGCGTAAAAGTGCGCCCTTATCACTTGGATTATTTTTTGATTTTCTGAACCATTTCAGGTGTAACGACTTTCTTGCTATTATCCCAAGTATTATATACATAGGTAAGCACGTCAGCTACTTCCTGTACAGAAAGTGGCTGAGGAGTCATCACACTGTTGTATTTCTTTCCATTTACGGTAACCTCTCCTTGTTTTCCGTGTAGTACGATATCTATAGCTCTATCTACATCGGCATTAAGGAAGTCGGATTTGGCTAGTGGAGGGAATGCTCCTTCCATACCTTGTCCTTGTGCTTGGTGACAAGCCACACAAGTCTTAGCATATATTACCTTACCGTCAGCGATTTGTTGCTCTTTGGTTTTATTAACAATCGCATCGTCCTTAGGAGTGGTAGAAATCTTTAGATCAGACACATAAGGAGTAGGTTCGTTTTTAGCATATATCTTGCGGTTTTCTTCTCCTTTGGCTACCAAAAGTCCCAAAGCTCCTTTGTTGAACGCACGGAAGATAGAGTGGTCTACTAGTACATAAGAGCCTGGTACATCTACCTTGAACTCTACAATAGCAGCGCCCCCTGCTGGGATAAGGGTGGTTTGTACATTTTCGTTCATAAGGTCACCCCCTTCTACATGTACGCGGTCAAAGATTTCCCCGATTACGTGGAAAGAAGATACCTTGTTAGGTCCTCCATTTCCTACAAATAGGCGCACGGTTTCCCCTGGGTTAGCTGTTAGGGCGCCGTCTTGGGTAAGCGAACCTACCTTACCGTTGAATACGATATAGTCAGGATTTTCCATCAAGGCTTTTTCTTGGTTAAAAGCCTGAGTACCACCTGCTCCATAAGCTCCATCGGTATAGAAGTCTCCTTGCATCACGTAGTATTCCTTATCCACTGGAGGAAGTCCGCCTTCTGGTTCTACCAAGATAAGCCCGTACATACCATTGGCAATATGCAAAGGTACAGGTGCTTGCGCACAGTGATATACATAAAGCCCTGGATTAAGACACTTAAAGCTAAAGGTACGTTGTTGTCCTGGTGCTACTAAGCTGGCTTCCGCACCTCCTCCTGGGCCTGTTACAGCATGTAGGTCTATATTGTGAGGGAGCTTGTTGTCCTGATGGTTCTTGAGGGTAAATTCCACCTCATCTCCCACACGAGTACGGATAAAGCTACCTGGTACAGTACCTCCAAAAGTCCAGAATAGGTACTTGGTGCCATCCATGATTTCGCCTTCTTTCTCTATGATTTCCAAATCTACCTTGAGCTTCTTGGCAGGACGAGTGCCCACTGGCTTAGGTACATATGGCGGAGAGGTAAGCTCGGCCATCTCTTGCTCTCCCTCAGCAACAATATCTATTGCTGGTACAGAGGTTGTTTTTTTTTCGGATTCGCTGCCTCCACAAGCTCCCAATAGGGAAGCGAACGCAGCAAGAGTCATTAGTTTTACTGTATACTTCTTCATTATATTAGTATTTTTATACATGCCACAAAGGTAGCACTTTATCTTTAAAAATACAAATATTTTTCAAAAAAAATTCAGTACCACTAACCACTAATTAATCTTAAACTCAAACCCTACATTGAGATAGCGGCCAAAAACCCTATTGTTGGCTACATTTAGCAGCGACTGGTTGAAATCTTGCGTCATAAAGTACTTAGACCACAAAAGGTTGTCCCCCTCTACATACCAGCGATAGCGCTTAGTTTTATACACCAACCTAAGGGTCAGGTTGTTAAAGCTCGTAGGCGTCTGAAAGAAATTCACCTGCTGAAATCCTGCTTCTGCCAATAGCTTTTTATCAAAGAAATAAGTGGTGAGTTCCAACTTATTCGTTAGAAAATCAAACTTCCCTCGCCCTTGTGAGATACTGTTGTCAAAGATAAAATAGCTATACTTAGGGTAGTAATATAACTTTACCTGCTCATGAGGCGTATAGGTGAATTTTAGCCCTGCAAATAAGCGATAAGCAGTCGTATGAGCAACCTCTCCCCTATAGAGGTATTCCGAGCTGTTAAAAAGAAACTCTGGCTCTGCCCTATAGCTTAGCTTCCAGTCGCTGATCTTGCCCTCATATTGGAAAGAAAACAGGTCATAATGGCTCGATAACTGGTTGGCATTGGTAAAGATAAAATAGTCATTGAACGACTGACTATTTAGATTATTGGAAATCCCCCTTAGATAGGCCACATATAGCTCTCCTCCATTGTAAAAACTATTGGAGAAGCGCAGTGCATAAGAGGTGTTATAAAAAGGCTGTATCCCTTGCTGGGTTCTATATATGGTTTGGTAGTCTTGCAGTACATCGCCAAAGGTAGCTTTCTGCAAGGGATAGTAATCCAACAGGTGAGAGACTTCTGCCCATAAGGAACTACGACTGCTAAAGTTGTACCCCACATGAGCATTGTATTGGAAATAGGACTTGGTTTTCTCTCCATAACCACTGCCATCGCCATAGGGAAAACGAGCCGAGGTGTATTCTCCTTGCAATTGCAGATCAAAATCTCCTAGATACAACACATTCTTATAGAACAAAGAGCGGTTCTCACTATGGTATTTCCTATGTTGGGCTGCAAAAGCCGCTACTTGGGACAGCTTTTCGTTCTCAAGACTGTTGCCATGATACTTATAACCGAAAGTATGAGTACCAAAAAGTCCTGATTGGTAGACCAGCCCTGTCCTGCTCTGCAACAAGCGCTGTACATTTCTGTTTTCCTGACGAAAATCATCCGCTATACCAAAGAAAGAAAGCGCCAAAGGGTGATTGGTAAAGAGCCGCGAATGGATGGTAAAATCCTCCTTGGAGAAAGACAAATCCGAGAACACTCCCCATGCCTCACTGAGCTTGTATTCCATACGTTGGTTGAAATAGAAGTTGCTCGTATAGTGCTTCTTTTTAAAAAGGTTTTGGTAGGTATCCCTTACATCGCCCTGTAGGGCTTGGTCAAAATACACATAGTTCAGGTCAGCATTTACCTTCAAGCCCTCAGAGGTATGCTTGAGCTGGATTTTGTTCTTGGAGTTGTATTCGTTGCTATAGTGCTGTTGCTCTTGTGCATAGACCTGCTGCCCATCAAAAAAACTCTGTTGGGCATATTCCTTTTCTAAGAAATGATAATTGTTAAAGCTCCCTATATAGAGGTCAGTTGTATTGCTCAGTGGAAAGTTCATGGACAGCCCTACAATAGCATTGTCATTGGTAATAAAATCTTCAAAACCAAAGGTATCTTCCTGATAGGTTTGTCTGGTTTTGATGTCCTCCATATCCACAGGAGTAGTGAAGATTCGGGCAAAGGCCTCCTCTCCTATATTGCGTATGGCATAGAGGTCTATTTCATTCTTATTAAAGTTATTATTCTCGGCAAAGAACTGTATATTGGCCTTAGAGTTAAGCGAAAAGAGATTGGTCAGCCCCCCTATCTTAGGCCGCTGCTGATAACCCGCCGAAAACCGTTGCTTGCCAAAGAGAGATCTCTTTACGTTTTTCTTAAGGGTAATATCCAGTACCACGAAATTCTCTGTATCCAAAAGGCTTTCCTTGAGCTTTTCGTTCTTTTCATCAAAACGCACCTCCACCTTCTCCACTTTTTCAGGGGAGAGCGAACGGGTGATCATCGCCGCCCCAAAGTCCGATACCTCCTTGCCATCTACCAGCACCTTACGAATCTTCTTGCCATTGACTTCTATCTCTCCATTGGGCAAGATCTTAAAGCCCTGAATCTTAGCCAACACCTCCTCCAAACTCTCGTCATGGGTATCGGTAAAGTGGGGAATGTCATAGATAATGGTATCCTTTTTGACCACTATTGGCGCACGTTTCTCAAAGGTAACTCCCTCTACCTCATATACTTTGGACTTTAGGGCAAAGTCAAAGGTTACCACCTTGTCCGCCTCCGTACCTATCACGATCCGTTTGGCATCCTTATGATAGCCCAGCTTGGAGGCCTCCAGCTTATAGATCCCCTCGGCAAAGCGCTTCCCAAGGGTATATTCCCCTTGCTCATTGCTCTGGGTATAGGTCTCTATTTTGTTATTAGTTTCGTTGTAGAAGAGCACCATCACATTGGAAAGCGGAGTACCACTCCCCTCCTCGGTGATTTTTCCCTTTACCTGTGTCTGTGCATTCACGACATAACTACTTAGAACAGAAAGGAGTATAAAGATATATTTTTTCATAATTATTTTATTAGAGCATTAGGACTTTAAATTAAAAAAGAGGAAATAAGCACTTTCCTCTTTTTAACTAATTAAAATACAAGAGACTGAAATCATTTTCTTTTCTTTTTGGCAGCTTTTTGAATTTCCTTTATCATTTTGGGATTTTTATGGAAATAGTACACAACATCCTCTTTTTCCACCAAATTTTCCTTATCCAATGGAACAAAATGATATTTATCTTTTGGGATATATTCTACCTTATCTAAGGTATAAAAAGGTTCGTTCTCTTTTTGATAATACAATCTTACGACAAGTCCAGGCAAACCATAATAGCGAGCAGGAGCCAAAGGTAGTGGTATATCTGTTGTGAACCATGCTATTACTTTTTTTCCATAATACTTCTCAAGTGTATTGGTTGCAATTGCTTTTCGTACTTTATAGCCTTCTAATTCTGATTCTTCATCAGTGATTTCCCATATCAAATCATTTTTCCATTGGGAAAATAACAATGTACTATCTTGTAACACTCTATTATCTTGTACTTCTTGTGTTAAAAAATCATAGTCATTTATGTATTTCAAGAATGGAAGTGACATTTCAAAATCTCCTTTAGAAAATACGCCTCTTTTTTGATGATAAACAAATTGAGATTTCTTATCATCTGCATATAAATAAACCTTAAAATCTCCCTCAGGAGAAATAAAATTTCCTCTAATATAAGTTACTTTTAATATCTTATCATTTCCTTGCCCATATACAAAGGAAAAAGACAATAAGAACAGAAAAATTAATGTTTTTTTCATATTATAAATAGTTTAAGTTGTTTTAATAGATAAGAGACTGAAATCATTTCTTTTTCTTTTTAGCGGCTTTGATTACATCTTTTACCTCCTTTGAGTGAGCATAGTTATAAATCATATCCTCCTTACTGATAGGATTTTCATCCGTAAGGGGAACAAAAGTATAATCTTCCTTAGAGATTTGCTCTACTTTCTTAAGTGTATAGCCTTCTCTGGTAATGTCATAGTATAATTCTACAATAAGCCCTGGCAAACCATAATAATGCTCTGGCCCTGTAGGGATAGGTACATCTGTTGTAAACCATGCTGTTACTTTCCCTGTATAAAACGGATCCTTCTTATCTCCATAAGACGCTGCTACTGCCTTACGTACCTTATAACCTGCTATTTCCTTTTCCTCATCAGTAATCTCCCATGCCAAATCATTCTTCCATCGAGAAGAAAGTACCACCTTATCTACAGTTCTATTGGCATGAACTTCCTGTGTTTGAAAATCATAATCACTAATATAATAAGCTGCTGATAACTTTATTTTATAACCCTCTTCTGTAGTCACTGTATTCGCTTTTTGATCAAAGACAAACTGAGAATGGGTATCATCAGCATACAAGACTGTATCAAAATCTCCTTTCTCTGAAAGTATCACATGATGGGTATAGGTCGCCTTTAGTATCTTATCATTTCCTTGTCCATAGCCTAAGGAAAAAACACCCAATGCCAAACAACATAACAAACGTCTCATAATCAGATCCTACCCTCTTGCAAGTGCTTACTGAAAAACAACCCACCACAAAAGACGACTTTGAGAGCTTATTTTAAGTTAGTTACGCCTCTTATTATAATATGTCTTATATCTGCCACAAAAATAGTATTTTTTCTCTAATTACAAAATAAAATTTTTATATTTAACATATATTATTTACGTAATATGAATATAACAAAATTATTAATCTTTTTTAATAATAAAAGTCTATATAATGATTAATGATTAATGCCAACAATAATTAATGATTAATAACTTAAGTTTCAAAAGTTATGTAACTCACTGACTTTCAAAACCTCCCCCCGCCCCCCCCTCCAAAGGGGGATTTGCTAAACGATGGATTTTCAGATAGTTAGACAATAGAAAACTTTTCATTTTGACTAACAAATTTATCCTTTTCCAACGTACTTACTCCCCCTTTGGAG
>ERZ773087.1457-NODE-1457-length-14928-cov-16.919653_pt1 | contig 14928 bp, 11 predicted proteins | sample MGYA00511375_ERZ773087 | MGnify/ENA primary metagenome ERZ773087 (study PRJEB29015, sample SAMEA2737995) | human oral metagenome | biome: human oral; feature: human-associated habitat; material: dental | place: China | collected 2063 ...
GACGCGACCCGGGCCGCCGGGGCACGGTTCGGGGTGTACTTCTCCGGGGCCCTCGACTGGCACGTCTCGGACCTGCCGCCCATCCAGTCCGACCGCGATCTGTTCCTGCTGCGCCGCAACGACGAGGGGTTCGCGCGCTACGCGGCCGAGCAGCTGACCGAGCTGATCGACCGTTTCCGGCCGTCGGTGCTGTGGAACGACATCGAATGGCCCGACGGCGGCAAGGGAGACGACGGATTCGGGGTCGCGGCGCTGTGGCGGCACTACCTGGAGACGGTGCCCGACGGTGTGGTCAATGACCGCTGGGGGGTGCCCGCGCACGGGTTCCTGACCCGCGAGTACAGCGACGTCGACGGGGTTCAGGAGAAGGTCTGGGAGGCCACCCGCGGACTCGGCCTGTCCTTCGGCTACAACGCCGAGGAGGACGAGGCCCACAGCCTGGATGCCGTCGGGCTGATCCGCTACTTCGTCGATGTTGTCGCGAAGAACGGCAACCTCCTGATCAACGTCGGTCCGCGTGCCGACGGGTCGATTCCGCAGCTCCAACAGCGGGCCCTCGACGGATTGGGGGCCTGGCTCGAAGTCAATGGGACGGCGATCTTCGGATCGCGGCCGTGGAGACGCGCCGCCGATGGGGAAGTCCGCTACACCGTCGTCGACGGGGTGGTCCATGCATTTCTGCTGTCCCCCGCCTCCGGGGAACTGCGACTGCCCGCTGAACTGGCGCAGGCGGAGTCGGTGGCCTGGTTGGGAGTGGGTGCGGCGCCGGTTGCAGGTGGCGTCGCACCCGTCCCGGAATCGCTTCGTGCGCAACCGGTCGCGGTGGCTGCGATTCCGGTTCAATGAAGTTCACTGAACAATGCAGAGGGGCCCGGTTTGACCGGGCCCCTCTGGACGCATTGTTGATCTGCGCGGATACGCCTGCTTCGTGACCGCCAGGGACTCGCAGGGTTTCCCTGCCGGGCTGTCGGTGCACGTGTTTGGTCTGTTGGCCGGATGCGCTGTGCCAGCAGCGCTTGGGGTCCGGAACGCATGGGCATCCTTGATCTCCGGGACGACCACTATGCCAATCGATGAGGCCCTGGAAAGCCTCCTGCGCGGGTCATGAAAAACCTTCTGCCTCCCACCCGGTGGGAGGCAGAAGCAGCTCAGGGCCGGACCGTGGATCTTCTCAGCTGCCGGTCCTCGGCAGGCCCGGTTTTTTGGCCGGGATGCCCGGCCCGGGCGTCGGGGTGCTCGCTGACGGCGTCGGTGAGGGCGACGGGCTCGGTGAGGGCGACGGGCTGGGAGAAGGACTCGGAGCCTTCGCGGGGGCCCAGCTGACCTCGCCCCGAGCGGTTACGGTGACCTGCTTGGTCTTGGCGATGATCAGGGTCTGCCAGCGTCCGCTCCGGGCGACCAGGAGGTGGCTCGTGTGGGTGTCCCCGGTGAGGCTGGCGGTGATGTCGGCCTTCCCGGCGGGCGCGTCGGCGGGAACCTTCAGGAACAGGTCCGTCCCGGTGGGAACCGCGGAGAGATCCACCTCGTTGCCCTGGGCATCCACCAACGGGTAGGGGAGCGCGGCCAAGGCGACGGTCTGCTGGGTGGCGGTCAGACGAATCGGACCGACCAGTTCACCACTGGTTCCGGGAGCCTTGGGAGCGGTGACCTCCACGCTCGGGCCGGAACTCTCCGGAAGACCGGCGTTGGCCGGGCCCAGCAGGTAGTCGTACAGCTTCTTGACGCGCTGTGCCCGCTCGGATGCGGTGTCGTGCCGGGGCTCCTCCCAGCTGTGCAGACCGTTGAAGGCGAAGTTGTCGGTCAGATGCCAGATGGCGGCCTGAGTGGCGGTGATGGCCTCCCGCTCGGTCAACCCGGGCACGCCCGCAGCTGCCGCCACCTGGGCGACGCCGGTCTGCGGGTAGCTGCGGTGAATGATCCAGGAAACCTTTGAACGCACCTGCGGGTTCTTCGCGAATTCGTTGCTACCGGGGAAGGCCGAGAAATCAGTCTGCTGCAGTTCGCCGCCCCAATTGGAATGGACGTCGAGTTCAATGCAGTAGGCCAGGATCCTGCCGCCCCTGTCGTCGGTGTGAACGGTCAGCAGCTGGGTTCCCAGCGCCCCATCACGGTACAGGTCGTGGCCATAGACGAGTTCGGAGTCCTGTCCGAGTTTCGGATACCCCGGCTGGTACTCGTCGGCTCGGGCGTTCGGCGCCCCGACCGCCAGGACGGCGGCCACGAACGTGGCGACGAAGGCCAGGAGTCCTTTGGCGAACCTGCCTGTGGAGAATGCTCCCATGCTTTGATCCCCCCTTCTTCTCATCCCAGCACCCAAGGTGATTTAAGGCGCAAGGAGTTTTGGTTTCTGGAAAGTTAGCGCAAGGCTGTGGGATTGTCACATCGGGGTCATTTCGGTCGGTCCGTTGGAACGTCCGGGCACACCGGGGTGTGAAAAGGGGCCGGGCATCGGCCCGGCCCCTTTTCTCAGGGGGTGATCAGGTGATCAGATGGTGCCGGTCCTCGGCAGGCCCGGCTTCTTGGGGGTGCCGGGTTTGGGAGTCGACGGCTCGGACTTGGACGGCTTGGGGGCCGGCGTGGAGTTGGACGGCGTGGGGGTCGGGGTCGGGGCCGGGGTCGTCGCCTTGGGGACGGCATTCCACTTGAGCACGGCGGAGGCTTCGACGGTGACTTCCTTGTTGGAGCCGATGATGATGGTCTGGCTGCGGTTGCCCTTCGAGATCAGCAGCTTGCCGGCGTAGACGCTACCGGTGGCGGAGACCTTGAACTCCTGCTCGCCCGCCGGGGCGTCGGCCGGAACCTTGAGGAACAGATCGGTGCCGGTGGGAACAGCGTTCTTGTCCACCGCCTTGCCGTCCTTGTCGACCAGGTCGTACTTGAGTTCGTTGGTCAGCTTGACGGTGGCCTGGTTGGACTCGAAGCGGATCGGGCCTACCGGGTCGCCCGCCTTGAAGGTGCCGTTTTCGCCCTTGATTTCGACGGTGGGCTTGGCGGTTTCCTTCAGACCGACGTTCTTCTCGCCGGTCAGGTACTTGTACAGCGCCCCGACACGGTCGGCCGTCGCCTGGTCGGTGCCGTCCAGGCCCTGGTACTCGAAGTCATTGGTGAAGTGCCAGATGGCTGCCTGGGTGGCGGTGATGGCGTCCTTCTCGGTCAGGCCCTGGACGCCGGAGGCCTTGGTGACCTCGGCCAGATTGGTCTGGGGGTAGCTGCGCTGGGCGATCCAGGCGACCTTGGCCTGGACATCCGGGTTGTCCTTGAACTTGTTCGTGCCCGGGAACTCCTTCCAGCCGCCGACCTTCAGGTCGGATTCGAACTGGATGTTGACCTCGAGTTCGATGCAGTAGGCCTTGATGTTGCCTTCTTTGCTCGAGCTGGTGTGCACCGAGAACAGCATGGTGGGGACGTTGCGGTAGCTGGTGCCAGAATGCTTCAGGTTGTAGCCGGGCACGGATTCGGTTCTCGCGCCGAGTTTCGGGTAGCCCGCGGGGTAGGTGGAGTCGTCCGCGTGCGCGGTCGGGGTGCCGAAGGCAAGGACGGCCGCCAGCGAGGTGGCGGCGAATGCCAGGAACTTGCGCGTCCTGGTCCGCGATGAAGCAGCCTTCATAGGTTTCCTCAATTCTTTAGGGGTTCACGGCCTGCGAACAGGCCGCTCACGGCCTCCCCACAGGGTCGCTTCGCGAACTATAACCCATGTGGCTGCACTTTAGGGAGGGAGGGTGAACATTGTACTTCCCGATCGGCATCATGCCTAGTCGGAGCGCCTTTGCTTTAGTTAATTGAATCATTTACTGTTTACGTCCGGGCGTGTCGCGGTCGGGGTTGCGGGCTTCTGACTAGCAGCTTCGGCCGAAAGTACTACAGGAAATTTTCAACTATCGATCCCTCGGTTCTGGGCCGGCGGGTGACGGAGGGTCGGGTGGACGTGAGAAGGGGCCGGGCGATGCCCGGCCCCTTCTCCGTATCTGGGGGTTTGCTGATCAGTCGCCGGTCCTCGGCAGGCCCGGCTTGCGAACGACCGGGGGATCAGCCGACTTGGTGACGGTCACGGTGCTCGTGGCGGTCGTCGATGGCTGAGTCGGGGTGATCGGCTGACTCGTCGGGGGTGCCGAAGTCGGCGGGGGTGCCGAGGTCGGCGGCTGACTCGTCGGGGGTGCCGAGGTCGTCGGAGGTGCCGAGGTCGTCGGAGGTGCCGAGGTCGTCGGAGGTGCCGAGGTCGGCGGCTGACTCGTCGGAGGTGCCGAGGTCGGCGGCTGACTCGTCGGAGGTGCCGGAGGGGTCTGCTGGGGGGCGGACCACGTGACCTTGCCCTGGCTGTCGGCCGGGATCTCATCGGTGGAGACGGTGATGATGGTCTGGCCGTGCTTGCCGCTCTTGGTGATGAACAGCTTGCCCGCCTGGACGGTGCTGGTGACGGAGGCCGTGAACTCCTGCTCGCCCGAGGTCTTGTCGGCCGGCACCTTGAGGTACAGGTCGGTGCCGGTGGGAATGGCATTCCTGTCGACCGCCTTGCCGTCCTTGTCGACCAGCTCGTACTTGAGTTCGCTGGTCAGCTTGGCGGTGGGCTGGTTGGACTCGAAGCGGATCGGCCCGACCTTGCCCTCGGTCTTGGCGTCGTTGAGGGCGAAGGGAAGGTCACCACCCTTGATTCCGATGGTGGGGTGGGCGGGCTCCTTCAGTCCACCGTTCTTCTCGCCGAGCAGGTAGTCGTACAGCTTCCCGGTGCGGTCCTTCGTCGCCTGGTCGCCTTCCGCCAGGTCCAGCGACGGGGTTTCGTCGGGGTTGGTGAGGTGCCAGATGGCCGCCTGGGTGGCGGTGATGGCTTCCCTCTCGGTCAGGCCGGCGATGCCAGTGGTCTGGGTGACCTTGGCCAGGTCGGTCTGGGGGTAGCTGTTCTGGGCGATCCAGGCGACCTTGGCTTGGACATCCGGGTTGTCCTTGAACTTGTTCGTGCCCGGGAAGTCCTTCCAGCCGCCGATGCGCAGGCTGGAGCCGTAGATGACGTCGATCTCGATCTCGATGCAGTAGGCCTTGATGACCCCCTTCTCGGTGTGCACGGTGAACAGGTGAGGCGTGACATGGTTGGGCTGTGGTTTGCCGTCCTCAATCTTCTTGACGTTCAGACGGTAGCCGGGCACGCTCTCGCTGCTCGTCCCGATCTTCGGGTAGCCGCTGTCTGGGGGGTCGTCGGCGTGTGCCGGCGACATACTGAAGGTCAGGGTTGCCGCGAGGGCCGCGGCGACTGATGCCAGGAGCTTCCGCGCCCTGGCGCATGATGAAGCAGCTTTCATAAACTTCCTCAATTCTTTAGGATTTTACAACCCGCGGTTGGGGTTAGCTGCCCGCCCAAGGGGGTGCTCTGTGAAGCATAACCCACGAGGATGAACTTTTGGGAGGGGAAACGCATGGATCTGGACTTTCTGGCGTCGCCCCTAGTGAGGCTGCACTCGCCTTGGTTAAATAAAACCCCTACTCTTTGTCAGCCATAAATCCAGAAGGGCCCCGGGAGGCGACGGCGGGACGGGTCGGAGACGTGACGACAAAGGGGTCGCGGTCCCCACTGGAAATGGAATATTCAACTTCCAAGTGGAATCGCGACCCTTGCAATTCTGGGTCATTCACCCCCGTCACGAGGGACCTGGCAGACGAGGGCCTCGTAGGGTTCCATGGGGCCCGAGCGGTCCTTGGCGGTGCCCGCGACGATCTCGAGGTTCCGTTCGCGGTGGCGCCGCCGCAGGGGGTGGCCCGACAGGTTCACCTCGATGAACCAACGCTCGCCGTTGTGCTCCCGGAACCAGGCGAAGTAGTCCTTGACGTCGGCGTCGATGAAACGGATCGAACCCAGGCTCAGCGTCGGGTTGGAGCGGCGCAGCCAGATCAGGCGGCGGTAGTAGCGCAGCACCGAATCGGGGTTGTGCTCCTGGGCGGCGACGGAGTAGCCCACCGAGTCGTCGAAGGCTTTGATCCAAGGGGTTGCGCGCGTGAACCCCCAGTGCTCGTCGCGATCCCAGCGCATCGGGACGCGGGCGTGGTCGCGGGAACCGGCCATGATCTTCCCCCAGGCCCCGGGGCCCTCGGCGGCCAGGAGGTTCAGGGATTCCACGTCGCGCAGCGCCGACTCGTCGGGGAAGTCCTGGTTGACGGCCCCGATCTCCTGTCCCTGGAAGATGAACGGGGTGCCGCGCATGGTCAGCAGGATCGTCGCGAGGGCCTTGCCCAGCTGGTCTCGGAACCGGGGGTCGGGGTTGACCTTGGAGATCATGCGCGGGTTGTCGTGGTTCTCGAAGAACAGACTCATCCAGTCGTCGGAGCCCAGCCGGGACTGGTAGTCGATGTAGTAGTGCTTCAGGAAGTTCAGATCGTAGGCGTACTCGTCCCAGCGCACGTGCCCCGGGGTCTCCAGGTGGTCGAAACTGAAGATCAGGTCCAGTTCGTCCCGCTGGGAGCTGGTCAGCAGCCGGGCCACCTCGACGCCGGCCCCCGGGGTCTCTCCGATCATGATGGGCCGGGCATCGGCACCCGGCGCCTCGTGGCCCGGTTCCACGTCCGTCCGGGTGAAGGCCTCGCGGCGCAGCTCGGCCAGGTGGTCGTGCAGGTGCGGGCCGTGGAAGTAGTGCTCCACGCCCGTGAAACCCATCACCTGTCCGACTGTGGCGTTGCCGTCGGGCAGGCCGTCGCGTTTGGAGATGTAGTTGATCACGTCCAGGCGGAACCCGTCTACGCCCTCAGCCAGCCAGAACCGCACGATGTCGGCCACCTCGCGGCGCACCGCGGGGTTGTCCCAGTTGAGGTCCGGCTGTTCGGGGGCGAACAGGTGCAGCGCCCACTTCTCGCCGATGCGGCGCCAGGCGGGGCCGGAGAAGAACGACGTCCAGTTGTTGGGTGGGGTCTCGGGGTCGCCGTCGCGCAGGAAGTAGTAGTCGCCGTGCGCGCCCTCCGGGTCGGCCAAGGCGTCCTTGAACCACGGGTGCTCGTCGGAGGTGTGGTTGGCCACCAGGTCGAGGATGATGCGCATTCCACGTTCGTGACAGGCGGCGATCAGGCGTCGCAGGTCGTCGATGGTGCCCATCTCGGCCATGACGGAACGGTAGTCGGCGATGTCGTAGCCCATGTCCTTGTTCGGCGAGGTGAAGATGGGCGAGAGCCACAGGCAGTCGATGCCCAGGTCGTCCAGGTAGGGAAGTTTCGCCAGGATGCCGGGCAGGTCGCCGATGCCGTCTCCGTTGCTGTCCGCGAAGGAACGCGGGTAGATCTGGTAGAACACCGCCCGCTTCCACCACGTCGCGGCGATGGGTCCGTCGAGGCGGGGAGGCGACTCGGGGCAGTCGGCCAGCAGATCGACGAGGGTGTCGACGAAACCGGGGCCGAACATGCGCCCCAGGAACTTGTCGAGCTGTCGCAGCCGCAACCGCGATACCAGGGGATTGCGCACCCAGGTGGCGCTGCGCCCGGTCTGCAGCAGTATCTTGTCGATGATGTCGCGTCCGAGCGGATGGGCGTAGACCTCGGCGACGGTGGCGTTGCGATCTGGTTTCACGGGTCAATGGTGCCGTGTTCCGCTGCGGGCGGGAAGGGTTTTCACGGGAAACCCGCCCGGGCGCCGCAAATTTGGGGGATCCCGCATTCCGGGAAAGGCCGGAGGGTAGGTTTCAGCCATGATGAAACTACGCAGAATCGGCATCGTCGCCTTGATCCTGCCTCTTGTCCTGGCGCTCAGTTCCTGTGTCCGGATGCGTCAGGAGATCAACGTGAGCAGCCGGGACAGGATCGAGGTCAAGGTTGACTTCGGGGTGCTGAAGGAACGGGCGGAATCGGGTGGCATCAAGGATCCCAGCGAGGTTTGCCAGCGCGGAAAGAGCTCGTCGAAACTCCCCGGCGACCTCAAACAGGAGGGCTACCAGGACGACAGGTACGTCGGCTGCCGGCTCTCCGGCACCACCAAGCTCACCGAGAACGGCTACCTCGGCTTCGACGAGTCCAGCAAGCAGTGGACCTTTCACATGCCGGGCGGCAATTTGCAGGGGATCAGCGCGACCATGATCACCGACTTCGAGGTCAAGGTGACCTTCCCGGGCAAGGTCCTCACCGCCAGCGGCAAGGGGGAGATCTCCGGCAACACCGTCACGTGGAAGGACCCCTCCGACCTGGCCGACTCCGAGGGCCTGAAGGCGACCGCCAGCAACGATCCCGATCTGACATGGCTGTGGATCGTGCTCGGGGTCGTCGTGGTTGGCGGCGGCGCGGTCGCAGTCATCCTGGTGCAGCGCGGCAAGGCGAAGGCCGCTCGTCCCGGTCCCGGGCAGCCCGGCCCGCAGGGCGGATTCCAGGGCCCGGTCAATTTCCAGCAGCCCGGTCAACAGGGCCGTCCTGGTTACCCGGGTCAGCCCGGTCAGCCGGGCCAGAACCCCTGGCGGTGAGAGGCCGTGGTGAGGGGCCGTCCGGCCCCTTTCCGTCGGTGGCGGTTGTTAGGGTCTCGGCCATGACTGAACTGAACGCCCAGCCCGATGGGCTGAGAATCCCCGAAGAACTGCTCGGGGGCGTGGTTGATCCCGAACTCGAGGAGTACATCCGCGACATGATCTGGACGCAACTCGTGAGGGGGAATGACAGCGTCAACGACCATGCCTACGAGATCGCCTGCGCCGTGGAGGACGAGAAGGACGAGGAGAGCGACGGCGGCACGCTGTCCGAGGCGCAGTGCCGCGCCATCGCCCAGTACCTGATCGATGCGCGCCGCACCCAGCAGGCGGGATTCGGGGAGGTGCCCGCCAGCAAGCTGGACCGCGCCTTCGAGGCGCTGCGGAGGGCCCATGTCGTCGCGGAGCAGGACTTCTCCTGTTGCAACACCTGCGGGCATGCGGAGATCGAGGGCGACCAGGACGACCTGGGGTACGTGTTCTTCCACCAGCAGGACACCGAGAGACTCGCGGAGAGCGGCAGCACCTACCTCAGCTACGGCATCTTCTGGCCCGCCCACATCAGCGAGGAGGAATACAAGGCTTTGAGCAGCTCCCAGCGCGAGGAGCTCTACGACGCCACGACCATCAAACTGATGAAGACCGTGGTCATCCCGATCCTCCAGGAACACGGGATAGGCGTCAGCTGGGAAGGAAACGTGGACACCCGCATCCTTCTCACAGACGTCGAGTGGTACGCCCCGCTGCCTCCGGTGGAGGAGGGCTGAGGACGGGACCGCTCAGCCGGGGAAGGGCCCCACGGGTTCAGGGCGAAGCTTCTCCGCCAGGGCAGGTGGCAGGGCCAGCAGCTCCGGCTGGTTGAGCTCCCCGGGCATGATCCACGGGGTCCTGCCGGTGCGTGGCTGGGTGGTGCGGCGGAGCCTCTCGCCGTCGCTGACCAGCCAGTTCGTCCAGGCCCGCCCCACCAGGCCGGCCATCTCCAGGGCGCGGTCCTGGCAGGTTTCTGGCCAGTTCTCCGGGAGCTGCGGTTCCGCGGGGAAGGTGGGTTCCACCAGCTTCTGGCCCTTGCGGGAGGCCGCGTAGGAACGCACGGCCTCGACGATGGCGCGCTGGTGGGTGCGGGTGGCGTCGATGAACTCCCCGAGCAGCGCCGTCGGATGCCCGTCGCTGATCGGCAGGCCGGTCAGGTCGCTGCCGGGGGTGGCGATGACGACGCGCTCGCGGGTCAGCGAGTGCACCTTCTTCAGGGCGTGTTCGTCGGCCAGATCCACCACGACGGCGTTCGTGCTGGACGCCTCGGTGGGGTCCGTGCGGCTGACCAGCCAGATCGCCACCGTCTCCGAGCGCCGATCAACCGCGGCGAAACCGAGCATGTTGCCTCCTGGGGTTTGTGCGCCAACCCTAGTCCGCAGGGGTGCGCGGTCGCGAAATCGGGACGGTTCAAGCCAATCGTTGGACACGGCCATGGTTCTTGGCGACGGTCTCTGACAAACTGGCACCGTGAGCTCAAACCCCTTGACCTCGGAGGACCTGCTCCGGTGCCGTCGCGTCCTGGACGAGGCACTGGCCGCTGACAAGCTGGATTCCGCGCAGTACCGGACGCGTATCCGAGCGATGGTGGTTGCGGTGGACAAGGGGGATCTGTACGCCCTGATCCGGGATCTGGTTCCAGCGGCCGGGGAACCGGGTTTCACCGACGAGGGCCACGAGGTTCCAACGGTTTTCTCCTCGGTACCGGCCAGCCCTGTCCCCCGGCCGGAGGAGGAAACCACCCGGGCGGTCCGGGCAACCGGGGCCGATGCGTACGCCGGACCGGCCCCGATCGACTCGTTTCCCTCGTTCCCGGACGACGACCCCTACACCGACGAGGACGATCCGTTTCCGGACGAGAACTATTTCCACCTGGGCGACGAGGACTCACTTCCGGGAGAGGAAGACCCCTACACCGACGAGGAGGACTCGTTTCCGGGAGTGGAGGCTCACCATCTGGACCAGGACGTGCCGGCCCCGGTGACGCAGAACTCCCCGGAGTCCTTGGAAGTGGACGACCCGGTGACCCGCGTGGTCCCGGTCATACAGCCCGGGACGCCCGCCGGGCCCGTCCCCGGGGAACTGGTTCCGGTCAGGCAGTGGTCGGCCGAGGTGTCTCCCCGGGAGCAGGCCCCGGCGTCGTCGGAACTGTCTCCCCGGGAGCAGGCCCCGACCTCGACGGAGTTGTCCCCGGTCGGGCAGCGGTCGGCCGAGATGTCCCCGCTCGAACCGCCGCCGGGCACGGCACTCTCCCCGGCGGAGCAGGACGACGACGATTCGGTGAACCGGGTGGTCGTGGTCATGGTGCCCTCCGCGCCCTCCCCGGACGAACCCGGCGTGATCAGATCCGTCTGGGACGAACTACCCTCACCTGAATCGCCCTCACCTGAATCGCCCTCACCTGAATCGCCCTCACCTGAATCGCCCTTGCCCGAACCGGAACCGGTTGAACCGGAACCGGCCGCACCGTCCCCGGCGGACCGGGCCCCGGTCGAACCAGAAACGGAGGACGACGAGCCGGTGACCCGTATCTCCGCCCCAGTGGGGTTCGACGACTCCGAGGCCCCCACCCAGGTGCTGGACGCCGTCAAGGACCTGTCCATCTTCAGGGATGAGGCGACCGAGAAAATCTCCGAACCACCGCAACCGGTGCTTCCGTATTCCATGAACCAGGGTTTCTCCAGCACCCCGGCCGATCCCATGGCGCAGGCGACCACCGCCCCCTCCACGGAATACGCGGTCCCTCCGATGCCGCCCCCGGTTCCCGAGCCTTCCGCCGAGGCATTGGCGTCCATGCCCCCGCCGGTCCCTCCGTCGGCGAACCCGCCGCAGGATCCCTGGGCGCCCTACGGGCAGATGCCCCCGCCGGATCCGGCCGCGATGGCGCCCCCGCCGATGAGTGATTCCGGCTATGGCGCCGTTCCCTCAGCCCCGTACTACGGATCCCCGCAGCCCTACGGCCAGTACATGCCCCCGCCGAGCGCTCCCTACCAGCCCCCGGCCCCGGTCTACAGCATGGAACCCGCCCAGGACCAGGCCCCGAAGCGTCGCAGCACCTGGGCGTGGGTGGTGGTGACGATGATGGTGCTGGCCCTTCTGGTGTGGGTTGCCTACCTGGTGATCTTCCGGCAGGGCAGGCATGCCGCCCCCGAGATCTCCTCGCAGATCCAGGTCTCGGCCGCCGTCGCCACCAGCGCGTCTCCCGTGACCGGTGGCCAGTAGGCCCAGGGCCAGCCGGCGCCGCAAATCACATCGGTGTAGTTTTACCCCGGTTGTGGAAAACTCTGTGGGAAAAGCTGGTGGCGTCCTTGCTCACCAGAGATCGCGGTAGCTGAAGTCGCCGGTCGCGAGCCGGCGCCGCCGCTTCTTCTCATCCACGCGCATCGCCGCGAGAACCACCGTGGTGCCGACGACGAAAACCCCGACGGGAAGCCCGGGAAGGTCGAGCAGGAAGATCGTGAAGGGCAGGCTCAGGGCCACGGCCATGCCCGCGACCAGGAAACGGGACGGGGGAAGATGACTGCCGTGGCGTCTGCGGCCCCTGAACACCGCCACCACGGCTATCAGGGTCATGACCCCGACCGCGATCGGCCAGCACTGCTCCGTCACACTCCACAACACCAGCCCGATCAGCACGGAGACGAGAACGTGTGTCCGCAGGGGGATGGGCGAGGAATCCGGGGCCGCGTGGAGCGTCGACGCGGCGTAATACGCTGCGGGTCTTGGGGACATCCCGACACCCTAGTAACCGGCATCGGGGTATTGTCCAGTCCCCGGAGACCGCGGAACCCGGGCATTGCGCGGAGCTGGGCGGCGTGTCGCCGTCGCCTGTCGGTCAATCGGATGACGCGACGGGTGAACCGAGGTGTATGGGAAATCCGTTCCGATTGTGAGGCGGCCGCTGTGTTCGCGAGAGACGGAGCGGGGCGGGGAGAGCCACCGGAATCACAGCCGTGTAGTTCTACCCAGGTTGTGGAAAAGTCTGTGGAACAAAACCTTTCTGGATGACTTGACTGGGTGGGGTGGGAGTGACGGGGTCAGGGGGACAGCGGCGACTCGGGGACGCTCAGGACCGGCAGCCGCATGGTGAACTTCGCCCCGGCCCCCTGCTGGTTCCCGGCCCGGACCGAGCCGCCGTGGGCCTCGACGGTGTGGGTGACGATCGCCAGGCCGAGACCGGTGCCGGGGGTGTTGCGTGCCCGGTCGGAGCGGTAGAACCGGTCGAAGATGTGCGGCAGGTCATCGTCGGCGATCCCCGGGCCCGAATCGACGATCGTCAGCACCCCGGCCGAGGTCAACTCCACCCAGATCTCGCCGTCGCTGGGAGAGAACTTCACCGCGTTGTCCAGCAGGTTCGTGATGGCGCGTTCCAGCGTGGAGGCATCGCCCAGGATCGGCACCGGCTCCAGGCGCGTGTGGAAGGTGATGTTCGGTCCGCGACGGGCCGCCCGGGCCAGCGCCGCCTCCACCACCTCCGACATGTCGAGCCGCTCCGGCTGGCGCTGGAGATGGTCGTCGCGGGTCAGCGCCACCAGGTCACCGACGAGGGCCGAGAACTCACCGAGCTGGGCGGAGACATCGTCGAGAATCTCGGAGCGGGCACCCTCCGGCAACATCCCGGACTTGTCGTCGGCCACCAGCAGCTCAATGTTGGTGCGCATCGACGTCAACGGGGTGCGCAGCTCGTGGCCGGCGTCGGCGATCAACTGTCGCTGCTGCTCCCGCGAAGTCTGGAGACTCTTCAACATCAGGTTGAAACTGCGCGTCAACTCACCCAGGTCGTCGCGTCCGTAGATGCGGATCGGGTTCAACTGGTCGGTCTGGGTGACGTTCTTCACCGCGGTGGAGAGACGACGCACCGGGGCCAGTGCGGTCTGCGCCATCCACAGGGCGGTGAGGGTGGTGGCCACGATACCGGCCAGCCCGGACAGCGCGATCACCAGCCACAGCGAGTTCAACGTCGTTCCCAGCGACGTCAGGGGACGTGCGTAGAGGATGGCGTAGCTCTGCACCTGGCCGGTGCGGTCCCTGGCCCGCACCGGAACCGAGACCAGGCGGTACTCCTGGCCGTCCGCCAGTTTCACGGAACGGGCCCGGTACCCCTGCTGCATGCGGGCGACGGCGATCTCCCCGGCGTCCGGGAACAACGCCAAGGACTGCTTGCCCGCCTGGGAGGTCTCACCCCGCGCGGTGGTGACGGCCAGCAACTCTTGGGACGTTCCGAGCCCCGGGCCGAGGTTGTCGAGATTCCTGATGTCGGAGTTGATGATCTCGGCGGTGGCGCGCGCGGCCGAAAGCATCTCGCGGTCCAGCTGGTCTCGCAGCGAGATTCGCGTGGACAGATAAGCGGTGGAACCGACCAGGAGCACGGCTGCGGCCACGGAAATCCCGGTCAGCGAGGCCAACCGGGAGCGGAGCGACTGGCCCGTGATGAGCCTCTCGACGCCCCGGCGGACCCGAATCCAGAACGAGCTGATCACGGGGCGGTTTCACGCAGCACGTAACCGACGCCGCGTACCGTGTGAATCAGGCGGGGCAGGCCGCCCGCCTCGGTCTTGCGGCGCAGGTAGCCGATGTAGACCTCGAGGGAATTGGCGGTGGCGGGGAACTCGAAACCCCACACCTCGTTGAGGAGGGTGTTGCGCTCCATCACACGGCGGGGATTTTCCATGAAGGCCTGGAGGAGGGCGAACTCGGTGCGGGTCAAGGAGATGTGCTGCCCCGCGCGGGTCACCTCGCGGTGCTGCGGATCCAGCGTCACATCCCCGAACACGAGCACCTTCGAATCGTTTTCCGGGGTCGGTTTCGAACGCCGGGTCAGGGCCCGCAGCCGCGCCAGCAGCTCGTCGAGGGCGAAGGGCTTGACCATGTAGTCGTCGGCGCCGGCGTCCAGGCCGTCCACCCGGTCGCCAACGGCGTCGCGGGCCGTGAGGATCAGAATGGGAACGTCGTTGCCCGACTGTCGCAGCATGCGGGTGGCCTCCAGGCCGTCGAGGCGGGGCATCATCACGTCCATGATCACCGCATCCGGGGTGTGCCCTGCCAGCTGCGCCAACGCCTCGACGCCGTCAGCCGCAGTCGTCACCTCGTCGCCGGAATACTTCAGGGACCGGGCCAGCGAGTCACGCACGGCCTGATCGTCGTCCACCACCAGGATCTGCATGGCACAAGCCTGCCATCAAAAACCCGAAACCCCGCGAACAACGCCGGTGCAGAGGGCAAACTACCCCGGGGAGGTACATCACGGTGCGCGGGGAGGCGCCGCCAGCCCGCGAAGCCCTTATGGTTGCTGTCCATGGCGAAGGTCGTGTTTGTGTGCTGGGGCAACATCTGCCGCTCCCCGATGGCGGAGCGGGTGGCCCGCGGGATGGCCGCCGAGCGGGGGCTCGACGTGGAGGCCGACAGCGTCGGCATCTCGTCGGAGGAATCGGGCAATCCCATCGACCGGCGGGCCGCCGCAGTGCTCCGCGAGGCCGGGTAC